>Ga0209053_1000122_pt1 | contig 96842 bp, 96 predicted proteins | sample EBPBio152010_DNA_FD_185864 | JGI IMG/M metagenome (GOLD analysis project Ga0209053, IMG submission 185864) | Wastewater treatment Type I Accumulibacter community from EBPR Bioreactor in Madison, WI, USA - Reactor 1_7/15/2010_ DNA (SPAdes)... | ecosystem: Engineered > Bioreactor > EBPR >... | reverse complement strand
CCGATCTCGTCCACGGTCATCGCGTCGTTGCGCACCACCTCCACCTCCGCCCCCAGCGTCTGCAGGTACTGGACGAGGTTGAAGGTGAAGCTGTCGTAGTTGTCGATCATCAGGAGTCTCATGATTATAAGTCCTTGATTTTATTGAATGTTTTCATTACACACGGACCCCATTACACACTTCATTACACACATCGACCATTGATTGGGATGCACGAAGCGCAACTAAGTGCTGTCGCAGGGTAGCAAGGGGTCTTGAGCGGAGCCGCAGAGCCCGCCAACGTGGTGCGCTAAAGGGGCCTCTGCGCTCGCACGGCTGGGCCAAGTGCCGAGACAAGACAGGCAGGCCCGGACTCCGCGGCGATGCAGCGCGCGGGGCATGAGTTCGACGATGGGGCTGGGGTGCTAACGGCATCGGGCAATCTCCTCAAATCTTGGAGCCGCCGTGCCGGGGAAGCCTTCTTGATACCTTGCCTGCCGGTACGGCGGCAAGGTGCGGTCAAGACCGCAACGACATGCCGCTTCCTATTGGAAGCGCCACCACAGAGCGATGTTGGTCGAAGCGGTACGGGTCATGGACAGACCAAAGTATTGAATTAAAAAAGCTAGAACCCCGTCCGAGCGCACCCGAACAGAATTCCAATAACAATCTCTCGCATTTTACCATGAGCATGCTAGGCAAAGTCCACTGCCGAGAGAACGGCGAGATCACCTTGGCTCTCGCCAAGTGCGCCCGGGGAAGATGGAAGAGAGTTCACTGCTTCCACTTTGCGCAGGACGAGGCCGACGTGGCCCACATCGCACAGGCTGAAAGTGACGAGAGCAGCTTCTGCTCGCACTGTGACCCGGACATGGTCACGTGGGTGAGCGAACGGCAGCTCGCCACTTGATTGTTAGGTCAAAGGCTAGAAACAGCGCTCGCGAGCTACTCAAGGTCTGTTCCTGGCTGCGGCGTCGAAAGACGCTTCTCCACTTGATGGAAGTCAACGGCATCCCGACATGCGATGCGACGATGCCTGTCCACCTCGCAGGCACTGAACGCAAAATGGCGAGGTTGGACGAGTCACATCGCTTCGCGAGTAGATGCTATCTCGGTATATCAGTATTCCGAACCAGCATGATGTGCTCGGCATATTCCCTGTCCATCTGGACATTGGGCACCGGGTGCAACCTCGCGCGCCCTGTGAAACAACTGGGATATCAGACCATATCGAATCGGTCTTGCTGGGCTTTGCGCCACCCATGACGCTGATACCGTGAGCGCCAATATCGAGCTTGCGTCCTCATCGCTCGATGGGCCGGCAACCGATCAATTCTTGCACATAGAGCAAGACGAGGCCACCTGCGGCGGATGCCAATGATCTCGCCCGCCTACGTCTAGGGCATCGTCCCAGGCATCCGCTACAGGGGCTACAACGACACAACAGCCCTTGGCAGGGCAAGAAAGGAGCCGGCGATGTAGCGCATCCGAAAGGAGACGACGACATGCACAAGGACATTCCAACATCAAAGGTGTTCTATCGTCCCATCGAAGCGGCCATCCGATGGGCTGGGTTGCTGCGGTACCTGCCCATGATCCTGGCCACGATCGCATCACCGCGCTTTCTGCCTCCATCGCTGAACTGCCCTCGGTGGAATGAGTGCCGGCTCTACTCGGAGCGCATCTATGACGGCATCCTCAACGGAGAACTACCCTACGGCAAGAACGGGATCACGCTCAATGACCCCAAGCTGCTGCAGTCGCCGGATTTGACCGTTCGCCACGTTGATCTGAAACGCTGGATGCGCACCCACTATCCGGAGCACCGGCCAGGCTTCCTGTTCAGCCGTGGCGAACGCATGGCGCATCCTTTCATCACCATGGAAACAGGACAAGCGATTCTGGTGGAGCGGTTGGCACTTCAGGCCGCGCTGGACCATGCCAGACGTCAGATGCAAGAACTGCAGGAGCGGAACGACATGCTGCTCAAGCAGTCCACCGTGCTTCTGGCTTCCAAGCAATGCGAGATCAGCGAGCGGGCAGAGACGACGTATCTCAACATCATTGGCGGGATGCTGACGCTGATGCTCGGCCGGTCGCCTTCGGGAGTTCCTTACTCCAGCTTCCAAACGCAGGAGGCCCTTGTTTCCGCTTTGGTCGCCCACTACGGCGGCACCATGGGCATCACGGAGCGAACTTTGAACGGCAAGTTCGCCAACGCCAGGAAGTACGTCCGTAGTGCAACTGCGTGAGTTCTTCCAGCTTGTATGTGCAATCGCGGAGATTGCATTTGCAATGTCTTTCCGCAGCCATGTCTATTGAATAGAGGTCACGCCAACAAACGCCACTGAGCGTTCAGGAGTGACCGCCATGTCGCAGACACCTGTACTTCCACCGAACGAGCGCCGCATCCTGCGGCTCGATGAAGTCGAAGCCAAGTCCGGCTTCAAGCGCGCCCATATCTACAACCTGATGAAGAAGCGCCAGTTCCCGCAGGCGCTGCGACTGGGTGTGCGCGCGGTGGGCTGGGATTCGATCGAAATCGACCAGTGGATCGCCGAACGCCTCAACAACCGCACCTGACCCGTTCTCCCTCGGATTTCCCCATTCCCAGACGGAGAGCGCCATGCAGGTTGTATCCATCATCTCGACCAAGGGCGGCGTCGGCAAAACGACCACCGCCGCCAACCTCGGCGGACTGGCCGCCGACGCGGGCCTGCGCGTGCTGCTGCTCGACCTCGACGTACAGCCCACCTTGTCCTCCTACTACGAGCTGGCACGCCGCGCATCGGGCGGCATCTATGAACTGCTGGCTTTCAACGAGCGCGACCTCGGCCAACTCGTGTCCCGCACGACCATCGCCGGCCTGGACCTGGTGCTGTCCAACGACCACCGGGGCGAGTTGAACACCTTGCTGCTGCACGCGCCGGATGGGCGCCTGCGGCTGCGGCACCTGCTGCCGGTCCTGGACCCCCTCTACGACCTGGTGCTGATCGACACCCAGGGTGCGCGGTCGGTGCTGCTGGAGATGGCGGTGCTCGCTTCCGACGTTGCGCTCTCGCCCGTGACCCCGGAAATCCTCGCGGCGCGCGAGCTGCGGCGCGGCACTATGCAGTTGCTGGAGGACATCGCGCCGTACCGGCACCTCGGCATCGAGCCGCCGCCGCTCCACCTGCTCATCAACCGCGTCCATCCAGTGTCCACGAACGCCCGGCTGATCCAGCAGGCCCTGCGCGACCTGTTCCAGGACCACGCCGGCATCCGCGTGCTGGCCACCGACGTGCCGGCCATCGAAGCCTATCCGCGCGCCGCGACGCGCGGCCTGCCGGTGCATCGGATCGAGTACCGCCAGCCAGCGGGCAGAGTCGCCCCCGCTGCGCTCGACACCATGCGCGGTCTCGCCGCCGAATTGTTCCCGCAGTGGCAGCACCGATTTGCCACGGTGTCCGGCCGGCCTCCACACCCTCTTGAAGCCGGGAGGCCCCATGGCGAACGCACATGAACTGGCCCGAGGCCACAAGCGGTTGCGCGCCCTGATCGAGTTCGCTGTCGGCGAAGGCTGGCACGTCAAGCGCACGCCGGGCGGCCACCTCAAATTCACCAAGACAGGCTGCGCCGCGATCTACACCAGTTCGACGGCCAGCGACCATCGGGCGGCCCTCAATGCCCGTGCGCAGATCCGCCGCGCCGAGCGCGAGGCCCGATCCCAAGCGCGGGGAGGCAGTCATGGCTGAGATCACCTCCCAGCAGATGGCCGGCAAGCTGCTCGCGGCCGGGTTCGAGCGCAGCGGCCCGTCCGCCTCGGCGCTGAGCGACCCCATTGCCGACACGCCGATGGTCGTGACCCTCGACCAATTGCGCCCCTATGACCATGACCCGCGCAAGAAGCGCAATCCTGCCTATGAGGACATCAAGGCCTCCATCCGTGAGCGTGGCTTAGACGCGGCGCCGGCCATCACCCGACGGCCCGGCGAGGACCACTACATCATCCGCAATGGCGGCAATACGCGATTGGCCATCCTGCGGGAGCTGTGGTCGGAGACCAAGGACGAGCGCTTCTTTCGCATATCGTGCCTGTTCCGGCCTTGGCCCAGCCGCGGTGAAGTCGTCATGCTGACCGGCCACCTGGCCGAGAACGAATTGCGCGGCGGCCTCACGTTCATCGAACGCGCACTTGGTGTCGAGAAGGCGCGCGAGTTCTACGAACAGGAGAGTGGCAACACCTTGAGCCAGTCCGAACTGGCGCGCCGCCTTGCTGCGGATGGCTTCCCCGTCCAGCAATCGCACATCAGCCGGATGAACGACGCGGTGCGTTACCTGCTGCCCGCGATCCCCGCCGTGCTCTATGGCGGCCTCGGCCGCCACCAGGTCGAACGCCTGTCGGTCATGCGCAAAGCCTGCATGCTCGCGTGGGAGCGCTACGCCAAGGGCCGCTCACTGGTTCAGGACTTCGACGAGTTCTTCCAGGAAGTGCTCTCGCAATTCGACGTCCAGGCCGACGAGTTCTCCGCGCAACGCGTACAGGACGAGTTGATCGGCCAGATGACCGAACTGCTGGGCGTCGATTACGACGTGCTCGCGCTGGACTTGACCGAATCCGAGAGTCGCCAGCGTGCCTTGGTCAGCGACCCAACGCCACCCTCGATGCCGCCGACATTGCCGGAGCCGGGAGCTGTCGCGCGTTCCCCTGCCGATACCTCGCCGCCCATCGCAGGGCCTGAGCCGGCAGCGCCGCCTGCAGGCCGACCTGCGGCCACCCCCTCCGCGCGCGAGATCGACGCGGATGCCAGCCAGACGAGCATGGCCAGTCGGACAGCCGATGACCACCTGCTTCAGGAGCACATCGTCTCGCCCGCGCCGACGACCGAACGGCTTCAGTCCATCCAGCGCATGGTCGCCGACCAGTTGGGCGATGCGCTGCCGCCCGACTTCTCGGCGAACGTCTTGCAGTCCATCCCGGTGCAGGCCGGCGGGCTCTATCCGATCTCCGATGTCTGGTACATCGACCCGAGCCTGGACACGCCCGAGTGCTTGCGCATCCACGTCGCGCAGTTCGCCCGCGAAATCGCGGGCGAGGCCGACCTGGACGAGTGCATCGACGACCGTCCAGACGGCATCGGCTTCGTCTGCCGTGCCCGCACCCAGGACCCGGGGCCGCTAGGCCGTCCCGTCCTGGCGCTGCTGGCGTGCCTGGCTGGTCAGCAGTCCGCCGACGTCGGCCTGGATCACGGACAAATCGTCATCGACCTGCCGGCGCTGCTGTACGGCCAAGGCGAGGCAGCTCGGCGGTTGAGTGACACCGCGCTGGTCAAGCTGTTCCGCCTGCTGCGGCTGGCCCGCCGCCTGCTCGACCTGGAAACCGGCGCTGCGGACGCTGGAACGTAAGCGAGGGAGGCCAGCATGTCCGCACCACACCCACTCAACCAGGCTGTCATCGCCCAGGCCCTCTATGACCTGCGCAATGGGCAACTGCGCCGCTGCAAACTGATGGGGTTTGGCGAGGAAGAACTGGATGCCCTCAAGCATCCCGCACTGATCAGCGTGCTGGCCAACGCCAACGTCTCGTGGTGCTCCGTGACGGTCAACCGTGAAGTGCTCCGGCGTCTGCTCAGGCAGGCCCAGGACGTGGAGAAGGAGATCGCCACGGTCGATCGCATGCTCAGGCTGGGCGCGAGCACCGAGATGGTCAGCCGCTTCTACGGCCTGACCCACCAGGAAGTGGCGCTTCGGCGCGAAATCCTCGGCCTACCCAAGCGCAAGGGCCGCCACCCCGTGCTGGACGAGACGCAGGACACGGAGCTGTGGCGGCAATGGAAGGCCGTGACCAGCAGCAGAAACGTCGATCTCGACGACGAAACCTCCATCCTCGACGCCGCCATGGATCTGGCCGAAGGCATGTCGCTCCCTCTGTCGGTGGTCTGGGCCTCGATCAAGAGCTGGGTCGATCAGGGCTTGGGTTGAGTCATGGCCGTGGACGACACCGCACCACGTCGTGGCCCCGTCGCACTCGCGGACCTGTTCGACGCTGCGCTGAAGGACCTTGCGCCCAAACCCAAAGCCGACGTGCCCCCCTCCACACCCACGCCCGTCCCGGTGTCCACGGCCCCGGCGTCTGGCGATGCGTTCCTCTTCAGCGGCAACCGGCATGAAACCGTGCCGCGGCGGCTGTTCCTCGACCGCAGGCTGACACCGCTGGAGCGCAACGCCTGGCAGGTGTTCCGGCTGATGCTCAACGACGATGGCGTGACGGCATTCCCCACCTATGAGCAGTTGCGGCCCTGGCTGGCCTCGATGCCATGCGCCGGGCAGGCTTCGCACGAAACCGTGGCGCGAGCCCTGACGCTGCTGCGCTTGACCCGATGGCTGAGCCTCGTTCGGCGGCGACGCGACCCCAAGACCGGCCGCATCCTCGGTAACCTCTATGTCCTTCACGACGAGCCGTTGACGCCCTTTGAAGCGATGCAGCTCGACGCCGACTACCTGGCGCTGGTCAGCCAGTCCCTCGGCCACGCGGCCAAGGCCGTGCAGATGGTCGGCCTGAACACGCTCAAGGAAATCGCGGAGGACCCGCTGCTCTCCGGCCGCACACTGCCATCACGGCTGCAGGTCCTGGCCGAACGCCTCGCCAGCCAGGGCATCACGGCGGCCGAAAGTTATCCACAGCAAGAGGACATCCACGATTCCGAAGAAGGGGCTTCGAGCCTTCTTCGGAATCGTGATGACCCCACTTCGGAATCCGAAGCAGGGCCGAAACCCGCGCCAGACGCCTCTCTTCGGAATCCGAAGCAGGCCCGTACAGTACGTAGTAGTTGTATTAATGAAGTACGTACTACCGCGCAGGCGCGTGCGCTGGGCGACCTGCAATGGCCCAAGCGCTTCGCGGAACTGAAGGCAGAGCAGCAGACAGGTGCCAGGGTGGCGTTGCAGCAGGTCGATGCCGCGCTGAGACAGGCCGTGCTGGACGAATGGGCCACACGATGCAGCAGCCACGGCATCCGCAATCCGGCGGGATATTTGTTCGGCATCATCCAACGGGCCATCCATGGCGAGTTCAATGCCTGGGCCAAGAAGGATGCGCCATCGGCCCCCGTTCCTCCAAGCCAGCGGCCACCACCTGCACCGCCACCTCAGCCGCAGGGCAAGCCCGTGCCACCGGAAGTCGCCAAGCAGCACATCGAAAGGCTGCGCAATCTGCTCGCCAGCAAGTGAGAAGGCCTGCAAGGCGGCGCAAGTAGATGTCCATGGCCGCCGGTAGAGCTATCCCCTGGGGATAGTTCCACTGCCGAGTACGGCGCAGAGCAGTCGCAGGTCCGCCATCGACCATCTGCCACAGAGTCAGTGTTGTCCGCCCCGATCCCGGCGTGCAGCGTTCCTTGGCGCTCCATGGAGCTATCCCCAGGGGATAGCTCGCGCCGCATGCACCCGCCGCGCCCTGAACCGGGGACTGGCGGGTTTCGGTTTGTTGACTGACTGCCTTCCGCTTCCTGCCGAAGCTGGCCGCTCTTTTCCAACAACGAGCGGACACCATGGCAACTACCAACGAACCCCTGCAACTGAATCTCGGCTCCCTGCGCAGCGCGATGTCGCTGACGCTACACACGCACCACGCCTCGCGCATCTGGCATGGCCGCGCCGCCGCCGAGGGGCGACCGGGCATCGTCGGCCTGAACGGCTACATCGCCCAGATGAACAAGATGCGGCGCGGCTCGGAGCAGGACGACCCGTACAGCGACTTCTGGATGCTGCGCATCGAAGACAAGCTCGACCAGACGAAAGCCACGCTGCAATCGTTGCGCGAGCAAGTGGACCAGGCGCTCGCGAGCGTGCCGCCGGCACTCACCCTGGGCGAGAACCTCAACGTGCAACCCGTCAAGCTGCCGCTGTTCGTCAATGCGCAGCTCGGCTTTGCCGCGGTGTATCTGCTCGCCGACTACGACGACATCGCCCGCAAACTGATCCTCGCGCACCACACCGCGCTGATCGATCGCTCGACGCTCGAACGCTGGCTCAACGAGGGCGCGCATGCGCTGCGCAGCCTGTTCTCGTTGGCCCAGCAGTACCGCTATTCGGGCTGCACCCGCGACGACTTCGCGGCGAAAAACGCCGCAGCACGCGCGGCGCTGGAGAAGTTCGGCGAACTGCCGCAGGACGTGCTGGAAGGCACGCGCCGCTCGAAGTTCGCGCCGCCCATCGTGCGCCGTGGCCTGCAGCAGCGCGGTGAGGCTCCTGCCGCAGCCGATGCCCCCACCGACGAGGCCACCACCACCGAGGCACCCGAGACCACTGCGGGCGAGGACGCGCAGGCATGAGCGCCCCGAACTGCGACACCCGCTACTTCCGTCCGCTGCAACAGACAGCCTTCATGAGGATGGAACACGCCGCCTCTCTAAAAGGCCTTTTAAAGCCCTTTAAAGGTAAAGGGGACTTGGAGGCCTGGGCCAGCCAGTGCTTCGCCATGCGCGACGAGTTGATTGGCCTGGCGCAGCGACAGGTGCTGCCACAGGCCGCCGGGCATCCCTTCCACCTGCTGCCCATTGAGCTGGCCCAGCAGACCACTGGCGCAGGCACGGTGTTTCTGCGCTGGCGCAAGCATGACCGCTCGGCCATGGGCGTGGCCCTGTGGCAGGAGCTGATGGCCAGCACCAGCACGCCGGTCAACCTGCTGGCCGACCTGCACGCGATCGAGCTTCAGCGCATCACGCTGAACATGCAGATCAGCCTGTTGCACACCTTGGGCAGGCAGGCGCAGGAGTGCGCCAGCAAGGCGGCCGAGGCGGAAGGCGCCTACCTGCGCCGGCTCAAGTCCATTTCCGCCGCCATGCGCGATCGGTGATTGCGCCAGGCACCCCAGCACGCGCCCGACGCCGACCAGGTGCGGGTATTTCAACCACCACGGAGTTCACACCATGAGCACGCATTTTTCTGGCGAGGGCAACATCGGCTCGCCACCGGAGTACCGGGAATTTCCCAACGGCAACGACGAGCCGCGGCGCTTGCTGCGGCTGAACGTCTATTTCGACAACCCCGTCCCCACCAAGGGCGGCGACTTCGAGGACCGCGGCGGTTTCTGGGCGCCGGTGGAAATCTGGCACCGCGACGCCGCCCACTGGAAGGACCTCTACCAGAAGGGCATGCGCGTGCTGGTCATCGGCCGTATGGAGCGCGAACCCTGGACGGACAACGAGGATCAGCCACGCGAGACCTGGCAGATCAACGCGCGCAGCGTCGGCATCTTGCCGTTTCGCATCGAGTCCGTGACCCTCAGCCCCAGGCAGCAGGAGACCGCACAGGACGCGCAGCCGAAACCCCAGTCCGCCCAGGAACCGACCGCGCCGAAGGAGCCGAAGGAGCCGAAGCGCAGGAAGTGATCCGGCATGGGGCGGCAGCGGTTGTCCGTCGCCCCATGCCTTCGCGAGCTATCCCCAGGGGATAGCTCCATCAACGTCCACCGGCTTCCACGCGCTCCCGAAAGTCGCGGCTCCCGGCGCGCACACCCCCGGCCGCACGCCACTCCCGTCCCCGCCATTCCGTCCCGTGAAAGTGGTCGCCACCACGTGCGGCTTGTTTGCTGCTGCCCCTGGTGGTGCTCGGCATTCTCGATTCCAGCAACTCAATGAACCACGGAATTCGGATGGACGGACATGCGGCTGTTCTTGTGCGAGAAGCCCTCCCAGGGCAAAGACATTGGCCGGATTCTCGGCGCGACGCAGCGCGGTGAAGGCTGTCTCAGCGGCTCCGGCGTCACTGTTACCTGGTGCATCGGCCATCTCGTCGAAGCGGCAGCTCCCGAGGTCTATGACGCGGCGCTCAAGCGCTGGTCGCTGGAGCAGTTGCCCATCATTCCCCAGCAGTGGCGGGTCGAGGTCAAACCCAAGACTGCCACGCAATTCAAGGTCGTCAAGGCGCTCCTGGCGAAGGCGACCCATCTCGTCATCGCCACCGATGCCGACCGCGAGGGCGAACTGATCGCCCGAGAGATCATCGACCTGTGCGGCTACCGTGGCCCCGTCGATCGGCTATGGCTGTCGGCGCTCAACGATGCGTCGATCCGCGCCGCGCTCGGCAAGCTGCGGCCGTCTTCCGACACGCTGCCGATGTACTACTCGGCGCTGGCGCGTTCGCGCGCCGACTGGCTCGTGGGCATGAACCTCAGCCGGTTGTTCACGGTGCTGGGCCGGCAGGCCGGCTACGACGGCGTGCTGTCGGTCGGGCGTGTCCAGACGCCGACGCTCAAGCTCGTCGTGGACCGCGACCGCGAGATCGCGGCTTTCAAGTCGGTGCCGTTCTGGGCCATCGATGTGACCCTGTCCGCAGGTGGACAGGCTTTCAGTGCGCAGTGGGTTCCGCCCGATGGCTGCACCGACGACGCGGGCCGCTGCCTGCAGCAGCCCATCGCTCAGCAGGCCGCGCAGCAGATCCGCGCTGCGGGTACTGCCCAAGTGGTGTCGGTCGAGACCGAGCGCGTGCGCGAAGGCCCGCCGCTGCTGTTCGACCTGGGGACGCTCCAGGAGGTTTGTTCCAAGCAGCTTGGGCTGGATGTTCAAGAGACGCTGGAGATCGCCCAGGCCCTGTACGAGACCCACAAGGCCACGACGTACCCGCGTTCGGATTCCGGTTACCTGCCCGAAAGCATGTTCGCCGAGGTGCCCACGGTTCTCGACAGTCTGCTCAAGACCGATCCTTCGCTGCGCCCGATCATGGACCAGCTCGATCGCTCGCAGCGCTCGCGTGCCTGGAACGACGGCAAAGTCACGGCGCACCACGGCATCATCCCGACGCTCGAACCCGCGAACCTCTCTGCGATGAGCGAACGGGAACTGGCCGTGTACCGCCTCATCCGGGCGCATTACCTGGCGCAATTCCTCCCTCACCACGAGTTCGACCGCACCGTCGCCGAGCTTTCCTGCAGCCAGCAGAAGCTGGTGGCCACCGGAAAGCAGGTGGCCGCCCCAGGTTGGCGTCTGGTGCTGGCCGAGCCCGAACGTGAAGGTGGTGCGGACGAGGACGGTGAAGCCACGGCGCGCAGCCAGGTGCTGCCCGCCCTGCACGAGGGCATGGCGTGCCAAGTAGCCGAGGCAGAGGTCAAGGCGCTCAAGACGATGCCACCCAAGCCCTATACGCAGGGCGAACTGGTCAAGTCGATGAAAGGCGTGGCGCGCTTCGTGACCGACCCGCGCCTGAAACAGAAGTTGAAGGAAACGACGGGCATCGGCACCGAAGCCACGCGCGCCAACATCATCACCGGCCTGCTGACGCGGGGCTATCTCGTGAAGAAAGGACGCTCCATTCGCGCATCGGATGCGGCATTCACGTTGATCGACGCCGTGCCTGCGGCGATTGCCGACCCCGGAACCACCGCCGTGTGGGAGCAGGCGCTCGACATGATCGAGGCCGGACAGCTCACCCTTCAAGTCTTCATCGGCAAGCAGGCCGCCTGGATTTCGCAACTGGTCGCGCAGTACGGCAGCACCTCGCTGTCCATCAAGGTTCCCCAGGGACCCGCTTGCCCGCAGTGCGGCGCACCGACGCGCCAGCGCACCGGCAAGACCGGCCCCTTCTGGTCATGCAGTCGCTACCCCGACTGCAAAGGCACGCTGCCGGTCGAAACCGGCGCGTCCAAGCGCGGTGCCTCGCGATCTCCACGTCGTGATGGCAGCAGCGGCCGCAAAGGCTCCTGACCGATCCCGTTCCCCGAGAGCCGTGCCCGCCATCGGCGGCGTGGCCCATGTCCCGCACGCCCTGCGGGATGCCCAGCGCGCAACGCCTTCTCTTGTCCGTGTGCGCGTCCCGCCCAGCCGTACCCGGCTGCGGGACCTGAAGGTAGCTTCTCCGCGAACCATGTCCGGGGTCTCCCGGCGCATTCTGTTGATCTGCATTTTTCCGCCCCTGCGAAGGGTCCCCCGATGGCTTGCCAGGCTGCGAGCCACCCGGAGACCCTTCACGGTCAGCGGTATTCGATGCCGTGCCCAACGGCGAAAAACTGGGCTCCTTTTGTGCGCGGATGTGCGCCAGAAGATACCGGCGCCAACCACGACATGCGCCGGGTGCGATTGCTGACAGCAGACGGTTCTAGCGACGACCGGGCCTGCCAATCAGCCCACGGGTGGTTCTGTCCTCCCGAGCCGAAGGCCGCTGGGCCTTCGGCGCCTTTCTCCTGCCGATCAACGTCCCGGCCCGGCCAAACGGTCCAGGGCCACACGAACAGGAGACACGCCATGAACCCGCAACCTCGCACCCCACGCGGTGCGCCCCAGCCCGCGCCACTGCTGTACGGCAGCGTGTGCAGCGGCATCGAGGCCGTGAGCCTCGCCTGGCAACCCCTCGGCCTCGAAGCCGCATGGTTTGCCGAGATCGAGCCGTTCCCGAGCGCCGTGCTCGCCCACCGTTACCCCCGCGTGCCCAATTTGGGCGACATGACCGCGATCGCCCGCCAGGTGCGTGCCGGCACCGTGCCGGCGCCCGACATCCTGGTCGGCGGCACGCCGTGCCAGTCGTTCAGCGTTGCAGGTAGCCGCCGCGGGCTGGATGACCCGCGCGGAGCCCTTTCCCTTGCCTATGTGGAGCTTGCAAATGCCATCGACCAAACCCGCCATCAAGACCGCCGCCCGGCGGCAACGCTCGTCTGGGAAAACGTCCCGGGCGTCCTCAACGACCGCAGCAATGCCTTCGGGCATTTCCTGGGCGCACTGGCCGGAGAAGGCCGTGCGCTCCAGCCGCCAGGGGAAAAATGGGCGCACGCTGGTTGTGTGTCTGGACCCCGCCGCCGCATCGCCTGGCGCGTGCTCGACGCTCAATATTTCGGTGTCGCCCAACGCCGCAAGCGCGTGTTTCTTGTGGCAAGTGGTGGAGATGACCTCGATCCCGCAGAAGTACTTTTTGAGCGCGCAAGCCTGCTCGGGGATTCTTGTGAGGGCCGCGCGCCGTGGCAAGAAGCTGCCAGCGCTGCTGGACCGGGTACTGAATCAGCAGGCGCAGGCCTCGCAGGATTCGCAGGACTGAAGCAGTTCTACGGCAAGGTCACGACGACGTTCGGATTCAGCGGCGGCATTGGCCCCGTCGATGTGGCGGCATGCCTCATGGCCGCTGGCCCTAAGCACGACATTCGCACCGAGACGTTCATGGTGCAGTCGGTCGCTGGCAGCATCGCCCATACCCTCGACACCGCCAACAACGGCAAGGGCAGCAGCGAGGATGGCACCGGAAAGGGAGTTCCGATCATCGCCTTCACCGCCCAGGGCAGCGGCGCCGATGCCACGCTCGACCTGACGCCGACGCTGCGCGCTGGCGGCCACCGCAACAGCCATGCGAACGCGGGTGTCGTGCCCGCCATCGCGTTCGCGCAGAACAACCGCGGCGAAGTACGCTTCGAATCGGGCCATGGCCAGGTCGCTTGCACCGTCCTGTCCAACGGCAAGCCAGGCTACGGGGTGCCGATGGTGGCCTGCGTGTCCCTGCGCGGCCGTGAGCAGGGCCTTGCCGCCGAGTTGGGCGGCAACGTAGCGGCCGCGCTACGCACCAGCGGCGGCGGCGCGGACAAGGCCCATGTGCTGACCCCCGACTTCGAGGCGCATTTCCGCTACGACTGGAACGACCCCGGCCCCGGCGACTGGTCGCATTGGCGCGTGCGGCGGCTGATGCCCGTGGAGTGCGAGCGGCTGCAAGGCATGCCCGACGACTACACGCTGATCCCGTACCGCGGCAAGCCCGCCGCAGACGCGCCGCGCTACAAGGCGATCGGCAACTCCATGGCCGTCCCGTGCATGGCATGGCTGGGCCAGCGGCTGGTGCAGTGCCTGCACAAGACGGGCTCGACCGCTTCGGATTGATCGGCGACGCAGCCTGCGGCCCGCGCCATTCTTCCTCCCGCACTGCCGATGTACCGGCAGCCGCCCGCAGCCAGGGTGTCAAGGCTGCCGCGGGTTCCAACCGCGCCACCCGCCAGTTCGCCTCGGCATCTCACTGGCGAACGCTGCCCACCGGGGCATTGATGCCTCTTTTTTCTCCAACCCACGGGATGGCCGCCACGTCCCGTCGGGGGCATGTCGCCACCCGGTCGATTTCAGGACTTCCCATGGACAACATCACCAAGCAAGACCGCATCACGCTGAAGAACCTCAAGGTGGCCGACTTTGCCAGCGAGGAAACGATGTGCTTCAGCGCCACCGTCGTGTTCGACGATACTCCCATCGCCGAGGCCCGCAACGACGGCCACGGCGGCTCGACGTTCCTGCGCGCGCTCAATGGCAAGGTGGCGCTGCTGGCTCAGGCCGAAACCTTCGCCAAGGGACTGCCGCCTGCGCCGCTCGACCTCGGCCAGGAGGGTGAAGACCCTCACTACATCGACATGACGCTCGACTTCCTGGTCGATGAACTGGCCGATGCCATGCACGCAGAACGCAAGGTACGGGCCGCGTTCAACCGCGACATCGGCAACAAGGTGCTGTTCATCAAGGACGGCAAGCTGCTGTTCATCAAAGGCATCAAGCTCAAGGCCATCGCCGACCGCAAGGCGTACTTCGCTTCGCTGCGCGCCCGGCAGGCCCAGCCCATCGTCATCCTCGCCGAGCTTGCGCCCGAGCAGGCATTTGACCTGTGGAAGCAGCACGTCCTGGGCGACAAGCCCGACTGACCCAGCGCCACCGCCCCTCCTGACAGCCCTGCACGAGTGCAGGGCTTTTTCTTTTCTCCGAGCCCAGCAATCGGGGCTGGACCGGATGCCGTTTTCCAACTGACGCGGCACGGCCCGCGCACGAAGCTGCCCGCATGTTCGCTGATTCCGATCAGCACATGCCAGCAGCCAGGGTTCCAGGCTGCCGCGGGTCTCTCCCGCGTTGCCCACCAGTCCGCATCGCATCAGGTCTGCGGACGCGCGTCCCCGTGACGTCGATGCTTTTTATCAACCGCGTGCGGGAGCTGCCATCCCGTGAGGGACGAGGCCCCGCTTTTCCAAGGAGCCCGTCCATGTCCCAGCAAGCCTCTTTTGGCCAATTGGCCTCGACCTACTGCGGCAAGTTCCTGCCGCTCGAAGTCCTGCAAAGCGCCGCCGGTCACTACATCGGCACGCGCGATACCGAAGGCCCCGTTTCGCGGGAATCCCGCGAGTACTTCCGCAGCTATGCCGCGGCTCAACGTGCCCTCGAAAGAGGCGGCTGGTCCCAGCTCGCCATTCCCTGATCCAACTGGAGGAATCACGTCATGAACCAGCTACTGCCGCAGGAAGTCGTCGATCAGATCATGCGGGAAGAGCAGCATTTCGCTGCCGCGCCCCAAGCCTTTTTCGAGGCATGGAAGCGCGGCGTCGAGATCGCTGGCCCCGAATGGTTCGGCGATGGCACCCGCGAAGGTCTGAACCAGGCCAAGAGCAAGTGGGATCTGCGTCCCAACATGCTGCGGCTCAACGATGCCCTCGGCGTCCTGAGCAGCGGGGAACGCATGTTCCTGTCCGCCATGGTCAGCTTCTACAACGCGCGCGAGGGCGGTGCCATGCTCAAGCGCTGCCACTTCCACGGACTGTCGGACTTCGACGGTCTCGATCTTCAACGCCGCAAGGTCATCGCCGACCTGCTGGTGAACTACAACGGCTGGTGAGCCGGTCGCCGGCGCACCCCTGCTTTTCGTTCCCCCCGAGAGGGACATGCGCCCACAAGGCCATGTCCCTCAATTTCTTCTTCATCATCCTGCGGATGCCATCGTCCGCATGGGCTGGCTCCGCTCATTTCTCGAAAGGAGCCACCATGGCGAACAACTACTACGAAGGCACGGGCGTTCTCGTGCTGGAGCGTGTTACCCCCGTCATCAAGGCGCTGTTCGGCGCCTTCGCGCTGGACGATAGTCATCCCGGCAACGGGCAGGCCTACATCGCTCAGATCGCCGAGACCAATGATCCGCGCTGGACGGATGTGCTGGACGGCCTGGAAGGCCTGGCCACACAACTCGGTATCCCCATGCCCGACGACGAAGAACTGGAGATTCCACCTCTGCTCGAACGGCTGGCCGCGCACTTCGGTGCCGAGCAGGACGCGGAGCTGGAGAACCTGATCGAACACCACCAGTTCGAGGACAGCGCCGACCTGGAAGCCCTGCTTCTGATCGCCTCCTGCTTCGATGACGGCCATCACCTGAGCGCCATCCAGTTCGAGGGCTGCTGGTATTGCAGCAAGCCGAGGTTGTTCGAGTTCGGCGGCAGTGGTTGTTACCTGAGCCGCGACATCCAGGTCTTCAGAACGTCCTCACAGGCGCTCCAACTCGGCGAACAACTGCGCAAGACCATCCTGGCCGCCGACATCGAAGAGGCCTCGGCGTTGATCGCGCTGGAGGCCGCCAACCTGCTCGCGGGCATCAACGACGAGCAGTTCCGTCTGAATGTGCGCCGTCGTGTCGCCGAACGTCTGGCCCAGTTGCCAACGATCAGCGCCGCCTGACGCATTTTCCATTTTCAACCCACCGGGTCCAATTCCCGGTGGCGGGATTTGGCTCCATTATTCAATCTGGAGTGTTCCCATGTCCCAGAAACCTAATCCCTTTCTCCGCGGCTACTGGAATCTGAAAATCGTCCGCACGCTGTGCATCAGCTACGACGATGGAAGTCCGCATGTCTGGCGAAACATCCACGCGAGCCAGCAGCACCTCAGCGACGAGGAACTGGTTTCTTCGCCTTGCATCGTCACCAGCGATTTCGCGGTGGTCAGGAATGGCACCGAACCCGTCAGCATCGATCTGATGGCCGCATGCGATGCCCTTGAAGGCGTAGTCGGTGCCGTGGTCTATGCCATCCATGGCGACGACCTCGACGGCAGCCCGATCCACATCGGTGACACCTATTCGGCTGAGGCCGCGCGGGAAGTCGTACAGCGCCTGAGTTTCGAGACTGGCTACTACAGCCGGTGCTGGGAAATCAGCAGCGCGCACATCAGCGACGAGACCGGCCAGTACCTCGCCAACCTGGCAGACCTCGCCACGCCAGAGGCCTTCCTGTTCATCGCCTTCCGGGTGCCGTACAGCCCGGCGATCGGCATCAAGCTGATCTCCACGCCCTGGACGGACCAGAACCTGGAGCACGCCGAGGGCATCACCGCCGAGCAGCTTCGGCAGGAGCACCGCAGCAAGGGCATGCCGGACGACCTGGCGAACATCCTTGAACTGGCCGGCCAGGCCGATGTGCGCATCCTGATCCTCGACGCCGACGCACCCGCGCTGCTGGGCCTGCCACTGGCCGAGTCCTAGCAGCAGCGCGACACGCCGTCCTTCCTCTTTGTCCCCCATGCCAGCCCGTCTCCCCAGGAGCCGGGCTGGTCCATTTTCATAGGAGCAACCTCATGTTCCCCGACCTCATTTCGCGCGCACCGGACTTCGAGCACCAGCTCGGAGCCTGCGTCAACGCCATGAGCCAGGACGACGCCATCGGCCAGATCCTGGTATTCGAGCGCACGCACGGCACACTGCACATGCGCCATATCGCCAGCGCCGACCTGGCGGACACCGACATTGACGACTACGAAATGGTCGTGTTCGACGGTGGCAACACCAGCGGCGACACCTGGAAGCACGTGTTCTTCCCGCGTCAGCGCGAGCACTACTTCGTGTACGCAGCCTGACCTATCCAGCCCCTTTCGAGGGGCTTTTTCTTGCGCCCAGCGCAGGAAACCGGGTGCGGCGAAGTGCCGTTTCATGCGGGCGATTAGCCCGGCCCAGGGCCATCCTTGCCCCATGTTCGTCGGCGTTGCCGACACATGCCCAGACAGCCAAGACCTTCGAGGCTGCAAGCACGGGAAGCCGTGCTGGTCGTTTCTTCCTACGGACGCACCGCGTCCATCCACCCACAAGGGACCTCTCCCTTGCGGGCGGGGAATCCCTTGTTCTTCCTCAAGGAGATTCCCATGGACCGTTCCCTCATCAAATCCATGATGCCTTCGCTTGTCGCAGGCCATGTGCCCCGCAACGTGCGGTCGTTCAAGTACCGCGTGTTCGATGATCAGCCGCAGTCCTCGACCCTGGGCTTCGCCATCGACCCCAAGCCCTTCGACGGCAAGGTGGTCGCGGCCAACGACGAGGCCATCGTCGTCAAGCTCAAGCCCAGCGAATTCGCGGTGCTCGATCCCCACCTGGTGACCACTGTTCCCAGCGAAGGCGCCAAGGTGCATGTCCAACCGTATGCCCGCCGCCGCTTCGACGGCCTGCGCGCGGACACCCCGGAAGTGATCACCGAGAAGACCGCGGACGGTGTTCCCTACACCATCACCAGGCACATCCTCGGCTCCGCACCGGCCAAGCTGCCCATCCCCGAGCCGCAGTGCATGGAACTGGGGCAGCTCATCCAGCAGTTGGAGGAAATGCCGGCGCCCGACGGGTTTCGGCGCATCACCCACATGCTGGTCGATGCGGGCGCCCGCGACTTCACCTGGGTCGATCCGAAGCCGTCCAAAATCATCGAGACACCCCCGGCGATCAGCTTCACGGTTTCGACCGCGAAGTTCGAGGGCCAAGTGACGGTCCTCTACGACCGCGGCGGCGACACCTACGTGGTGGAGTTGCGCCGCGACGGCGAGATGGTCGATCGGCACGACGAGGTGTATTTCGACATGCTCGGTGAAGTGCTGGAGCGGCTCATCGACGACGGGCGCTGGCGCCTGATCGACGTGAGCGTGATCGACGCCAAGGCAACCAAGCGGCGCTACGGCTGATCGCAGCCTATCGGCGACTTGCCCAATAGGCCTTCCATCCATTCGGGTGGAGGGCCTTTTTTTTCAGGAGATCAAGCATGTCACTGCGATTCAAAGGCTCCGACCTGCGGCCCGTGCTGGCCGAGGCCGTTGCCAACCAATGCCGCGTCGTCCTCGCCAAGGATCAGGGCGTGTACTTCCTCGCCGAGCACGGAGAGCGCCGTCCCGATGGCCGCGTGAAGCTGCTGGCCTATGCCGTCGGCTGCAACCCGGATACCGACCCGTTTGACGACTGGTGGGAACTGGCGCGCGCCGAGCTGGGTGGCGACGACTTCGGCGAGTTCTTCGACCCGAAGGAAGGCGTCTTTGCACGCATCCTGCACGGCAAGGACGATCTGATGCTGTCCGCCACCACGACGCACCTGTCGCTGGAAGTGGTGCCATCGGTGTAGCGCAACGACTACCACCATCCCCTCACGGCCCCCTTCTTGGGGGCTTCCTTTTTTCCGCACTGCGGCCTTCGCCGCGTGCGTGCTCGTCTCCGGCCGCCATGGCCCGCCGCGTCGGCCCGCCCGCCGACCTACCACGGAGACGACCGCATGCACGACCCGTTCAAGATCACCCAACCGACCTGCATCAGCTTCTCGGGCGGGCGTACCAGCGCCTACATGCTCTGGCGCGTGTTGCAGGCCAATGGCGGCCTGCCTGCTGACACGGTGGTCTGCTTCGCCAACACCGGCAAGGAGGTGGAAGCGACCCTACGGTTTGTGCGCGACTGCGCCCAGCACTGGCAGATCCCGATTCACTGGCTGGAATACATGCCCATGGAGCCGGGCTTCATGCTGGTCGATTTCGAGCGAGCCAGCCGTCAGGGCGAACCGTTCGAGGCGCTGATACGCAAGCGTCAGTACCTGCCCAATCCCGTTGCGCGCGGCTGCACGACCAGCCTGAAGATCCGCCCGATGCACCGCTACCTGCGGCATCTGGGCTGGACGGACTGGGACCAGATGATCGGCATCAGGGCCGACGAGCAACGGCGCGTCGCCAAGATTCGCGCACGCGGCCATTCCACCGAATCGACCCACGAGACCATGTGCATGCCGCTGGCGGATGCCGGCGTCACCGTGCGCGACGTGGGCGCGTTCTGGCAGGCGCAAGCGTTCGACCTCGACCTGCTGACGGTGAACGGGCGCACGCTCGAAGGCAACTGCGACCTGTGTTTCCTGAAGCCGCGCGGGCAGCGCCTGGCCCTCATCAAGGCCCGACCAGAGGCCGCCGTGTGGTGGATTCGCATGGAATCGCTGAATCTGGCGAGCAAGCCCAGCGGCGCCCGGTTCCGCGCCGATGGCCCCAGCTACGCCGACCTGGCGCGCTTCGCCGCCGACCAAGGCGACCTGTTCGACGCCGCCGAGGAGTCGATCGCCTGCTTCTGCGGTGATTGACGGCCATGGACAGGCCATCGATCTCGCCATCGCTGCACCTGCTGCCGGTGTCCCTGCGCTGCGCCAATGCCTTCGTGCAGGAACACCACCGCCACCACCGTCCGGTTCAGGGAGCGAAGTTCGCCCTGGCGGTCGCGCTGTCCGCCACCGATAGCATCTGCGGCGTGGCCATCGTCGGCCGCCCAGTCGCCCGCCACCTGGATGACGGCTGGACGCTCGAAGTCACCCGGCTCTGCACCAACGGCGCACCGAACGCCTGCAGCAAGCTCTATGGCGCCGCATGGAAGGCGGCCAAGGCCCTGGGCTACACGCGGCTGATCACGTACACCTTGCCCGAGGAAGGCGGCGCCAGCCTGCGCGCCGCTGGCTGGCGGCTGGTCGGCGTGCGCGGCGGCGGTGCCTGGGACCGCCCCAGCCGTCCCCGCTCCGACACCCCCGAGCACCTGCGCGGCCCCAAGTGCCTGTGGCAGGCACCAGGCGCGGACAAAGGGAAAGGCCCGGATGCCGATTGATTGCTGTCGCGCGCGCGAGGCCCGGCCATGCTGACCCCATGCCTGCTGACGTTGTCAGCGACATGCCAGGCAACCATCGGTCTTCGAGGTTGCGGCGCAGTTTCCGCTGCGTGACCGAGCCAGCTCGCACCGCATCCACCCGCGAGCGGCCACCAGTCTCTGGTGGCGGATGCTTTCGCCTTATCAACCCACCGCGGGGTTACGCACCTTTCCCCGCTTGCGTGGGGCCGGTGTGTCTCCGCTTCATCCCAATGGAGATTCACCATGAGCACCACATCCAACGAGAAATCGTATTTCGACCTCCACACCTCGGGCATCGGCTACATCCAGCGTGTCCGTGAAGTGCCTGTCCGGGGCGGCCGCCGTGCGCAGCCTTTCCTGGCATGCACCGTTGCCGCGCTGGTCGGCCCCGCCAGGGACCCCAGCTACCGCTACTTCGACGTCAAGGTCTCGGGTGCCGAGGCCAAGAACCTCGTCCAGCGCTACATCGGCGTTGACGATCCCAAGCAGCGCCCGCTGGTGCGCTTCCGCCTTGGCGACCTGTGGGGCGATGCGTACATCCGCGACAAGGGCGAGCGCAAGGGTGAAGCCGCCGCGTCCCTCAAGGCGCGACTGCTCAAGGCCGAGCCGCTTGACCGGGCCGAACTGGCTTCGATCAAGCAGCACGAGCTGATCACCCGCGGCATCGGCTACCTCAGCCGCCCGAAGGACGTCTCCCCCAAGGATGGCGATCCCTTCCTGTCGTGCTGCGTCGCGGCACTGGCCGGGCCTGTCGGTGAACCGGAATATCGGTACTTCGACACCATCGTCACCACCCCTGAAGCCGAGCACCTGGTTCGCCGGTGCGTGCAGGCCATCGAAGGGGACCGCAAGGTGCTGATCGCCTTCCGTCTGAACGACATGAAGATCGATCCGTACATCCGCACCAAGGGCGAGCGCGCCGGGGAACCGGGAGCGAGCCTGGAATCGACGCTGGTCCACATCGGTCTCATCAAGATCGACGGCACCCAAGTCTATCCGACGAGCCAGGCGCAAGCCGAGGCGCCGCAAGCCGAGGACGCACCCGCGCCCGAAGCCGAGGTTGCCGCCGACACCGCTGCCGACCAGCCTGTCGAGCCCGCCGAGCGCGAGCCCGCAGGTGAAGTCGAGGAGCAGGAGCCGGCATTGGCTGCTTCGTTCTGATCCGGCATGGCCCCTCACGGGGCCTTGCCTTTTTCCTATTCCCCAAGGAGAACCATCATGGCAGCCACATCGGCACCCACGAGATCAGTCCTGCCCATCGTCGTCCCGGGCCAACTCACGTTGCGGACCATCCGCGGCAAGAACGGCCCGTTCACGGTCGGCCGCCTTTCCACTCCCATCGGCGAGTTCGCCGTCAAGGACGCGGAACTGGAGCAGTACCCCGAAGGCAAGTACGACGGGGATTTCGTCATCCGCTACATCTTCGCGAAGTCCTACCCGGTCGCGGGCGGCGCGCGGTTTGAAGTCCGCGCCAGCCTGGACGGCATGACACTGAACGGCATCGACAAACTGAGCCGAGACGAGGCCCGCAGCTTCGCCACTCAAGAAGTCGATCCGCTCGATGAAGAGCAAGGTGTGCAGCCTGCGGCAATGCCGACCAAGCCCGCCAAGGCATCCAGGCCCGCCAAGCCTGCACCCGTGCAGACGTCCGCGGACCCGCTGGTCGATACCACGCCCTTCGGCGTGGACGCGCCGCCTGCTGCGGCTGCTGCCCCCGGCAGCACCGAGGATGGCGACGCCGCGCTGTTCGGCCTGTTATGGCCGCTGGGCGAGTCCGTGAAGCTGGATTCGACCATCGACCGCCGCGCCCTGCGCGCGCAGATCGCCCGCCTGGGCGAGATGGGCTACGCGCTGGACTTCAAGACGCAGGAGTGGAGCCGCCAAGCCGAACTGCAACCTGCGTGATTGCACATGCCGCATTCGCGGTGCTCGTCAACCGCCGCAGTACTGACGGCTTGAGTATCTTTCTTCCACCCCCTGGGGCGGCACTCGCCCCTACGGGCAGTGCTGCTTCAGCTCATCCAAGGACATCACCATGAGCCAGCACTACTTCGAGACTCTTCACAAGGGATTTCCCATCACTGTCGCTCTCGGCTGGGACCGGCCGATGCGCTACTTCTTCCTGGTCATCCACAAGCCTGCCGAGTTGATCGACAGCGCCATGAAAGTCGAGTGCGAGGATTTCCTGTACAGCAATTGGCACGAGGACGACCCGTTCGGCCACGGCCTGGATTACTACCGTGAAGTTCTGCGTCATTTCGGCATCGACGTGCCTGAAAGCATGTTCAGTGAAGTCCAGCAGGACTACGCCGAGAACGTCGGCAACCGCGTCGTCAAGCATGGGGCCGACGGCTCTTTCACCGAAGTCTGGCCCTGACGGCCTTTGCTCGCACGACAAGGGAGTTCTCCCCACATCGTGCGCATTCCTTCTCCTTCTGGGGCACTCGCTGCCCCTGCGGGCGGTGGTGCCCCTCACTTCATCGAGGACTCCACCATGGCTGCAACCACTTCTTCCACCACGCTGTACCGCATCGACGAATGCCCGGACGTGATGGCCGACGCCTGCGTCGGCGATGACCAGGGCAACCTGATCTTCCTGTCCATCTGGGCGCGCGACACCGCCGTCCAGCAGTTCCTCGCTCGCCTGACCCTCGGGCGCGACGAGCAGGGACTGGACCAGTTCCACGTCATCACCGACCAGGGCGGCAGCGTCCCGGTGTTCATCGGCAACGTCGATCGTCTGGAAAAGCGCATGACGCGCGCCTACCGGCGAACGCTGTTCGGATCGCTCTCCAACGTGTGGCTGTTCGACCGCCGCTGCGTCAGGCCCGACAAGGCCAACGCCAGCGCACTGGCATTGCTGCCCAAGGGCAGCGCCCACCGGCTTGACCGCCTGTGGATGCTGGTACGGGACACCTGCCCACTGCCGCTGCTCGACCACTGGCGCGAAACCGTGCTGGAACTGTTGCAAACCCGCGAGATGCTGGCCCGTCTTCCGTTCGCCCTCGGGCCACTGGAAGGCCATCGGCTCGCCATCGACGTACCGGCGCTGACCCTGGCGCTGGGCTCCCTGATCCGCAGTGACATGCTCACCGCCTATCCCTATCCGGCCAAGATTTGGACGCCGGAAGCGGTAGCGGCTTGACCCACCCGCGAAGGCACGCCTTGGCGTGCTCTCGCCCTTCATCCCCGCCAACCAGGAGACTTCCATGGCCCTCATGTTCCCGCGGCTCGCCCGCAATTTCGTCAAAAACGGGTACTTCCCCACGGATGAACCCACGCTCGAAAGAGCTCTCAACGCACTGATGCCCAGCGACGGGTCGATGTGCATCCTCGATCCCTGCGCCGGCGAAGGCGTGGCGATCGCCGAAGCCGCCCATGCCCTCGGGCGCGAGCAGGCCAAGGCATTCGCCGTTGAGTTCGACGCAGAGCGGGCACGCCATGCCCGCGGCCTGGTCGATCACTGCCTGCACGCGGACCTGATGGACACGATGATCTCCAAGCAGTCCTTCGGGCTGCTCTGGCTCAACCCGCCGTATGGCGACCTGTCCAAGGACGTCAACGGCAACATCGGCTATCAGGGCCAAGGCCGTGCCCGCCTCGAAAAGCTGTTCTACCAGCGCAGCCTGTCGCTGTTGCAGTACGGCGGCGTGCTGGTCTTCATCGTTCCCGGCTACGTGCTCGACGCGGAGCTGGTCGGCTGGCTGACGCGCCACTATGCCGATCTGCGCATCTACCAAGCGGTCGACAAGCAATTCCGGCAGGTGGTGATCTTCGGCCGCCGGGTGCGTCAGCGCGAGCTGGCACCCGACGGTCTCAAGGCCGTGCGCAATCTGCTGCTGCAGGTCGGGCTTGGCGAAGTCGAAGCCGAGGAGCTGCCAAGCGAATGGCCGTTCCTGCCGTACATCGTCCCCGCCAGTCCGGCCGAGCCGGAGCATTTCTTCCGCGTGACGATGGAGCCGGAGCAGTTCGCCGATGAAGTCGGCCGGCTGCAAGGCCTCTGGCCGTCGCAAGACACGCACCTGGGGGCCGCGCAGCAGTCGCTGCGCCCACCGGCGCGCGCCTTGTCCCACTGGCATCTCGCCCTGGCCCTGGCCGCGGGCGCGATCTCAGGGGTCGTGCGCTCCAAGACCGGGCGCGTGCTCGTCGTCAAAGGTGACACCCACAAGGACAAAACGCTCCAGCGGGAATTCACCGAACGCGAAGACGGCTCCATCGCCGAGACCCGCATCCTCACCGACAAGTTCGTGCCTGTCATCCGCGCGTGGGACATGACGCCCGGCTCCGCTACATGGGGCGAGGTCCTGACCATCCGTTAATCCACCGGACGCGCTGCCGTCCTGCTGTACCACATCGAAGGAGAAACACCCATGTTCTCAAGCCTGTTCAAGCGGCCCGCGCCGCAGAAGCACCCGTTGTTCGCACCAGGTACGTTGCAGTTGAGCGAGAAGGTGCATTGGCTGGCCCGCAAAGGCCTGATCGATCCCTTGGCCTATGTCCAGCGCCATGTGCGCGGTGACTGGGGCGAGACCGACGAGGCCACCCGACAAGCCAACGATGTCGCAATCCGCGGGGACGATCCGGTGATCTCCCACTTCAGGATCACGCCCGAACTGGTGTTGATCGTGAAAACCAGCGAGGACCACCAGACCACGGTGATCCAGCTTCCCGAAGAACGGGACATGATCTGACAGCACCATCGTCGTCTTCATCCACCTGCCGGAGCCACTTCACTCCGCCAGGGGTGTCGTGGCTCAATGACTCATCAAGGAGGAGCCCATGGCATCACATCGCATTGAAACCTACTGCCACAGGCTGGCGTTCCCCATCGGTGCACTCATCTTCAGCAGAGGCATCGACCGCCTGGTCCGCACGGGTCGCCTCGACCCGATCCCGTACTTCAGGCGCCACACCCGTGGCGACTGGGGCGACGTCAACATCCAGCAATGGCAGGCCAACAGCACTGCACTGCAATCGGGTGCATCGCTGGAATCCCGCTACGTGATCCATCCGGGGCTGGCCATCCGCATCGTCACCGATGCGCAGCGCAGCGCCACCGTCATCGTGCTGCCGTCCGAAGACTGAGCACGATTCACCAGCAGACCGCCACGGCCGGCAACTTCGACCACCTCGGCCAAGCGCCGATTTCCTTCCCACTGCGGGGCATGCCATTGCCCCGCTGGGGGGTGGTGCATGCCCCATTTTTCATTGGAGCATCACCATGTCCCTCGATCTCGAAACCACTGCCGCTGAAGCCGCGCCCGTACAGGGCGAACTGCTCGATGCGGAATCTTCCCCTCTGACCCTGAGCCTTCAGGATTTCGTCGGCGAGTTCGGCGACGAACTGCTCGACGCCCTCAACAGCGCCAACCCGCCGGTCTATAACGGCCAGCCGCAGGCGCACCGACAACTCGTCGTCGCCAGCCTCAAGCGCAAGCTGTTCCCGGCCCAGGCAGAAGTCGTCCACGCCGCCGCCGAGCTGCTGATCGACCGTGGCGAACGCGCCGCGATCGTCAATGGCGAGATGGGCTGCGGCAAGACGACCGTGGGCATCGCCGCGGCCGCCGTGCTCAACGCCGAAGGCTACCGCCGCACCCTGGTTCTTTCGCCACCGCACCTTGTTTACAAGTGGCGGCGCGAGATCCAGGAGACGGTGACGGGCGCCAAGGTGTGGGTGCTCAACGGGCCGGACACGCTCGTCAAGCTCATCAAGCTGCGCGAGCAGTTGAATGTTCAGCCCACGGGTCAGGAGTTCTTTGTCCTGGGCCGCGTGCGGATGCGGATGGGGTTCCATTGGAAGCCTGTCTTCACCCAGCGGCGCACCCGGCACGGCGACGTAGCGGCCTGCCCGGACTGCGGCACGGTCATCGCCGACCTCGACGGCGAGCCGGCCAACCCGGTCGCGCTCGAAGCCGAGGAATACCGCAGGAAGTGCAGCCATTGCGCCGCGCCCCTGTGGACGCTGATCCGCCCGCGCAGCCTGTCCGGCAGCGACCAGTCCTCGGCCGTGCTGAAAGCCCTCAAGCGCATCCCGACCATCGGGGAAGTCACCGCGCAGAAGCTGATGCAGAAGTTCGGTGACGGTTTCCTGGCCTCGATGCTGGGCGACAACATCCACGAGTTCATCAACCTCATGGACGGGAACGGCGAACTGGTGTTCTCGGATCGCCAAGCCACGCGCATGGAGCGTGCGATGGCCAACATGGAGTTCGGCTTTGGCGAGGGCGGCTACCAGCCGTCCGAATTCATCAAACGCTACCTGCCGCAAGGCACGTTCGATCTGCTCATTGCCGATGAGGCGCACGAGTACAAGAACGGTGGCAGTGCTCAGGGCCAGGCCATGGGCGTGCTGGCGGCGAAGGCCCACAAGACCTTGCTGCTGACCGGCACGCTCATGGGCGGCTATGGGGACGACCTGTTCTACCTGCTGTTCCGAGCCCTGCCTGGGCGAATGATCGAAGACGGCTACCGCCCGACCACGAGCGGCAGCATGACCTCGGCCGCGATGGCGTTCATGCGCGATCACGGCGTCCTGAAGGACATCTATTCCGAGAGTACCGGCACGGCGCACAAGACGGCCAAGGGCACCAAGGTATCGGTGCGCACGGTCAAGGCCCCGGGCTTCGGCCCCAAGGGCGTGCTGCGCTGCATCCTGCCGTTCACGATCTTCCTCAAGCTCAAAGACATCGGCGGCAACGTCCTGCCGCCGTATGACGAAGAGTTCCGTGAAGTCGCAATGGAAACGGCGCAAGCCGCGGCCTACCGCGATCTGGCAGGTCGGCTGACCGCAGAGCTGAAACAGGCTCTGGCGCGACGCGACACGACGCTGCTGGGTGTGGTGCTCAACGTGCTGCTGGCCTGGCCGGACTGCTGCTTCCGGCCGGAGACCGTGGTGCATCCGCGCACGCGCAACACCTTGGCGTTCGTCCCGGCTCAGTTCAACGAGTTCGAGGTGACGCCGAAAGAGCGCGAGCTGATCGAGATCTGCAAGGAAGAGAAGGCGCAGGGCCGCAAGGTCCTCGCCTACACGGTCTATACCGGCACGCGCGACACCACGTCGCGTCTGAAGGTGCTGCTGGAGCAGGAAGGCTTCAAGGTCGCGGTGCTACGCGCGAGCGTGGACGCCAGCCGCCGCGAGGACTGGATCGCCGAGCAACTGGACCGTGGCATCGACGTGCTCATCACCAATCCCGAGCTGGTCAAGACGGGACTGGACCTGTTGGAGTTCCCGACGATCGTGTTCATGCAGTCGGGCTACAACGTGTACTCGCTCCAGCAGGCGGCACGCCGCTCCTGGCGCATCGGGCAAAAGCTGTCCGTGCGCGTGATCTACCTCGGCTACGCGGCCACCTCGCAGATGACCTGCCTGGAGCTGATGGCCAAGAAGATCATGGTCTCGCAGTCCACCTCGGGCGATGTACCCGAATCCGGGCTGGACGTGCTCAACCAGGACGGTGATTCCGTCGAGGTCGCGCTGGCCCGGCAACTGGTCGCCGCCTGATCCCCACGCCAACGCCGGCCTAGCGCCGCCGGCTCTTCCTTGTTCCCACCTCGCAGCCACGCCCACGGTATCCGTGGACGTGGCTGTTTTTTCATGTCGGCAAATCGGGCGCTGCCTGGTTCGCATTGTTTGCTGCTGCTCGTGGCCCGAGCGGCGATGGTGAGGGCTCGATGTTTCAGGACGACGCGCCATGTGCCCCTCTCCACCCTGGTTTCACCATCCCGAACGCCGCCTGCTGGCGGGTTTTTTCGGCCTGCTTTGGTCGGTGCTGGCTGGCGGCTGCGCGACGACGAGCGCGCCGGTCGCGCCCGACACCATCGAGGAAGTCTCGGCCGCGCCCGAACCCGAGGCACCGGAGTACATCCCCGTCGTGCGCTACGGCCGCTACACCCTGGTCGAGTTGGCGCCCACGGTAGCGCAGCGCGACCTGCTGTTGCAGACCATCGACGTGTCGATGCCCGACGATGCCCGCGCCACGGTGGGCGACGGGCTGCGGCATGTCCTCAAGCGCAGCGGCTACCAGCTCTGCGAGACCGCGCACGCGGTGATCGAGCTGTACGCACTGCCCCTGCCGGCAGCGCACCTGCACCTCGGCCCCATGACCTTGCGCGATGCACTGCTCACCCTGGCAGGTCCGGCCTGGGAACTGCACGCGGATGACCGCGCGCGGCAAATCTGCTTCGAGCGGACCGGCGACAGCATGACCGCCGACAACGCACCCATGCTGCCCGCCACCGAGCCGGTGCAGACGTTCCCGCTGGCGCCCACGGTATTGGGAGGCAAGCCATGAACGTCCCGCAACCCGCCCAGCGTTCAACCGCCGCCGTGGTGGTGCAGAGCCTGATGTGGCTGTGGCTGCTTGGCCTCAGTGTCCTCTTGGCCCTCGGCTACCAGACGATGAACGACCAGGCCGACCAGGAACGCCTCGATTCCCGCCTGCAACGCCTCGAAGCGCAGGCGACCGGCTTGGCCGAGACCATCGAGGCCATCCAGCAGCGTCCGGCCGTCGCCACGGCGGCGGACCTCAAGGACACCCGCCAAATCCTGGAGGCACGCGCAGCCCAGGTCGAGAAATCGCTGAGCGGCTATGCCGCAGCCGACGACCTTCAGGCGTTACGCGCAGAAGTTGAGCAGATCAAGACGCGCCAAACCGCCGCACGCGCCGCACCCGCCCAGCCACGCGCAACGAATAAGGCCGCCGCCAAGCCTGAACCGCCGCCGCTGCCGTTCCGCGTCGTCGGCGCCGAATTGCGTGCTGGCCAGCGCAGTGTCTCCGTCGCACCGAGCAACGGGGACTTTACGCCCGACCAGCTTCAGGTGCTGCTGCCAGGTGATGCGGTCGGCCCATGGCGCTTGCAGGCCGTCGAGGGAAGTACCGCGGTGTTCCAGGCCGGCGACCAGACCCGTCGCGTGGCGATCCCCTGACCGGAGCACACCACATGAAGCCGTCGATCTTCCTTTCCGCTCTCCTGCTGGCGTCCACCCAGTGGCCCGCCTGGGCGCAGCAGCCCGCCACGGCTCCCGCCCGCAATGCGCAAAGCCAGGAGCGCCCGCTGGCCGCCCGCATCCTGGACGACCGGGTGGCGAGCGACTGGGGCCTGCAACCGCAGGAATGGGCGCGCTACCGCGAACTGATGGACGGGCCGCTGAGCATCTACTCGCCCAACCTGGACCCGCTGTCGGCCCTGGGCATCGAGGCCCGCACCGACGAGGAACGGCGCCGCTACGCAGAACTGCAGGTGCAGGTCGAGGCGCGCCGCGTCGAGAAGCTGCTTGCCTATCAGCGCGCCTACGACGAGGCCTGGCAGCGCCTGAACCCCGGCATGCAGCGGGTGAACCTGCCGGACGACAAGCCGGTCGCCGGCGCCACGCGCGGCTCCGGCCGCACGGCAGTGTTCGTCAAGGACGGCTGCGTGGCCTGCGGCCAGCTCGTGCAGCGCCTGCAATCCTCGGGCGCCGAATTCGACCTGTACATGGTCGGCAGCCGCCAGGACGACGCGCGCATCCGCGACTGGGCCAAGCGCGCACAGATCGACCCGGCGCGCGTGCGCAGCGGCAGCATCACGCTCAACCACGACGGCGGCCGCTGGCTAACCTTGGGGGTGCCCGGCGATCTGCCGGCGGTCGTGCACGAGGTGAACGGCCAATGGCAGCGCCAGCCGTAGCCGCTCTCCTGCGCGCACTGGTGCTCGTCGCTGGCTTGTGCGCCTGCGTCGCCCAGGCCCAGGAAGTTCCGCCACCGGCCTACCAGCTCGCCGCGCAGCGCGCAGGCATCCCCTCGACGGTGCTCTACGCCGTGGCGTTGCAGGAGAGCGGCATCCGCCGAAACGGGCGCATCGTCCCGTGGCCGTGGTCGCTCAATGTCGCCGGCCAGTCGCGCCGCTATGCGACCCGCGCCGATGCCTGCGCGGGCTTGCAGCAGGTGATGCGCTCCACGCCGCACACGCGCATCGACGCGGGCCTGGGCCAGATCAACCTCGGCTACCACCAGCCGCGCTACGCCAGCGCGTGCGACCTGCTGGACCCGTACCGCAACCTCGCCATCGCCGCCGAGATCCTGCGCGAGCAGCACACCCCCGGCGAGGACTGGTTGCTGGCAATCGGCCGCTACCACCGTCCTGCGGGGGGCGAGCCCGCCGCCCGCTATCGCCGCAGCGTGTCGCGCCACCTTGCCCGCGTGCAGGGCGCGCGCCCAACCGTCGCGGTCCTCGCCGCGCGCCAGGAGACATCCCCATGACGAAATCCCATCTGGCCCATTTCTCGGTGAAGGGCCTGCTCGTGCTGCTGGCGGGTCTGCCGCTGGCCTCGCTTGCCGGCGAGCCGCTGATCGTGGTCGAAGACCGCGGCGGCGCGTTGGCGCTGCCGTACTACGAAGCCCTGAACCTCCAGCCGCGCGCCAACGCGCCGGCCCGGCCGCCGATCCCGACGCCCCAGGTTCCCGCCACGCCGGCAGACGAGGCCGCGATGCTGCCGGTACGCAGCGCCAAGCTCACGCCCGGCGCCGTCGCGCGGCGGGTCATCGAGGCTCCGGGTCTGCGACCTTTCGTGGTCGTCGGCGACGACGAAACTTCCCGGGCCTGGCTGCGCCGCCAGGCGGCAGCGCTGCGCGAGCGCGGCGCGGTCGGCCTGGTGGTCAACGTCGAGACCGTGCAGGGCCTGGCGCGGCTGCGCGCCCTGGTGCCCGGCGTACCCCTCGCGCCCGTGTCCGGCGACGACCTGGCCGAGCGCCTGGGCCTGCGGCACTACCCGGTGCTGATCACGGCCACCGGCATCGAGCAATGAAGCCATGTCGGGAAAACAGCCGGTCGAGGTTCTGCTTCGCCCAGCGGTGGAGCTATACACCGTTGCCGCATGCGCGGGCGCCGCGTTTCTGTCCCTGGTGGCCCCATGGTCGCTCGCGCTGAGCCCCGCCATGGGCGTCGGCAGCGCGTTGGCGTTCGGGGCCTACGGTGCCATCCGCTACCGCGATGCTCGCGTCATCCTGCGCTACCGGCGCAACATCCGCCGCCTGCCGCGCTACGTGATGACCAGCAAGGACGTGCCGGTCAGCCAGCAGCGGCTGTTTGTGGGGCGCGGGTTCCTGTGGGAGCAGAAGCACACCCATAGGCTCATGCAGACGTACCGGCCGGAATTCCGCCGCTACGTCGAGCCGACGCCGGCCTACCGCCTGGCGCGGCGTCTGGAAGAACGGCTGGAGTTCGCGCCGTTCCCTCTGTCCCGGCTGTCGAAACTCACCGGCTGGGACGTGCCTTTCAACCCGGCGCGGCCGTTGCCGCCGGTGGGCGGCCTGCCGCGCCTGCACGGCATCGAACCCGAGGAGGTGGACGTCAGCCTGCCGCTCGGCGAGCGCGTCGGCCACTCGCTGGTGCTGGGCACCACGCGCGTCGGCAAGACCCGGCTGGCCGAACTGTTCGTGACTCAGGACATCCGGCGCGTGAATGCCGCAGGCGAGCACGAGGTCGTGATTGTCATTGACCCCAAGGGCGATGCCGATCTCCTGAAGCGGATGTACGTCGAGGCCAAGCGCGCGGGCCGCGAAGGCGAGTTCTACGTCTTTCATTTGGGGTGGCCGGACATTTCCGCGCGCTACAACGCCGTGGGCCGCTTCGGCCGCATCAGCGAGGTGGCTACCCGCGTCGCGGGGCAGCTTTCCGGCGAAGGCAACAGCGCAGCCTTCAGGGAGTTCGCGTGGCGCTTCGTCAACATCATCGCCCGCGCCTTGGTGGAACTGGGGCAGCGCCCGGATTACATGCTGATCCAGCGGCACGTCATCAACATTGATGCGCTGTTCATCGAGTACGCCCAGCATTACTTCGCCAAGACGGAGCCCAAGGCCTGGGAGGTGATCGTCCAGATCGAGGCCAAGCTCAACGAGAAGAACATCCCGCGCAACATGATCGGGCGCGAGAAGCGCGTGGTGGCGCTGGAGCAGTACCTCTCGCAGGCGCGCAACTACGACCCGGTGCTGGATGGCCTGCGCTCGGCGGTTCGCTACGACAAGACCTACTTCGACAAGATCGTCGCATCGCTGCTGCCGCTGCTGGAGAAGCTCACCAGCGGCAAGATCGCGCAGCTCCTGGCCCCGAACTACTCCGACCTGGCCGACCCGCGCCCTATCTTCGACTGGATGCAGATCATCCGTAAGAGGGCCATCGTCTATGTGGGACTGGATGCGCTCTCCGACGCCGAGGTCGCCGCAGCGGTCGGCAACTCGATGTTTAGCGATCTCGTGTCGGTCGCCGGACACATCTACAAGCACGGTATCGACGATGGCCTGCCGGGCGCATCGGCCGGTGCGCGCGTGCCGATCAATGTCCACGCCGACGAATTCAACGAGTTGATGGGTGACGAGTTCATTCCGCTGATCAACAAGGGCGGCGGTGCCGGCCTGCAAGTCACCGCCTACACGCAGACCCTCTCGGACATCGAGGCCCGCATCGGCAACCGCGCCAAGGCAGGACAGGTCATCGGCAACTTCAACAACCTGTTCATGCTGCGTGTGCGCGAGACCGCGACCGCCGAACTGCTGACCCGGCAACTACCGAAGGTCGAGGTCTATACGACCACCATCGTCAGCGGCGCGACCGACAGCTCGGACATTCGCGGGGCGACGGATTTCACGTCGAACACCCAGGACCGCATCAGCATGTCCAGCGTGCCGATGATCGAGCCGTCGCACGTCGTCGGCCTGCCGAAAGGCCAGTGCTTCGCGCTGCTGCAGGGCGGTCAGCTTTGGAAAGTGCGCATGCCGCTGCCGGCGCCGGACCCGGACGAAGTAATGCCGGCGGACTTGCAGCAACTGGCCGGGTACATGCGCCAGAGCTACAGCGAAGCGACGCAGTGGTGGGAGTTCACCAGTTCCCCGGCCTTGCAGGACACTGGCCTGCCCGACGACCTGCTGGATGACGCCGCTCCGGCCGAACCTCCCGCGGTAGCCACTGCCACCAGCGATGGCACGGGCGACGAGGCCTCGCCATGAAGGACGCCGCCTCGACTGCGCAACGGGAGCAGAACCAGCGTCAGGGCCTGATCGTCGGCACCATCACCTTGCCGTTCCGGCTGCTCGGGGTGCTGATCGGCTCGCTGCTGTTCTCGATCGTGGTCGAGTGCGTCGGCATGCACCTGTTCTGGAAGGAGCAGGGCTGGCGGCACTCGCAGGAGATGCTGCAGTACGAACTGGGGCACCTGTCGAGCCACTTCACGCGCAGCGTGGTCGTGCAGGAGCCGGGGCGCACGGCGCACGAGTTGGTGGACACCGGCTACGAATGGGTGTTCATGCGCTCCGGGCTGCTGGAGCGCATGAGCCAGACCGCCGAGCGCGCCCGCGCGCCCAGCCACGGGAAGGACCAGGACGGTGGGCGCAACTTCCGCTACTACATCAGCCAGGTCTATGTCTGGGCCGAGAACTACCTGATTGCCGCGGCCTTCACGACGCTCACGTTCCTGGTGCGCCTGCTGGTTCTGGTGCTCACGTTGCCGCTGATCTTCACCGCGGCGTTCGTTGGGCTGGTCGATGGCCTGGTGCGGCGGGATGTGCGCCGGTTCGGCGCAGGCCGGGAATCCGGTTTCATCTACCACCGGGCGAAAGCCAGCCTGATGCCGCTGGCCGTACTGCCGTGGGTCACGTACCTGGCCTTGCCGATCTCGGCGCATCCACTCCTGATCCTGCTGCCGAGCGCCGCCTTGCTGGGACTGGCCGTGAGCCTGACCGCTGGCAGCTTCAAGAAGTACCTGTAGGTGCGACACCGCAATTCGCAATGAAGACTTGCTTAGGTGCTCGACTTCTTAGAAAGAAGTCTTGCTCCCGACCCACCACGATTTTCCGTAGGGGCAGGGTCAACTGCCCAAATTGAAGGCGCACTTCTTGGGTTTACGGCAATTTGCCGGATGCGTGGAACTGCTGGCGGACCACATGTATGGATAAACCTTCTGCATGAGTTTCGGCGAAGTTCAGCACAAGGCTGATCTGGAGTCATCGTGAGATAAACCCTGCAAGCGGTGCGCTGGACAACTCGTCGTGCGGGCCCAGCTCCCCGCTTACGAGTGTGGAGAGAAGAGTTCCACCACGCTTCGCGGAGCTTCGTCGCTGAAGAAGCGCCGATGGTTCCGGGCCGTCTGGTCGGCGACGGCGGCGCTGCGCGGAAAAAGCGCCTGCTCATACGCTGCGAGTGCCGCCTCGATGTCACCGGGATGGTCGCGCAGCGCCAAGCCCAGCTCGGCGCCATCCTGGATGGCGCCAAGCCCAGCTCGGCGCCATCCAGGATGGCGAGGTTGGCCCCCTCCCCCGAGAACGGCGACATCAGGTGGGCGGCGTCGCCCACGAGCGTGACGCCCGGAACACGTTTCCATCGGTGGTCGATCGGCAAGGCATGGATGGGCCGCACGATGGGCGGCGTATCGCTGTCGGCGACCAAGGCCAGAAGCGGCGGCGCCCAACCCTCGAATTCGCTGGCTAGGCGACGCAATGCGGCCGCCGGCTGGCTGAAGTCGATGGCGCCGATCCACGCTTGCGGCCTGTTCAACGCGACATAGGTACGCAGCGCCCCGCTCGCGTAACGGTGGGCGAGGATGCCCTGGCCCGGTTCGACCGCCATCAGCGTGCCGCCGCCGATCACCTCGGCGCTGGTCCTGTATCGCGTGTCGCCATCCACGAGATTGGTTTCGATGAAGGTCGTGCCGATGTACGCCGGCGTTGCGGCCGACAGCAGCGGACGAACCTTCGACCAGGCGCCGTCGGCACCGACCAGCAGATCGGCCGTGACTGTCGAGCCGTCGGCGAAGGCCAGTTGATGCCGCCCGTCGGCAAGGCAGCTCGCCTGCACGAGCCTGCGGCCCCACTGGATGGCGTTGACAGGCAGGGATTCGATCAGCAGCCGGCGCAGTGCGCCACGATCAACTTCGGGCTTGGCCGTGCTGACCGAGCCAGGCCTGTCGAGCAGGACGTTGCCATCCCTGTCAACAACACGCTTGGCATCCTCGCCCGGGAGCGCGAGGGCAAGAAACGCATCGTAGAGGCCCGCGGCTTTCAGCCCGAGTTGACCGTTGTATTCGTGGATGTCCAGCAGACCGCCCTGCGCTCGCGCGTCAGGTGAAGCTTCGGCTTCGTAGATCGTCGCGGGAATGCCGTTGGCATGCAGGACACGAGCAAGCGTCAAACCACCAAGGCCAGCGCCGACGATGGCGATATCGGGGTTTTCCGAGGGGGAGAAGGAGTCGAGGTGTGTGTTCATGGCGCGTTCCAGTAGCCGCAAGCGTTTCGCGTCAATGCGCGAAAGCTCGCAGAAGGGCCGACATATGTCGGGGGAAACGCTGGCCGACCTCGCTCAAGATGCTTGGGTGGCGTGTGCGCGGCATGTCTGACACCCGGGCGGTTCAGACGGCCGTTTTTCGCGATCTTCGGAGAAGAAGTGTCGCATAGCTGCGTGTTTGAACACAGTCAGGCATTTACTGGGACAAGGTTGGTTCAGCGCCAAGGCTACCTCCTGGTCAATACCACGTGAGTTCGCCGCCGACAAAAATGGGCTCGGGCCACTCAGCGCGTCAATCGGGTGGAGATTGGGTTCCTATTGTTTGCGGCCTGAAACAGCCCCGATCTCCACGATCTGGCCATTGCTGATCACACAGGAATGGCGCGATGTTGGCTCCGATCTGGCAGCGCGCCGCTCATCGCGGCGTGCCCATTTTTCTCGTGACGGCCCTCCTGCTGGGTCAGTCCCCGATGGCGTTGGCCGAGTCCCCCGCACAGCGCCAGGAGCTGGTCGCCGCACTGCGCCAGCTCGATGCGCTGGAGCGCACCGTCGCCGACAGCGCCGCGCATGCCCCCATCCAGCCGGGCGAGCGCTACCACTTCGATTACCCGCGGTTGCTGGCTGACCTGGCGCGCGTGCGCGCCGGCATCCAGGCCCACCTCACACCGTCGCGAGCCCAGCCGCGCGACCCCGCCGAACTGGCTGGCGACTACCGCACCGAGCGGGCCGTCGCGCCATCGCCGACGACCGCGGAGGCCAAGCCATGAACGGCGCCCAGGTCTCGGCATTTCAAGCCAACAGCGGCATCGCGCCTTCGGCGATGGCGACCGTCCTGGTCGGCGCCGTGTTCGCGGTGCTCCTCGTCTGGGGCGTCTGGGCCATCCGAACGGCCTACGTGGGGTGGTCCGAGAGCCGCCTCAACCAGCGCCAGTTCCTCGGCGTCTGCATCCGCTTCGTCGCGATGTACCTCGTCCTGAGCTTCTTCCTCCTCTCCTGACCTGAAAGGCACGACCATGCAAAACCGCATCCTCCATTCCCGTCTTGCCCAGCGCGCCGCCGTGGCGCTGGGCGCCGCCGCGCTGCCCGCGCTGTCGTTCGCGCAAGGCTTGCCGCAGTTGGAGAACCCGACCCGCGGCACCGGCAACGGCATCATGGAAACGATCCGCAACTACGGCTACGACATCATCATGCTCGTGGCCCTGCTGGTCGTGGCGTCGATGTTTATCGGCGTCTGCTACCACGCCTACGGCACCTACGCGGAAATCCACACCGGCCGCAAGACCTGGGGCCAATTCGGCCTCACGGTCGCCATCGGCGCGGTGCTGCTCGTGATCGGCATCTGGCTGCTCACCGAAGCCACCGGCATCCTGTAAGGCGAGGCTGGTATGTCCGAGCAGCAGCACGTCCGTGCGGACGGGACGGTCACGTTCCTTCCGCACCGGCTCAACCGCCATCCCGTTGTCGTGCGCGGCCTCACCGCCGACGAACTGTGGATCTGCTGCGGCCTGTCCGGCGCCGCCGGCCTGCTGGTCGGTGCGCCGCTGTCCTGGGTGTTCCGCACGATCGCCATCGCGCCGACGTTCGTCGTCCTGGGCGTGGCCCTGGGCGTCTTCATCGGCGGCGGCATCCTGCGCCGGCTCAAGCGCGGGCGTCCCGATACCTGGCTGTACCGGCAACTGCAATGGCGCATCGCCACGCGCCATCCGCTGATGGCGGGCTGGGTAGGCGGCCACGTGTTGATCTCGCGCTCCGGCTTCTGGTCCACCCGAAGGTCTGCTGCAAGGGGGGCACGATGAGCCGCTTCAAGAACGAGATCACCCATCTGCAGGCGCACATCAAGACGCTCCGCCTGGGTGCCGGCGCGCTGGTCATCGTCGCCCTGGTCATGGGCGGCGGCTGGTGGAGCGCTCCGCGCGACCTGACCATCCACGTCCCGCCCGACCTGCGCTCCGGCAGTACCCGCAAGTGGTGGGAAGTTCCGCCCGAATCGGTCTATGCGTTCACGTTCTACGTGTTCCAGACCCTCAACCGCTGGCCGACGAACGGCGAAGAGGACTACGCGCGCAACCTCCACACGCTGTCGCCGTACCTCACCCCGTCCTGCCAGGCCTTCCTGCGCGCAGACTACGACTACCGCCGCAGCACGGGCGAGCTGCGCCAGCGCGTGCGCGGTATCTACGAAATCCCCGGCCGCGGCTACGGCGACGACCCCACGGCGCGCGTGCGCGTGGTCTCCGACCGCGACTGGGTGGTGACGCTGGACATCACCGCCGACGAGTATTACGGCGCCGAGCAGGTCAAGCGGGCCTTGGTGCGCTACCCGGTGAAGGTCACGCGGGTGGACGTTGATCCCGCCCGCAACCCGTTCGGTCTGGCGCTTGACTGCTACGACGGTGCCCCCCAGCGCATCAGCGCCCCGGAGCCGTCGCGCCCGGCGCCTGGCGGCCTGTCTCCGCAAGCGCCCCAAGGAGGAAACACCCCATGAAGCATCCTGTATTCACGCTGCTTGGGCTGTTAGCCGTGGCTGCCTCGGCCACCATGCCCGCCGCTGTCCAGGCGGTCGAAATCCTGCGCTGGGAACGCATGCCGCTCGCGGTGCCGCTGAAGGTCGGCCAGGAGCGCATCGTGTTCATTGACCGGAACGTCCGCGTGGGCGTGCCCGCAGGCGTGGGTGAACGCCTGCGTGTCCAAAGCGCGGGCGGTGCGGTGTACCTGCGCGCCAGCGAGCCGATCGAGCCCACGCGGCTGCAATTGCAGGACGCCGATACCGGCGCGCTGATCCTGCTGGACATCGCGGCCGAACCGCCCAAGGACGGCGAGGCCGAGCTGGAGCCGGTACGCATCGTCGAGGGCAACAGCACCCCGACGCGCTATGGCGACCAGCCCGGCGATGCCGACGAGGCCCCCGCGCGCGCGCAGGACCAGGCAGGTACGCGGGCAACCCGGCGCGAAACCCCGGTTTCGGTCGTCCTCACGCGCTTCGCCGCTCAGAACCTCTATGCGCCGCTGCGCACCGTGGAGCCGCTGCCGGGTGTCATGCGGGTCAACCTGCGCCGTAACCTCGACCTCGGCACGCTGATGCCGACGCTGCCGGTGCGCGCGGTCGCGCTCGCGTCGTGGCGTCTGGAAGACCAGTGGGTCACTGCCGTGCGCTTGACCAACAACAGCAGCGGCTGGATCACGCTCGACCCGCGCGTGCTGCAAGGCGACTTCCTCACCGCCACCTTCCAGCACGAAGCACTCGGCCCGCGCGGGACGCCAGAGGACACGACCGTCCTGTACCTGGTGACGCGGGGGCACGGCCTCGCGCAATCGCTGCTGCCGACGATCCACCGCTTCGACCCGGCCGTGCATCTGCCACAACCGGAAGCTGAAGCCGGCGACGGCAAGGAGGCCCGCCATGCGCAGTAACGGCTTGCTCAAGTGGCTGATGATCCCGGTCGCCTTGCTGGTGCTGTTCGTTGCCATCCGGCTGTTCTCCGGCGGAAGCACGTCGGCACCGCCCGCCGCGGATGCCGGCGCCAAGCTCACGCCCGAGGAAATGAAGGCGTTGGGCATCGAAGGCGATACCCCTCGCGATACCGTGGCAACGCTCGTCGCTCAGGTAAAGCAGTTGCGCACCGAGCTTCAGACCGCGCTGACCGACAACAAGTCGCAGCGCGAGGAAAACCAGCGCCTGCGCCAGCGCGAGAACTCCATCGATCAGCGCATCAATTCGGCCCTCGAATCCGAGCGCTCCAACCTGCGCCGCGACCAGGAACAAGCTGCCAGTGCGCGCCAGCAGACCGAAGGGCTGCTCGCCGACCTGCAGCGGCGTCTGGATAGCATCGGTGGGCGCGGCGGCGGCCATGCCGATCTGCCCGTGGGCTTGGGCCTGCGCGATGGCGACGAGGCCGGCATGGAAGGCGGCATGCGGTGGGTCGAGCCGGACGACGCGAAGAAGACCGAGGGACGCAACGGCAGTCGTGGCACGGGCAGTGGCATGAGCTTTCCGACGAGCTTCGGCCCAGCGCAAAGCACGCTGGAAACCACGGCGCAAACCGTGGCGAACGCAGGTGCCCGCGCTGCCGGGGTCAAGACGGCGAAGCCTGTCTATACGGTGCCTACCAACTCGACGCTCATGGGCTCTGTGGCGATGACGGCGCTGATTGGGCGCGTGCCGATCGACGGTACGGTCAACGATCCGTATCCGTTCAAAGTCCTGGTCGGTCCCGACAACCTCACGGCAAACGGCATTGACATTCCCGACGTGGCCGGCGCCGTGTTTTCCGGCACGGCCTCGGGCGACTGGACACTCTCGTGCGTGCGTGGCCAGGTGCGCAGCATCACCTTCGTCTTCCACGATGGCACGGTTCGCACCATCCCCGAGGACCGCGAGGGCAACCAGCAGAACAACCAGCAGCAGAACTCTCAAAGTGGGGGCCTTGGCTGGATCAGCGACCCCTACGGCATTCCGTGCGTCAGCGGTGAGCGGCGCAGCAACGCCCAGCAATACCTCGGCTCGCAGGCCCTGATCACGGCGGCCGGTGCCGGCGTGGCCTCGCTCATCGAAAGCGACAGCGGCCGCATGTCTTATGTCGGCTCGGACGGCTCCATCGGCACCGTGGGCATCACCGGCCAGGAAGCGGTCGGCCAGATTCTCGCGGGCGGCGTCCGGGACATGTCGGCCTGGGTCAACAAGCTCTACGGCCAGGCCTTCGCCGCCGTCTATGTGCAGCCCGGTGCCAAGGTCGCCGTCCACCTCGAAAAGCCGCTCGCCATCGACTTCGATCCCGAAGGCCGCAAGGTCGATCACCGTGCAGGAGAAAGCCATGCCCTCGAACTTGAATGACCTGGCCCGTGGCCTGGCGCTGGCGCTCACTGTCGCGGTGCTCGCCGGCTGCGCCACCAGCAAGGAAAAGCTGCTGCCCCACGGCGACAACACGATGATGGATGTCTGGCAGCAGAACGCCGGGGACGGCGGCGGGGGCGCCGGCCAGGTTGCGCGCCGGCAGTTGCTCGACGCGCGCCAGAGCCTGCGCCGGCCGCTGACCGACGCCGACGTGCAGGCCGCGCCCGCCGAGCAGATGCGCTACACGCGCACCGCGCGCAACGAGGTCTATCGCCAGTTCCAGCGCCTGCCCAACCCCGACCTGGTGATGTACGTGTACCCGCACCTCGCAGGCACCGACCCCGTTCCCGTGCCGGGCTACACGACGGTCTTCCCCTTGTACCAGCGCGTGCAGTACGCCATGCCGGGCGAGCGCGTGGAGGACTACTGATGTGGAAGCTCCCTTGGCCTAAGCCGGCCGCGCCGAAGCTGGCGGCATCCGGCGCTGGCGGTGACGAACAGCCGGACGGCTGGCAGCGCCACGTCGAGACCTTACGACAGGCCGGCATCCCTGAACCCGGCGCGGCGGTCCAGGACCGCAGGCCGGCGACCGTGGCCGACGAGCAGGCGCTGTACGACGTCGCGCCGTCCTTCACGGAGCTGCTGCCATGGGTGGAGTTCCTGCCGCAGTCGAAGTCAATGCTGCTGGAGGACGGGCAATCGGTCGCGGCCTTCTACGAGCTGGTTCCGCTGGGCACCGAGGGCCGGGAACCCGGCTGGCTGGCGCATGCCCGCGATGCGCTCGAAAACGCCCTGCAAGACAGTTTCGATGAACTGGACGAGAACCCGTGGGTACTCCAGCTCTACGCCCAGGACGAGCCCAGCTTCGACCAGTACATGCAGACGCTGCGCGACTACGTGCAGCCGCGCGCCCGCGGCACGGCGTTCACCGAGTTCTACTTGCGCTTCTTCAGCCACCACCTGCGCGCGGTGGCCAAGCCCGGAGGTCTTTTCGAGGACACGGTGGTCACGCGGCTGCGCTGGCGCGGGCAGACGCGGCGCGTGCGCATGGTCGTCTATCGCCGTGCCACCGGGCAGGCGAGCCGCCGTGGTCAGACGCCCGAGCAGATGCTGAACATCGTCTGCGACCGCCTGTGCGGCGGACTCGCGAACGCTGGCATCCAGGCGCGGCGCATGGCGGCGGCCGACATCCACGACTGGCTGCTGCGGTGGTTCAACCCGCGGCCCACGCTGCTCGGGCCTGGGGCCGAGGACCGGGAACGCTTCTACGCACTGGCGCGCTACCCCGACGAGACCGAGGCTGGCGAGATCGAATTGGCGAGTGGGCGGGATTTCAGCCAGCGGCTGTTCTTCGGCCAGCCACGCTCCGACGTGGCGCACGGCACCTGGTACTTCGACGGCATGCCGCACCGTGTGCTGATCACCGACCGGCTGCGCATGCCGCCCGGCACCGGACACCTGACCGGCGAGACCCGCAAAGGGGATGCCATCAACACGCTGTTCGACCAGATGCCGGAAGACACCTTGCTTTGCCTCACGATGATCGCGACGCCGCAGGATGTCCTGGAAGCGGATCTCAACCACCTGGCGAAGAAGGCCGTGGGCGAGACGCTGGCGTCGGAGCAGACGCTCAAGGACGTACAGGAAGCCCGTTCCCTGATCGGCAGTGCGCACAAGCTCTACCGGGGAACGCTGGCGTTCTACCTGCGCGGCCGGGACGAAGCGGAACTGGACCGGCGCGGCCTGGACCTGGCGAACGTCATGCTCAACGCCGGCTTGCAGCCGGTGCGCGAGGACGACGAGGTGGCGCCGCTCAACAGCTACCTGCGCTGGCTGCCATGCTGCTACAACCCCGGCCAGGACCGGCGCAAGTGGTACACGCAACTGATGTTCGCCCAGCACGCGGCGAACCTGTCGCCGGTGTGGGGGCGCGCCCAGGGCACGGGACATCCGGGCATCACGATGTTCAACCGCGGCGGCGGCCCGATCACCTTCGACCCGCTCAATCGTCTGGACCGGCAGATGAATGCCCATCTGTTCCTGTTCGGTCCCACCGGCTCGGGCAAGTCCGCCACACTCAACAACCTGCTGAACCAGGTCACGGCCATCTATCGGCCGCGCCTCTTCATCGTGGAAGCGGGCAACAGCTTCGGCTTGTTCAGCGACTTCGCCAAGCGCCTGGGCCTGACCGTGAACCGGGTCAAGCTGGCCCCGGGCTCGGGCATCAGCCTCGCGCCATTCGCCGATGCACGCCGGTTGATCGAAACACCGAGCGACGTGCAGACCCTCGATGCCGACGCGCTGGACGAAGATCTGCCCCCGGATGCCTCGGCCATGGAGGCGGACGAGCAGCGCGACGTGCTGGGCGAACTGGAGATCACGGCGCGGCTGATGATCACCGGCGGCGAAGACAAGGAAGAGGCTCGGATGACGCGGGCCGATCGCTCGCTGATCCGCCAGTGCATCCTCGACGCCGCCGAGCACTGCCACGGCGGAGGTGGTAGCGAGAAGCGCACGGTGCTCACGCGCGACGTGCGCAACGCGCTGCGCACCCGTGGCCAGGACCCCACGCTACCCGAGATGCGCCGCGCGCGACTGCTGGAGATGGCGGATGCGATGGACATGTTCTGCCAAGGCACGGACGGCGAGATGTTCGACCGCGATGGCACGCCGTGGCCCGAGGCCGACATCACCCTGGTCGATCTGGCGACCTATGCCCGCGAGGGCTACAACGCGCAGCTCTCGATCGCCTACATCAGCCTGATCAGCACGGTGAACAACATCGCCGAGCGCGACCAGTACCTTGGCCGCCCGATCATCAACGTCACGGATGAGGGGCACATCATCACGAAGAACCCGCTGCTCGCGCCCTACGTGGTCAAGATCACGAAGATGTGGCGCAAGTTGGGCGCCTGGTTCTGGCTCGCCACGCAAAACATCGACGACTTGCCGCGCGCCGCGGAGCCCATGCTCAACATGATCGAGTGGTGGATCTGCCTGTCGATGCCCCCGGACGAGGTGGAGAAGATCGCCAGGTTCCGCGAACTCTCACCCGCGCAGAAAGCGCTGATGCTCTCAGCGCGCAAAGAAGCGGGCAAGTTCACAGAGGGCGTCATCCTCTCCAAGAGCATGGAAGTGCTGTTCCGCGCCGTGCCGCCGAGCCTGTACCTCGCGCTTGCGCAGACCGAACCCGAAGAGAAGGCCGAGCGCTACCAGCTCATGCAGCAATACGGCTGCACCGAACTGGAAGCGGCCTTCAAGGTGGCCGAGAAGATCGACCAGGCACGCGGCATCGAGTCGCCAGCCTTGGAACTGTCGTAAGCCGGAGAACGCCATGGAACAGAAACGTCCTTCCATTCCGATGCAGGTCCAGGCGTTCCGCCGTCGCCGTGGGCGGGCCCGCTGGCCTTGGGCCTTGGCCGCTGCGCTGGTTGCGCTGCTGCTGATCTGGCTCCTGTTCCGGTCGCCCGACGAGCCCTCACCGCAGTCGTCCACGCCGGTCAGCACGGCGCAGGTCGCCGGGCCACCCTGGCAGATGGGCAACCCGGAGGGCCGTTTCACCCTGACGCTCTATGCCGACCTGGAGTGTCCGTTCTGCCGGGAGTACTTTCCGCAACTCAAGCGCTGGGTCGGCAACAACACCGACGTGGCCCTGCAATGGCACCACCAGCCGCTGGCTGCGCACGAGCCGGCCGCGTCGGCCGAGGCGCGCCTTGTCGAGTGCGCCGCCGAAGCGGGCGGGCATGGCGCGTTCTGGCATGCGGTCGAATGGGTCTATGCCCACACGCGCAGCGACGGCCAGGGATTGCCCGAGGGACTGCGCTACCCGGAATCGACGCCGGCCGTCGAGCAGTGCATGGCGAGCGAACGGGCCGATGCCGTCATCCGCGCCCAGGCCACGGAGGCCACCAAGAGCGGCGTGACCGCCACGCCATCGCTGCGCCTGCTCGATCGCCAGACGGGCCAAGCCATTCTGCTGCAGGGGCCGATCGAGGGCGATGCGCTGCTGTCGGCCATGGACATGCTGGCGGCCGAGGACACAGCCAGCGACGCGGCGGCTTCGCCCGCCACCCCCACATCCGAAATGCCTGCCGACGTTGTCGGCGACATGCCCAGGTAGCCCTCGGTCTTGGAGGCTACGGCGCGGTTTGCCGCGCTGACCGCTACCCGTTCGCTTTCGCATCCTGGCTGCGAACAATCACCGCTGAGCGGTGGTGGATGCACCTTGTTCCGCTGTTTTCCATCCCCAGGAGGGCTTGCCCTCCCAGGGTGGCGCCCTCCGTTCACATTCTGGAGGTTCGCCATGTCTCTCGTCGTCAATGACTCCTGCGTGGAGTCGCTTTCCGCCGTCGCAGCCCAGCATGAGGACTGGATCATCCAGCAGGCCATCGCGCTGCTGGAGAGACGGATCTTCAAAGTCGGGCCGTGCCTCAGCCGCCCGGCCGCCGTGCGGGACTACCTGCGTCTGAAACTGGTCGCTGAGCCCAACGAGGTATTCGCAGTCGTGTTCCTGGACAGCATGCACCAGGTGTTGGCCTACGAACCGCTGTTCAGGGGCACGATCAATTCGACTGCGGTCTATCCGCGTGTCGTCGTGCAGCGTGTATTGGAGCTGAAAGCCGCCGCTGTGGTCTTCGCGCACCAACACCCCTCGGGTATCACTGAGCCATCGAGCGCGGATCGCGCGCTGACCCAGCAACTCCAGGCGGCGCTGGCGCTCATCGATGTTCGGGTACTGGACCACGTCATCGTCGGCCTGGGAAATCCGTACTCCTTCGCTGAGCACGGCCTGCTGTAGCACATCGCTTCATTGATCACTGCGGGGGCTTCGGCCTCCGCTTTTTCTTTGCGGCGAGACAAGCAGGTATGCGGGGAGCCCGCGATGCGCATTGTTTGTGGGGGCCGCATCGGGTTCGGCGTTTGACTATGGCCCTGATCAACTTCCAGGGGCACGCGACATGCCAGCACCTCTTTCCAGGTTCGCGCCGGGCTGGCGAAGCCTCGGCTTGGCCGTAGCGCTGCCGGCAGCCCTGGCTGTTTTTAGCCCGGCCACCTTCGCCGCCGACGTGGTGGTCGTCAGCGACAGCCGCCACCCGATCAAGACCATGGGTGGCGAGCGGCTGATCGATCTGGACGAAGCCCATCGGATTGAAGCGGAGCTTTCGGCGGAACTACCCCCCGACCCCGAACAGGCGACGGCCATCGTCAAGCGCCGGCTGAGCGGCGGCGGCGCCGACCTCCAGCGCCGCATCGCTTCCGCCTACCAGGGCGTCACCGACGCATGGAGCCTGGGCATCACCAGCCTCCCGGCCGTTGTGGTGGATCAGCGCTATGTGGTCTATGGCGAGCCGGACGTGGCCCGGGCCGTCGCGCGCATCGAGCAGCACCGGAGGACCCAGCCGTGACCCGAGCATTCGACATGATGCGCCGCCTGCGCGCTGGCGTGGCGTCCGTGCTACTGCTCAGTGCCACCGGAAGCTATGCCCTCAACACCGCCACCATCGTCGGCTCGGTGGCGTCGCCCGACTGCCTCGAATACCGCGTCGTCGGCATCTGCTACTGGCTCTACTGCACCTGGAGCGGCTGCACGGTGCGCACGTCCACCAAGGTACGCCACTACATCCCCGATGCGGTGGTCTCCAGCTACAGCAATACCGGCGAAAACCCCTGGGTCGAAGTCCGGGCAATGAGCACGCCCAACCCGTCCGCCCAGGCGGGCGGGGACGGCACCACGAACGAGGACCACGAGAACAACCTCGCCAAATTCAAGAACGCCGACGTGATAGGCCACCCGGGAGTCGAGGTGTTCAACCAGTTCGTGTCGTCCTCGGGCTACTTCTGCGAGGGCGCGGGCACGGCGTTCATGCCGTACTTGCTCAGCACCCTGGACACGCTGGCCTGGCGCTACAACGTGCCCGAGATGGCCTACCCGGAAGCGCTCATTCCGGGCCTGCGCGAGGTCGGCGCACGCACGACGATGAACCTCTGGGGCAACGTGTATCCGCGTGGCGGCTTCCTGCACCAGACCGACGACCACAAGGCCGGCGCAGTCGTCGCCCAGCGCGCGGGCGATGTGGTCACGCGCCGCGGGCAGATCCACGTCTATCAGCCGCTGCTCGCCACCTCGCGGCCCGGCTACTGGCCTGCCGGTGCGCTGATGGAGGGCGACGCCTCCACCGGAAAGTGGCAGGAACTCACCCCCGTCCTGTCCTCGTCCTGCACGGTCTTCCCGCGCAGCGGCTTCCTTACCCAGGCGCAGCAAGGCGACTACGCATGGGCGCTGTGGCGGCCGTATGCCTGCTGCGAACGGCGGGGCCAGGTGTTCCTGGGCAGCGTCGATTTCCTCTGAGGTGGTGCCATGAAGTTCCGTCCTGTATTCAATCCGTTCTCCCGCCAGGCGCGTCGCACGAAGATCGTCCTGGCGCTGGCTGGCGCGCTCGCGCTCGGCAGCGGCGTGGCCTGGGGTCAACTGGGATACCAGACCAGCGGCAGCGTCATCGGCGATGACGTCATGTACTCGATCGGCGGCGGGAACGCCGTGTCGATGGGACGTGCGGCCGGCATGCGCTCTCTCGGTGTCGGCGTGGGCTGGAACAGCAACTTGATCTGCGGCGACATGAGCATCCAGACCACGTTGAGGAATCAACTCAACGGCATCACCAACGGCTTCCAACAAATCATGTCGTCGGTGATCCAGAGCGCCACCAGTGCAGTGGCATCGTTGCCCGCGCTGATCATCCAGCGGGCCGATCCCGGTCTGTACAACCTGCTCACCAATGGCGTGCTGCAGGCGCGACTCGATTTCGACCGCAGCAAGCTGACGTGTCGCGCCATGGCCGAGAAGATGGCCGAAACGGCGGGCGGCCAGCTCGGCTGGAGCCAGATGGCCGAAGGGCTGGCGCTGCGCGATGCCGTGTCGAGCACGGATGCGGTCTCGGCCATCGAGCAAGCCGAGACGCGCCGCGGCAATGACGGCGTGCCGTGGGTCGGGGGCAGCAACGCGGGCGGCTCCGGCCAGCCCGCGATCAAGGTCGTCGGCGATGTCACCCGCGCTGGCTACAACCTGGTCAATGGCCGCGGCGTGACCGATACCTCGTCCATCGCGCCGGCCAGTTGCAGCAGCCTCTCGTGCCAGACCTGGACCTCGCCGCAGGCCGCCATCGAGTGGGCCACGCGCGTGCTCGGCGAGAAGGAACAGCGCACCTGTGACGCCTGCACAAAGACTGAGACGACGCCGGGCGTCGGGCTCACGCCGCTGATCCAGGAGGAGTACGACGCGAAGCTGCAGGCGCTCCAGGACCTGGTGACCAAAGCCAAGAACACGACGCCGGAGAACCTGCGCGAGGCCGGCAGCGCGTCGCTGCCGATCACGCGCGGCGTGATCGAGGCGCTGCGCGACGAGCCCGACCAGCATCTGCTGTCGCAGCGCCTGGCGTCCGAGGTCGCGCTGTCGTCCGTGCTAGAGAAGGCGCTGTTGCTGCAGCGCACCCTGCTCACGGGGAAGAAGGAGCCCAACGTCGCGGCGAACGAGCTTGCCGTGGAGGCCGTGAACCACGAGAGCGACACGCTCGACCGCGAGATTCGCAACCTCAAGACCGAACTGGAGCTGCGGCGCGAGCTGGCGAATAACTCGCCCATGGCGATCATCCAGCGCCACGGCACGCGCGCGGCCGGCTCGCGCGGCATCTACGAGGGCGATCCTGTGCCGGACCGTCTCGACCGGCTCCAGAAGGGCAATCCGGGAGGCAACCCATGAGCCCGATGCACGCCAGTTGGCTGCGTCCGCGCTGGCTGTTCAGCCGGCGCGCGGCGAAGACGCTGCTGTGGCTAGTGCTGATCGTTGCCGCTGCCGTCGGGGCCAACGTCGCGGGCATCTACCTGGTCGGCAGCGTTGCTGGCTGGGAACGGTGGCTGGCGGCCTCCGCTGGCTACTTCTTCATCTGGCGGCTGTGCGTGTACGGAGCGACGGCCTATGGATGGATCTGGATGCGCCGCCGGGTGCTGGCCCGCGAAGACCAAAGCGGGACGGATGGGCGGGCGCGGCGCCGGCTGATCCGCGCCGAGGTCGCCGGCGTCGTGGCCATCGTGGCGCTGGAAGCCAGCCTGTTGATGCAGGCCGCTTGAGGGGAGATCGAGGCCATGACACTTTTCACGACGGACTACCTAGAGTACTACCTCACCCTCGTGTCCTGGATCGTCAACAACGGTATCTGGGCCGTGCTGGTGTCCAGCGGGGTATTCGCGCTGCCTTTCGTCGCCATCGTCGTGCAGGAGTGGCTGAAGGCCCGTGCGGAAGGCGCTGACGAGGGCAACAAGGGGGTGCTCTCAGCCGCGCGCATCGAAAACCGGGTGTTCGTCGCGATCGTGGTGGTGATGTTCGCGGGCATTCCGTTCATCGACGTGGACCTCAGCACCATCCAGTACGACAGCTCGCGCTCGGCACAGTGCCAGGTCAGCGTGCCGCAGCCCACGGAAACCGGCTGGTCGCAGTCCTTCAGCACCATCAACAACCAATCGGCGAAGGTGCCGGTTTGGTGGGCCTTCATGCACGCGCTCTCGCGCGCCGTCACGAGCGCCTCGGTCGCGGCGATCCCGTGCGGTACGGACCTGCGGCAGATGAGGATGGAGATCGACGCGACGCGCATTGACGACCCGGTACTGGCTCAGGAGGTCGCGGACTTCTCGCGGGACTGCTATGGACCTGCGCGGGCCAAATTGTTCATGCAGCGCCCGGATCTCGATGAGCAGCAGATGCACGACGTGACCTGGATCGGATCGAGGTTCTTCACGGACACGAGTGGCTACTACGACAGCTACCACTCCAGCACGGCGCGCGAGGCATGGCCCTATGACGACACCCGCGATGCGGGGCTCGCGCAGGTCACCAATGGTGGCGGTTACCCGACCTGCAGGCAGTGGTGGTCAGATGGCAGCAACGGATTGCGCGCGCGGCTGCTGGGGCAAGTGGACCCGAGCCTGCTGAATCGCCTGGCGGGATGGGCGGGGTTCCTGAGCCGAGCCGAGGTAGATGACTCGGTGATCCGCACCATCGCGTCACCCCGGCAGCAGAAACTGAACCAGGGCAGCGTCTATACGGACTACGGCGGCCAGATCGACAAGACCCTGCCGAACATCGTGACACGCGCCGCGGGCGATGTCGGGATGGCAGTTGGCGCGGTTGCCGCGTTTCCCGCCATGGATGTCGTGCGCCAATCCCTGCCCATGGTGCTCGCCCTGCTGAAGATGGCACTGGTCATCTGCATCCCGCTCGTCCTGGTCGTGGGCACCTATGACCTGAAGACGGTCGTTACCGTCAGCGTCGTGCAGTTCGCGCTGTTCTTCACGGACTTCTGGTTCCAGCTCGCACGCTGGATCGATTCGACGATTCTGGACGCGCTTTATGGCTGGGGCTTCGGCTGGAACCGGCCGCACACCAACTTCGACCCGCTGGTGGGGTTGAACAACGCCTTCGGTGACATGCTCCTGATGTTCATCACGGGCACGATGTTCATCGTGCTGCCTACCTTCTGGATCATGGCCTTGGCTTGGGCGGGCGTTCGCGCCGGTAACGTGCTGCAAGGCCTCGCCGGTGCCACTGGGGATGCCAAGGCTGCCGGTGGGAAGGGAGGAAGTATCGCGATCAATGCAGTGTCGAAGAAGTGATCACTGCTAGTCGTCCTCGACATGAGGATCAATGCGAAAACCGTCGTAGGTGTACAGGCCGAACCCGGCTGGTCCGTTTCGCCATTCTGGCTCGGGCAACTCCTCGCCCAAGTCGGCGTTGCGGGCCATCCAGGCAACGACCATGACGCACACCAGCAACAGAGCCAGCCAGAAGGTGGTGTACAGCAGCGCCCCGAGTGCGGCCAGCTTGACCACCCACACAAGCACGACAGCGCCAGCTACCGGCACACCCTTGGATACCAACCAGTTCGACGCACGCCGTTCGCCGCGCACATAGACGCGCCATCCACGGCCAAAGGCGCGGCCAAGGCGTTCTGCGGTGCTGGTGCGGGTCGTCGTGTTCACGGTCGTCTCCTGCTGCTGAGGAATGCCTATTCCAGTTTGCTCCACTTCAGTAGGTTTGAGGCTTCAATGTGTTTTCTTGCTGCTTCCGGACGCTTCGTCATCCGGTTCCACCGGGCCTGGGTCAGGTTCCACGCCGATGCGGTAGGTGGCAACGAAACGCGGCCAGTCCACATGGTCAACCAGGTCGATGTCCTCGATGACGCTGACCTTCGCTCCGGCACGCTCGAACAGGGCGATGCTCTTGGCGGGATAGTTGTTGCGCGACGGGTAGAGCACCCCGTCGAACAGCGGCTCACTGTCGTCTCCGCGCATCGCATGCACCTGGGCAGACACCTGCTGCGTGTGCGTGTAGTCGCGGCTGGCCAACTGCTCCAGGTTCAGGCCGAAGTAGCCCGCCATGACGCCCGGTGCCGTGAGGTCGGCCAGGAGCACGTCAGCCATCACCCCTACGGCGCGCACCATCCGGCCCTGGACTTCTTTCAGCGCGATCGAGCGTTTCGCGTCCTCAAGCCACTGGTGCTTGTGAAACACCGACTCCATCAGCGCCGTCGGCAGGTCGCGTCCCAGGTAGAGCACGCCGTAGGCCCGCGCCGGGTCGTCGTAGCGATTAGTGCTGCTGCGGCCATAGTACAGCGGGCTGCCTCGATAGACGACGCGGCTCACATGCTGGAGCAGTTCACCGGCATCGATCAGGAACGAAGGCAGCTCGTGGCTCATGGCGGTCTCGCGTCAATGCACCTGAACGCCCAGCACGTTGAACACGGCCTCGGCCACGTCGTCGATCGTGCCATGCGTCACCGCATCCACCGGCGAGCGACCGCCCAAGCCTTCAAGCGGTTCGGACAGCGCGCGGTAGATCGTCCAGGGGTCGATGCCCTCGACCTCCTGAAGCACGGTTTGGGTCAACTGCTGCTTCACCGGATCGAGCTGCCAGTCGGGCAGCTTCTGGCCGCGCGGCCCCACGTTCAGCGCCAGCAGCCGACGGGCGAGGATGTCCTTGTAGATCTGCTGGCGCGACTTGTCCGCCAGCTTGGCGTACTCGGGGATCGGCAGGTTGTGCGGCTGGTTGAAGGCTTCCAGCAACACGGCGCGGCCTCGCTGGACGTCGGTTTCAGTCGGGGCCCAGCGCGTTTCGGTGCGCAGCGCGGCCGCCTTGCGCGCCAGGGCCTGCTCCACCGTTTCGCCTTCGAGGTTGGCTGGCAGTTTTACCGCCTCCACGCGCTCGTGAATGAACGCCTGCAACTCGGCCGCGAAAGCCGGCGCATCCCGGATTTCAACGGTATCCGCGAAACGGCGCACGTCCTCCACGGTGACGCGCGGCAGACGATCGGCAATGAATTCAATGGCGGTGGGCATGGTCATCTCCCAAGCAGGTTTGAGACAGGATTCACTCTAGTCTCCCTTGTCGCATTTGTCAACTTAGTCGCCTGAACGAGAGCCTACCTGCCGGGGGTAGCGTCCCCGCAGCATAGGCAGAGGCCAGCGCCAGGTCTCCGTCCAATCCATTCGTGCGGGTTCCACATTGACGCTGGAGACGCAACCCAGGCCCGGCTATACCGAAACGGTTAAAGGCCAAAGGGTCGAAACGGCAAGGGAATGGGGTGCAAGGGGAAAGGCCCTACCTCAAAAAGGCGAAAAGGCCTCCCGCCCGGCCCGCCATCAGGACACCGACATGCTCTCCCTGTTCCAGCGAAAACGGCCCCCGGTCGCTGCCGCGCCGTCGCCAGCACCCGCCATCGACCTCCCGAAAGGGTTGATGCGGCCGGAGTCGGCCGCGTCGCTGCTGGCGAAACCACGCCGGCAGAAGCTGCTGGAACACATCTGGCAGCGTACCTCGCTCTCTCGCAGGCAGTTCACCACCCTGTACCGCGCACCGCTGGAGCGCTACGCCGAGCTGGTCCAGGCCTTCCCGGCTTCCGAGGCGCACCACCATGCCTATCCAGGCGGCATGCTCGACCACGGCCTCGAAATCGTCGCCTACAGCCTGAAGCTGCGGCAGTCCCATCTGCTGCCCATCGGCGCCAGCCCCGAGGACCAGGCGGCGCAGTCCGAGGCCTGGACCGCCGCCGTCGCATACGCCGCGCTGCTGCACGACATCGGCAAGATCGCTGTCGATCTGCACGTCGAACTGGCCGATGGCAGCACCTGGCACCCGTGGCACGGCCCGCTGCATCAGCCGTACCGCTTCCGCTACCGCGACGATCGCGAATACCGCCTGCACAGCGCCGCGACAGGCTTGCTTTACCGCCAACTGCTGGACGACGATCTGTTGGACTGGCTCAGCGGCTATCCATCCCTATGGGCGCCGCTGCTCTACGTCCTCGCCGGACAGTACGAGCACGCCGGAGTGCTGGGCGAGTTGGTCGTGCAAGCCGACCGCGCTTCCGTCGCCCAGGAGCTGGGCGGCGATCCAGCACGCGCCATGGCCGCGCCCAAGCACGCGCTGCAGCGCAAGCTGCTGGACGGGTTGCGCTACCTGCTCAAAGAAGAGTTGAAGCTGAACCAGCCCGAGGCCTCCGATGGCTGGCTCACCGAGGAAGCACTATGGCTGGTGAGCAAGACGGTCTCCGACAAGCTGCGCGCGCACCTACTGTCCCAGGGCATTGACGGCATCCCTGCAAACAACACGGCCGTGTTCAACGTACTGCAGGATCATGGGATGTTGCAGCCCACGACAGACGGCAAGGCGATCTGGCGCGCGACCGTAACCAGCGCGACCGGATGGTCCCACTCGTTCACCCTGTTGCGACTCGCGCCCGCCTTGATCTGGGAATCGAGCGAACGGCCTGCTCCTTTCGCCGGCATGGTGGCGATCGAGGCCGTACCGACCGATGCGCCGCTCACCCAGACGGTAATCGCCGAGAAGCTGCCCCCGGTAGGCCAGGACGCATGTCCAGAGGAAAGCAGCGGTGCCCTGGTCCCGCCGTCCACGCCCCAGGACGCGCCCGACGCGCTGGAGGACATACTGGCGATGGTCGCTACGAGCGATTCAACTGGCATGCAACAGGATGCCGAGGCCATCTCGCATGACTCCCACGCCACACAATCCGACACTTCCATGCCAGCGTCGGCCTCAGCTTCCTCGCCATCGCCTATGCCTCCAACTGCGTCATCGTCCGCTACCGCGCAGCCATCCGGCGAGCATTTCATGGCATGGCTGAAACAGGGAATCGCTTCGCGCCGGCTCATCATCAACGATGCGAAGGCACTCGTGCATACCGTGAGCGACACGGCCTACCTGGTCAGTCCGGGCGTGTTCCAGCGCTATTCGCAGGAGCACCCGCAAGTAGGAGCGTTGGCAAAGCAGGAGAATCTGCAGGATTGGCAATGGGCGCAGAAGCGCTTTGAGAAGTTGGGGCTGCACAGGAAGCAGGCCAGTGGGCTGAACATCTGGAACTGCGATGTGGTGGGGCCGAGGAAGTCACGCCGTCTGCATGGCTATCTTCTGAAAGACGCCAACCTCGCGTTGGTCGAGCTACCGCCCAACAATCCCTATCTTTCCTTGGCCCAGGATGGGTGAACTGACGGGGCTGGGCTATCCCGTGAGGCCTTGCTTCGGGCAAGGGCCGCTAATGAGGAATCTGGTGTTTTCCAACTGCACATCTGTACGTCTCATTGCCGGGTTTCATTCGCGCAGCAGGAAAGCACCATCGACACCCAAATCCATGCCCGTGGTTTACGCCGTCGGCATCACCGCGTTCCACTCGTCGCGTGCGGTGTGTATGTCCGAGTGACAGATGCCGCAGCACAGGACATCGATCAGGACGTCCTCCGGCTGAAGCGCGCGATGCTGGATTTGCATCGGCGCCAAACCGCTCGACGCAGTGGCAGTGGCATACGCACGCGCGGGATAGGGGCCCATGCCGACAACTGGACCGGCAGATGCCGCCCGGGCTTGGGCCAAGTCGCCCGATACGGCACTGGCAAGCATCGGTGCGATGGCCAAACCGGCACCCACCATCAAGACCTGCCTGCGCCAGTACGCATGGAATCCGAGCCTGATCCACTAATGTCATGCTGATCGCACATGCGTGTACTCCTTCAACGCACGGCGATACGGCGCCGCGCAAAAAGCCCAATGAAATGTTCGCGGCATGCCAGGCTGGCAGTGCATCGCCGAAGGAGCGTTGAATCATGGGGACCGATGCTGAGCACCAAAGTGCCGGCCACTGCCGATCCATCATTGCCTTGTCTTACGACTTGGACGATCCTGGTTTTATGCGCTGCCTACCCGCCGAACAGACCCTAGCCTTGGAAGTTACTCGGGTCGCAGATACATGACTAGGCAGTAGAATCAGCAAACGCCCATGAGATGGATTCATCAATGCCGCGCGAAAATTACAACGATCTGACCGCATTCATCACCGTGGCACGGGAACGCAGCTTCACCCGTGCCGCGTCGCACCTTGGTGTCTCGCAGTCTGCACTGAGCCACAGCATCCGCGCGTTCGAGACCAAGCTGGGCGTGCGGTTGTTGACGCGCACGACGCGCAGCGTTTCGCCGACCGATGCGGGAGAGCGCCTACTACGCAGCGTTGCACCTCAACTCGACGAGATCGAGGCCGAAGTGGCGACGATCCGAGAACTGCAGGACAAGCCCGCAGGGTTGGTCCGCGTCACCACGGCAGAACACGCGGCCGAGACCATTCTTTGGCCCAAGCTTGAGCACGTCTTGCCGGCCCACCCGGATTTCCGAGTCGAGGTGTGCATCGACTACGGGCTCACCGATATCGTCGCCGACAGATTTGATGCGGGCATCCGCCTCGGCCATCAGGTTGCCAAGGGCATGACCGCGGTTCGCATTTCGCCGGACATTTCCATGGCGGTGGTCGGCTCACCGAGCTACTTTGAACGGCATGCCAGGCCCCGATCACCTCACGATCTGACCCAGCACAACTGCATCAACCTGCGCTTTCCCACCTCGGGCGGCCTGTACGCATGGGAGTTGGAGAAGGACGGTCGCAAGCTGAACGTCCGTGTCGATGGCCAACTGGTACTGAACAACCTCTCCCAGATTCTCAGCGCGACCTTGGCCGGGCTCGGGCTGTGCTTCATTCCTGAAGACATCGCGCGCCCGCATATCGAAACCGGACGCTTGAAGCAGGTCCTCAAGACTTGGTGCCCCAAGTTCCCCGGTTACCACCTCTACTATCCAAGCCGCCGTCATTCCTCGCGTGCGCTGAGCTTTCTGGTAGAAACACTTCGCCATCGGAAGTAGCGGGCACGATCAGCCTTCAAACGACCATCCGCCCCCGATCGCCCGGATCAGTTGCACGGTCGCTCGCCGCTGGCGCGTAGCCAAATCCAGCGCGTTGCGCCGCGCCTGCAGGTTGGTGGTCTGTGCGGCCACCACGTCGAGATAGCTGGCCGCGCCGTCGCGATAGCGGCTGGTGGCCATGTCCAGCGCGCGCCGCGAGGCCGCCACTGTGCGCTGCTCCGCTTGTGTCGCGTTGCCATAGCGCCGAAGCAGTGCCAACTGATCTTCGACCTGCTGGAACGCGGCGAGCACCGTGGCGCGATAGGTCTGGCCGGTCTCGTCCAGCACCGCTTCGGCGCGTGCGACCTCGGCCCGGCGGCGTCCACCGTCGAACAGGTTGGCCAGCAAACCCGGCCCGATGGCCCAGAACACGTTCGGCGCTGCGATGATGTTGCCCAGGTCGCTGCTCTGGTAGCCGCCCGTGGCGCTCAGGCGCAGCGACGGAAAGAAGGCCGTGCGGGCCACACCGACGCCAGCATTGGCCGCAGCGACACGGCGCTGGGCCGCAGCGATGTCGGGGCGGCGCTGCAGCAGTTCCGAAGGTACGCCGGTGGGAATCGTGGGCAGCACGTCGGAAGCCGGTGCAGCCTGGATGGAAAACGTCGAGGCATGGGAACCCACCAAGGCGGCGATCGCATGTTCGAGGACGTCGCGCTGCGCCTGTACCTGATGCAGTTGCGAGCGCGCGGACTCCTGTTGCGCTTCGGCCTGAGCGACATCGAGCCCCGATGCCAGCCCGGCCCGGTGGCGCTCGACGACCATGCCGGCCGCACGGGCGAACGCGGCCTCGGTCTCGCGCAGCAGTTCGATCTCCTGATCGGCACCCCGCAGCGCCAGCAGGGTGTCCGCCAGTTGTGCCTGCAATGCCAACTGAGCGCCGGCCAGGTCTGCCTGCGCCGCCTGTTCTTCGGCGGCGCCCGCAGCGACCTGTCGGCTGATACGCCCCCACAGGTCCAGCTCGTAGTCCAGGCTCAGGCTCAACGTGCCGCTGTTGTAGTAGTTCGACGAACCCGCACCGCGCAGCGGCCGGTTCTCCGACTGGCGAGTGCGCCCCACATCCGCGGAAGCGCCAACGCTCGGCAGGCGGGCCGCACGCAGCGAATCGGTCGCGGCGCGCGCCTGCTGGTAGCGTGCCAGGGCACTGCCCAGGTCGGGGCTGTTGGCCAGCAGTTGCTGTTGCAGCCGGTCCAGCTCGGGGTCTTGGTACAGGGTCCACCAGGTGTCGCGCTGCAAGGCCGGAACCGCTGCCGCCTGCGGCGCACCCCGGTAGGCCGGCGCCTCGGGCAGGGGCACCGCCGGCATCTCGGCCACGTGCGCACACCCGGCAAGACCGCAGGCGACCAGGAGCAGAGCAATAAGGCGCGGCTGCATCACTTCGCCGGCTCCTGCGCGGCCGCCGCGATGCGCACCACATCGCCATCGGCGATGCCGTCGGGCGGGCTGTTGATCACGCGATCGCCTTCGCTGACCCCGTTGGTCAGTTCGACCACCCGGCCGAGGTCACGCGCGATCGTCACCGGGCGCAGTTGCGCGCGGCCCTCGTTATCCACCAAGGCCACCTGCACACCGTTGCGCCCGACGATCAGCGCGCTGGGTGGCAGGCCCAGGGCCTGGGTGCCGCCCACCGCCTCGAAACGCACGGTGGCGAAGCCACCGGGCAGCAGCCGGCCGTCGGCGTTGTCCACCGTGAGCTGCACCCGCATCGCACCCGTGCTCGCATCGATGGCCTGCGCCAGCGACTGGACGGTGGCCTCGAACGTCTCGCCGGGCCGTTCGGGCACGTTCACCTGCGCCTTGGCGCCGCTGCGGATTGCCGCCACCTGACGCTGCGGCACGTTCACATAGATGCGCAAGCGCCGAACGTCGGAGACGACGAACAATTCACTGCCCGCGCTCGAACCGACGTTGATCAGCGCGCCGACATCGGTGTTGCGCGCGGTGACGATGCCGTCGAACGGTGCGGTCAGTCGCCGGTACTGCTGCATGGCCTGGAGGCGTTCGACATTGGCTTGAAGCGCATTGACAGCGGCCTGCTTGGCCGTGTGGTCGGCCACGCGCTCTTCGACCTCCTGCCGCGATACCGAATCGCTGGTCAGCAGCGACTGCCAGCGCCGTGCCGTGGTGTCGGCCAGCGCCGCCTCGCTGCGCGCGCGGGCCAACTCGGCGCGCGCCTGCTGAAGCTCCTGATCCACGTCGGGCGTGTCGATCTCGGCCAGCACCTGCCCAGCCTTGACCGGCTCGCCGATGTCGCGCGACCAGCGCTTGAGGTAGCCGCTGACGCGGGCATAGATCGGCGCACGCGACCAGGCTTCGATGCGGCCCGGCAGTGCCAGCGCGCTGCCTTTGATCGGGGACGGCAAGATCACGGCCACCGTGCGAACGCTTTGGGTCTGCGCATCTTCCCGCAACTGCTCGGCACGTGACCAACGGGTCACGAGGCCGGTGACCACGATGGCCGCCGCCACCGCGATGAGGATGAGCGCTGGCAGGTAGCGGCGGCGCTTGGATGGGGTTGCGTGGGTCATGTCAGGACTCTCCAAGGGCCGGCTGCGGCGTGGGTTCGGGGCGACTGGAAGGCCGGCCATGCACCAGGCTGAACAGCACCGGCACGAACATCAGGGTGGCGACGGTGGCGAAGAGCAGCCCGCCGATCACGGCGCGGCCGAGCGGCGCGTTCTGCTCGCCGCCTTCGCCGACGCCCAATGCCATCGGCAGCATGCCGATGATCATCGCCAGCGCGGTCATCAGCACCGGGCGGAAGCGCACGAAACCGGCTTCCAGTGCGGCCGCGGTGGCATCACCCAGTTCGGCCAAGCGCTCGCGGGCGAAGCTGGTGACCAGTACGCTGTTGGCGGTGGCCACACCCATGCACATGATGGCGCCGGTCAGCGCCGGCACCGACAGCGTGGTGTCGGTGGCAAACAGCATCCAGATGATGCCGGCCAGCGCCGCCGACAGCGCCGAGACGATCACCGCCGGATCCAGCCAGGACTGGAAGTTCACCACGATCAGGAAGTAGATCAGCACGATGGCACCGATCAGGCCGAAGAACAGGCCCGAGAACGCACGATCCATGGTGTCCACCTGGCCCATCAGTTGAACAATAGAGCCGCGCGGTACATCGCCTGCGGTGTCGGCCAGCGCCTTGCGGATATCGGCGGCCACCGCAGCCAGATCGCGATCCTGCGTTGCGGCATGGATCTGCACCATTGGCTGGATGTTGTACTGGCTCACGAGCGCATTGGCGTTGCCGCGCGTGAACGTCGCCACACCGCCCAGCGTCGTATCGCCGCTGGTCGTGCCGCTGCCCACCGGCAGATTGGACAACGCGGCCAGCGAATCCAGGTCGCGCTGCGGGGTCTGGATCACGATCGGGTAGCTCACGCCGTTGGCCGGGTTCAGCCAGAACGTGGGCGCCACCTGGCTGCTGCCGGCGAGATTGGTCACCAGGCTGTTGGTCACGTCGCGCGTGGTCAGCCCCAGCAACTGCGCCTGAGTACGGTCCAGCGCCACATCGAACTTGGGCGCCTGGTTCGACTGCTGGATACGCGCATCGGCTATGCCTGGAATGGTGCGGATGCGTTTGAGCAGGTTCTGCGCATAGGCGAAATTCCCGTCGAGATTGGCACCGCGCACCTGGATGTCGATAGGCGCTGGGGCACCGAAGTTGAGGATCTGGCTGACGATGTCGGCCGGCGGGAAGGAAAAGGTCGCGTCTGGGAACTGCCCCGGCAGCACCTTGCGCAACTCCTTCACGTACTCGGCGGTCGGTCGGCTGCCGTCGCGCAGCGCGATCTGGAAGTCGCCGTCCTGCGGCCCCATCACGCCAGTGTTGTTGTAGGTCAGGTTGATGTTGCTCGGCGGCAGGCCGATGTTGTCCACCAGCGTCTCGATCTGCTCGGAGGGGATGACACGGCGGATCGCCCGCTCGATCTCGGCGAAGCGCGATGCGGTTTCCTCCACCCGGGTGCCCACAGGCAGGCGCACGTGCATGAGCACCTGGCCGGAATCCACTGAGGGGAAGAAATTGGCGCCGAGGAACGGCACCAGCGAGAACGACGCAGCGATCACGACCACGAAGCCGACCAGGAAGCGCTTGCGGTTTGCCAGCGCAGCTTGCAGCAGGTTGCGGTAGCCGTCGCGGAAGCGCTCGAAGCGGGCCTCGAAGCGACGCTGGAAGCGCACCAGCGGATTGCGCGATGGCGGCAGCGCCTCATCGTTGCCGTGCAGGTCGGTATGCGGCGCATGCGGCCTGAGCAGGTACCTGGCCATCGTCGGCACCAGGGTGCGCGAGAGGATGAACGAGCAGACCATCGCGAAGATCACCGACAGCGCCATCGGCACGAACAGGAAGCGCGACACGCCGTCGAGGAAGAACATCGGCACGAAGGCGATGCAGATGCACAGCAGCGAGACGAAGGCCGGGGCGACGATCTGCCGCGCGCCGTCGAGGATGGCGGTCTCCACGTCCTTTCCCTGTTCGAGATGCCAGTTGACGTTCTCGATGGTCACCGTGGCATCGTCCACCAGGATGCCGATCGCCAGCGCCAAGCCGCCCAGTGTCATGAGGTTCATGGTCTGGCCCAACGCCGCCAGCGCCATGATCGAGCCGAGGATGGACAGCGGAATGGAGATGGCGATGATGACAGTGGAGCGCCAACTTCCCAGGAACAGCAGGATCATCAGGCTGGTCATGGTGCCGGCGATGACCGCTTCCAAGGCCACACCTTGCACTGCCGCGCGCACGAACACCGACTGGTCGTTGATCGGCACCACGCGCAGCGCCTCGGGCAGCGCGGCACGCATATCGTCGAGCATGGCGCGGATGCCATCGACAATCGCCAGCGTGGAGGCCGAACCACTCTTGAGCACGGTCATCAGCACCGAGCGGTTGCCGTCCACATGCACGATGTTGGTCTGCGGCGCGTTGCCGTCGCGCACGTCGGCCACGTCGCGCAGGTAGATCGTCGCGCCATTGACCACCTTGACCGGCAGCTCGCCGATCTCCGCGATCGCGGAGGGCGCACTGTTGAGCTGCAGGGTGTACTCGCGATCGTCGATCTTTTGCGTTCCGATGGGGGTGAGCACATTGTGCGCGGCCAGCGCGGCAGATACGTCCTGCGCCGATAGCCCACGGGCCTGCAGGGCCTCGGGCTTCAGATCGATCTGCACCTGGCGTTGCACGCCACCGTAGGGCAGCGGGATGACTGCGCCGGGCACCGTGATCAGCGGCGTGCGCACCGTGTTCATGCCCAGGTCGAACAGTTCCTGCTCGGTCATGCCTTCGCCCGAGAGGGCCAACTGCACGATCGGCACGGTGGCGGCGTTGTAGTTGAGGATCACCGGCGGCTGAATGCCCGCAGGCATCTGCCGCAGTGCCACCTGAGAGGCTGCGGTGATCTGCGCGTTGGCGGTGGCCACGTCCACGCCGGGCTGGAAGAAGATCTTGACGATGCCCACACCCGGATAGGTGTTGGCTTCGATCCGCTCGATGTTGTTGACCGAGGCGCTGAGGATGCGCTGGAACGGCGAGGTGATGCGTCCAGCCATTTCGTCCGGCGGCAGGCCCGTGTACTGCCATGCTGTGGCGATCACCGGGATGCGGATTTCAGGGAAGATGTCAGTCGGCGTGCGCAACATGGTCAGGATGCCGCCGATGAGGATCAGCAGTGCCATGACGACGAAGGTATAGGGCCGCCGCAGGGCGACGAGGACAATGCGCATCAGCATTGCGCGGCTCCGATGCGGTCGGTCATCCAGAAACTCCTTTGGAACAGACGATGAAATCGCGACCGCCATGCCGAGGCATCCAAGGCCATGCCTGGGCAGTCGAACAGAATCTTGATGGCGTGCCCTTCGGCCGAATGGCCGCGGGACTCACCACACGCGCAAGAGTCGGCAAAGCACGCCGTCTTCCAGAAGATGCGAATCCTGCATGGCTCACCAAGATCGAGAACGCCGTTAAGACATGCGATGTCTTCCACCCGCCTGCAGCAGGCTCACATGGCGATTGCGACGCTTCATGAGAGCTGGCTCTTCGCCTTTCAGGCACATTGCTGAAAGGCCGAACAGGCCTTCCGCCGCATGCCAGGACGGGTTCAAACGTGACTGTACAGACGACCATCGAATTTGATTAGATGGCATAATATGAATACCACTATGAGGTGATTTCATAAATGGCAAGAGAGAACTTTAACGACCTAATCGCTTTTGTGACGGTGGCTCGCGAGGGCAGCTTCACGAAAGCGGCAGCGGTGCTTGGGGTTTCTCAGTCGGCCTTGAGTCACACCATGCGGGGTCTGGAGGAGCGGCTTGGGGTTCGTTTACTGACTCGAACGACGCGCCGCATTGCACCGACCGATGCTGGTGAGCGCTTGTTCCAGTCCATATCACCTCGGTTCGAGGAAATCGAAGCGGAACTGGCCTCCGTCAGCGCGTTTCGCGACAAGCCCGCCGGAGCGATCCGCATCAGCGCAGCGGAGCACGCCGCGATCACCGTCCTGTATCCCAAACTGTCGAAGGTGCTTCCGGACTATCCGGACATCAAGGCGGAAATCAACATCGACTACGCGCTCACCGATATCGTCGCGCAGCGCTACGACGCAGGGGTTCGGCTCGGCGATCAGGTCGCCAAGGACATGATCGCGGTGCGCATTGGCCCGGATCTGCGCATGGCCGTGGTCGGCTCGCCGGCCTATTTCTCAGCACGCAACCAACCCCGCAATCCGCACGATCTGGCCGACCACAATTGCATCAACAGGCGCCTGCCCACATACGGCGGGATCTACGCTTGGGAACTGTCCAACGGCAGGCAGGAATTGAACGTGCGCGTGGAAGGCCAATGGGTGTTCAACAGCAGTTCTCCCGTTCTGCGCGCGGCTCTCGATGGCTGCGGCCTGGCCTTCCTGCCGGAGGACATGGTGCTGGATCACATCGCTGCGGGGCGGCTGATTCGCGTGCTCGATGCGTGGTGCCAGCCATTCCCAGGCTACCACCTGTACTACGCCAACCGCCGACAGTTCTCACCAGTGTTGCAGGTCATCGTTGAGGCGCTGCGCCACAGCGCTCCCTGAGCGAATAGCGCACCCCATATACAGGTCAGAGGCAATTCATGAGGCCGGATCATGAATACATGCGTAATTGGGCCTCTAATCCTTCGGCGGCTTGTTTCCTATGATGAATGATCGCACCGGCCCATGATCGAGGCAGGTGCCCAGCTCTTTCATCCTGTCGTGCAGCGCGGGCTTCATGCCTTCGCCCGCGGAGGTTCGATCATTCCATTCTTAGAAGGAACACACATCATGTTGGCCACCATGCTCTATGGGCCCCGAGACGTGCGCTATGAAGACGTCCCCGAGCCCGAAATCCTCAAGCCGACCGATGCCATCATCCGCCTGTCGGCCACCTGCATTTGCGGCTCCGACCTGTGGCCGTTTCGCGGGCTCAACGACGTCAGCGCGCCGATGGCGATGGGCCACGAGTATTGCGGCATCGTCGAAGAAGTCGGCAGCGAAGTCACCGGCGTGCGCCCTGGTCAGTTTGTGGTCGGTTCCTTCTGCCTCTCGGACAACACCTGCCCGCACTGTCGGTTCGGGTTCCAGTCCTCCTGCGAGCAGCGCGAGTTCATGACGGGTGCTCAGGCGCCGCTGGCGCGGGTGCCGCTGGCCGATGGCACCCTGGTGGCGACTGCCGAATTGCCGCCAGACGACCTGATCCCCAGCCTGCTGGCGGTGTCGGACGTGCTCGGCACGGGGTGGTATGCAGCCGATGCCGCGCACGTGCAGCCGGGCACGACGGTCGTGGTCGTCGGTGATGGCGCGGTCGGCCTGATGGGCGTGCTGGCAGCCAAGCAAATGGGCGCCGAACGCATCATCGCGATGAGCCGCCACAAGACCCGCCAGGACCTGGCGCTGGAGTTCGGCGCCACCGACATCGTTTCTGAGCGCGGTGAAGCGGGAGTGGCCCGTATCAAGGAGCTGACCAAGGGTGTAGGCGCTGAATCGGTGCTGGAGTGCGTGGGCACGCAGGAGTCGATGAGCCAGGCGATCGAATGTGCGCGCCCGGGTGGCTCGGTCGGTTTCGTTGGTGTGCCGCACGGCGTGCAGCTTGACGGCCAGAGCCTGTTCTTCGCCCAGAAGAGCCTTTTCGGCGGTCCAGCCCCCGTGCGTCGATTCCTGCCCCACCTGATGGACCTGGTGCTGGAACGCAAGATCGAACCGGGCAAGGTGTTCGACCTGACCCTGCCGCTGGCCGACGTTGCTGAGGGCTACCGCGCGATGGACGAGCGCCGCGCGATCAAGACCCTGCTGCGCGTCTAAGTAGAGCCGAAGCGGCGCGCGATGACGACTGCCCAAGGTTCCGATCGCGCAGCATTCGCTTTGCTCTTCTACGCACAGAAGTCGAATGACTTTTGCCGCATATCGGCAGGCCGGCGAGCGCCAATCTTCCTGGCCGTCGTGCAATCCGTTCCAAGCCCTGCCGGTATGCGGACACCGGGCAGAGTCCAAGCAAGCGGCACATAGCACTACTTGTTCATCGCGTTGCCGCAGGCTACCGGGCACTCCTTATGCGCGGATAGCCACAGCCAGAGCACGCCTGGAATCGTGCCCGTTGAGGACGCTGGCATCTGCGCCACTCATGAGCCACATTCATGTGTTCATGCGGAATTTGCACCTTTATCCAGGTCGCCATTCTCCATACCATTTCAAAAAGTGAAATGCAATTGGCATAGACGCGCTGTCTAGCCGTTGATGCCAACGCCACCCCGAAGGCCGGACTGAAGACTGCGAACGCTCCGATACCTAGAGCCAATGAGCGGCATACAGCCTGCCTCGGGACCTCTTTGAATCGGAGTCTGCATGCGTCCCCAGATCATTTGCCACACGATGAGCGCCCTCGATGGACGCATCGAGGGCGATCGCTGGAACCTGCCACGCGGCGGCCGGACCGTGGACGACGCCACGCCCTGCGACTACGACATCAGCGACCAGCTCGATACCCAGGCACGGATGCTCGGCCGCAATACGAAGCAGACCCGCCATACGCCGCACAGCTTCGACCACGATGGGCGGCCCGCCGGGACAGGATGCGACCCCTTCCTGGGCGAACGCACGACCCGGCGCAGCCAAGGGCCAGCGGGATTTCTCCTTTCGGAGGGCGCCGCCCTCGAACTCATCCACCGGACGGCGAGCCAGTCGGCCGTGTCCCGAAGCCCCGTGATTCTCAACGCAACCCGAAAGGACCATTCATGAAGAGACATCTCATCGCCGCCGGCGCCACCTTACTGATGAGTGCCGCATCGGCACAGGCCGAAGGCATCAAGATCGCGCCCGCTGGCAGCACCCCCACGATGATCGGCGCGACTGAGAACTTCTCCGGTCAGGTCTCGGTAGACATCAAGGCGGCAGGCGACAGCGGCAAGCCAGGCAGTGTCGGCCTGGTCAATTTCATGCCCGGCGCGCGCACGGCTTGGCATACGCATCCGGTTGGCCAACTGCTCATCGTCACGGACGGGAAGGGCTGGGTGCAGGAAGAAGGTCAGCCAAGGCGCGAGATCAAGGCAGGCGACGTGGTCTGGATCGAGGCCGGCGTCAAGCACTGGCACGGGGCAGCGAAAGACAACCGCATGAGCCACTACGCCGTCGCTTACGTGAAGGACGGCAAGAGCACGGACTGGAAGGAGTTGGTGAGCGATGACCAATACAACGCCCGTTGAACGCCGCGCTGCGTCCCCGGCGATCGTACTGACGTTCGCCTTGGGCGTAGCGACGGCCTGCGGCAGTGCCACCGCTCAAAGTACATCAGGCACACACGCACAGGAGCCTCGAACCATGACCACGCAGAGCACGGCCCCCGCCGCCGACACCCTCAGCGCGCAGCAGCAAGCGATCCTGCCGATCACGGCGTTCGCCGCAGCGGGCGATATCGCCAAGCTCAACACTGCCCTGAATCAGGGACTCGATGCCGGCCTGACCATCAGCGATGCGCGTGAAGTGCTGGTGCAGCTCTACGCCTATGCGGGTTTTCCGCGCAGTCTCAATGCGCTCACAGAGCTGATGAAGGTGCTGGACCAACGTAAGCAACACGGCATTCAGGATGCGCCGGGGCGCGAGCCCAGCCGCCCCATTCCCAAGGGCGATGCGTTGCGCGCCGCCGGTACGGCGAATCAAACGAAGCTCGTTGGCCGCCCGGTCACGGGAGCGGTCCAGGACTTCGCGCCCGCCATCGCCGAATACCTGCAAGCCCACCTGTTTGGCGCCATCTTCGAGCGCGACAACCTCGACTGGCAAAGCCGAGAGTTGGCAACCGTCGGCATGTTGTCGGCGCTGCCGGGCGCCGAAGCGCAACTGCAAGGGCATGTGGGCTACAGCATGAACACGGGTCTGACGGCCAAGCAGATGCAGCAAGCCGTGCAGGTGCTGGGCGAACGTGTCGGCGCCGACAGCGGCCGGCGCGCCAGTGAGGCGCTGGCGAAGGTGCTGGCCGCCCAGCCACGTTGAACGCGGCGCGAATGCTTCAAGTTGCTGCTTGTCAGCGTCGATTGAAAGGAACCCATCATGGATCGTGATCAACCAGAAACAGGCCGCCGCGCCTTTCTTGGCGGCTCGCTCGTCGCCGCCACCGGCGCCGCCGTGGCCGGCGCAGGACTTTTGGCGGATACGAACGCATCCGCGCAGACAACCAGTGTCAAAGGAACTGAACCCATGAAGCAGCCTGCCGTGGTCGGCTATACCAACACCAAAGGTATCCTGATCGAGCGGGCCAGCTATCCGACTCGGACCCTGGGCACGCGCATCGCCGCCATCGTGTTCAAGCCAGCAGGATTCGATCCGGGCAAGAAATACCCGGCCATCGTCGTCACCCATCCTTTCGGCGGGGTCAAGGAACAGACGGCGGGCCTGTATGCCGCTCGCTTGGCCGAGCAAGGTTTCGTCACGCTGGCCTTCGACAAGTCCTATCAGGGCGAGAGCGGAGGCGAGCCGCGCCTGATGGAAGTGCCCGGTCAGCACATCGACGACATCAGCAGTTCCATCGACTACCTGATCCAGCAACCGGGTGTGGACGCCGACAACATTGGCTCGCTCGGTGTGTGCGCGGGCGGCAGCTACGCGCTGGGCAACGCGCCCACCGAAATGCGTGTGAAGGCGGTCGCCACGGTCAGCCTGTTCGATCTAGGCGACGCCAGGCGTCAGGCGATGGGCACGCTGTCCTATGAGGCACGCATGCAGCGCCTCAAGGAAATCGCCGTGCAGCGCAGCAAGGAAGTGCAAGGCGCGCCCTTGCAAATGGCACTGGCCGTACCTGCCTCCAACGCCGACTTCACCGACAAGACCCCAGCGCTATACCGCGAGGGCTACGAGTACTACCGCACCCCGCGCGGCCAGCACCCCAACTCCACAGGCACCTACGTATTCACCAGCCTGGCGCAGCAGATGGCCTTCTTCCCCTTCGCGCAGGTCGAAACGATCTCGCCGCGCCCGATCCTGCTGATCGTGGGCGGGAACGCCGACACGAAGTTCTGGAGCGATGGCGTACTGGCTAAGGCGCAGAACCCCAAAGAACTGTTCATCGTTCCGGGCGCCACGCACGTGGACATGTACGACAAGCCTCAGTACGTCGGCCCGGCGGTGGAGAAGCTAACCGGCTTCTTCCGCCAACACCTCGGCGACACACGCGCAGCGTGACCATCGTTCCGCGGGGCTCTCCGACCTTAGCAAGGTCCCGCGGTTCGTCGCCCGTTCAAGGTGCAACGGTTGCGTCCACCAACATCAGGAGCACATATGAAGATCACCAAGACAGGTTCCACCCCTTCGGCCAAGGGCCCGGCCGAGTATTTCACCGGCACCGTGCGCATCGACTGTCCGTTCTGCGGCAGCGGCAACTTGAGCGGAGCGACCGTGACCTTCGAGCCGGGCGCGCGCACCGCCTGGCACACCCATCCGCTGGGCCAGACCCTGCTCGTGACCGCCGGATTCGGCCTCATCGGCCGCGCCGGTGGACAGGTGCAGGAAATCCGCCCCGGCGACACCGTCTGGATCGAGCCGGGTGAAAAACACTGGCACGGCGCATCGCCGGATTGCGCGATGACCCACATCGCCATCGCCGAAATGAAGGACGGCAAGGCGGTGGATTGGATGGAACACGTGACAGACGAGGAATACGGCGCGAAGTAAGGGAAGGGGCGTTCGCCTTCTCTCACGCTGGAACGCTCCTCGAACGCTTGCTGACGCCCTGGCGTCGGCAAGTGACGTCGGGTCACATTCGCATTTATCTGGCGAGGAGAACATTCATGAAAAAACGCATTCTGGGAAAGAACGGTCTGGAAGTTTCGGCCCTCGGCTATGGCTGCATGGGCCTGGACTTCTCCTATGCCCATAAGGTCAGCAGGCAGGAAGGCATCACGCTGATCCGCCAGGCGGTAGAGCACGGCGTCACCTTTTTCGACACGGCGGAGATGTATGGCCCCTACACCAACGAAGAAACCGTGGGCGAGGCCCTGCGCCCCGTGCGCGAGCAGGTGGTGATCGCCACCAAGTTCGGCTTCAATATCGTCGATGGCAAGATGGCGGGCACGAACAGCAGGCCCGAGCAAATCAAGGCCGTCGCCGACGCATCGCTCAAACGTCTGGGTGTTGAGCAGATCGACCTGTTCTACCAGCATCGCGTCGATCCGAATGTGCCGATCGAGGACGTGGCCGGCGCGGTCAAGGACCTGATCGCCGAGGGCAAGGTCAAGCACTTCGGCCTGTCCGAACCCGCCGCGCAGACCGTGCGCCGCGCCCACGCCGTGCAGCCGATCACGGCCTTGCAGAACGAGTACTCGCTCTGGACACGCGGCGTCGAGACCAACGGCATTCTGGAAGTCTGCGAGGAACTGGGGATTGGCCTGGTGCCTTACAGCCCGCTTGGCAAGGGCTTCCTCACCGGCGCGATGGGCAAGGACACCAAACTGGGAGAAGGCGACTTCCGCAAACTCCTGCCGCGCTTCACGCCCGAGGCGATGGAGAAGAACCAGGCGCTCATCGACCTTCTCAAGCGCATCGCCACCGAGAAGCAGGCCACACCCGCGCAGATCGCACTGGCCTGGCTGCTGGCGCAGAAGCCCTGGATCGTACCCATCCCCGGCACCACCAAGCTGCACCGCCTGGAAGAAAACCTCGGCGCTGTCGATGTCGTGCTGAGCGACTCCGACCTGGAACAAATTCAGTCGGCCGCCACCGCCATCCAGATCGAGGGTGAGCGTTATCCCGAACAACTGCTCAAGGCGACCGGCCTGTGAGGCCTGGTTCCTTGCCATTCACTTCATAGAGGAAAGTAACCATGACTGACAACATCAAGGACAAGGTGGTCGTGATCACCGGCGCATCGAGCGGCCTGGGCGCCGAAACCGCCCGTCATCTGGTCGAGGCCGGCGCCAAGGTCGTGCTCGGCGCGCGTCGCCTGGACCGCCTGGAGGCGCTGGCCACCGAACTGGACCTGTCCAAGGAAGCCGCGTTCAAGGTGGACGTGACCGACCGCGAACAGGTCAAGGCCCTGGTCGATCATGCCGTGAAGCTGCACGGCCGCATCGACGTGATGATCAACAACGCCGGCCTGATGCCGCTGGCGCCCCTCGAAATGATGCGCTTCGATGAATGGGACCAGTGCATCGACGTCAACATCAAGGGCGTGCTGTGGGGCATCGCCGCAGCGCTGCCGTACTTCAAGGAACAGAAGAGCGGCCAGTTCATCAACGTCTCGTCCGTGGCCGGCCACACCATCAGCGCGGGCGGCGCGATCTACTCGGCGACCAAGTACTCGGTGCGCGTGATCTCCGAGGCGCTGCGCAAGGAGGTCAAGCCCTACAACATCCGCACCACGGTGCTGTCTCCGGGCGCGGTGGACACCGAGCTGCCTGCTTCGGTCGGTGCTCCGGGTGTCAACGAGGCGATCGCCGACTACTACAAGAACAACGCCATCCCGGCCGACAGCTTCGCGCGCTGCGTGCTGTTCGCCATGAGCCAGCCGGAGAACATCGACATCAACGAGATCCTGTTCCGCCCGACGGTGCAGGAACTCTGAGAGGCCGCCCATGTTCCAGGAGATGGAAGATCGCCCGTCGAATGCGCTGCCTGCCGTGCCGTCCTCAGCACCCGATGGCGCGGCTCCGGCAGACACCGCATGGCGCGTGCTGGCCGTGCTCAGCGCGCTGATGGGTTTCGCCTCCATCTCGACGGACTTCTACCTGCCGGCCATGCCTGCCATGGCGGCCGCACTGCACGCGGGCCACGGCATGCTGGAGTTCTCGATTACCGGCTATCTGATTGGCTTCAGCGTCGGCCAGTTGTTCTGGGGGGCGGTCAGCGACAAGTTCGGCCGACGCCTGCCGGTGGCCGCCGGGCTGGTGCTGTTCATCATCGGATCGGTCGGTTGCGCGCTGGCCGGCAGTGCCGAGACCATCATCGGCTGGCGCATCGTCCAGGCGCTCGGGGCTTCGGCCTGTGTGGTCATCTCGCGGGCCATCGTGCGGGATCTCTATGAGGGCGCGCGCGCCGCGCGAATGCTCTCGACCCTGATGGTGGTCATGGCGATTGCGCCGCTGCTGGGACCGATCATCGGCGCGCAGGTGGCGGCCTGGGCCGGGTGGCGTGCGATCTTCTGGCTGCTCGTCGCACTCGGTCTCGCCAGCCTGGTGGCGCTGTACGCGATCCCGGAAACCCTGTCGCCACTGCGCCGGCATGGTGGGCGGTTGAGCGGCGCCTTCGCCCGCTACGCGAAGCTGCTCACCGAGCGCCGCATTCTGGCCTATGCGGGTGCGGGCGGATTCTTCTACGCCGGCATGTTCGCGTACATCGCCGGCACGCCCTTCGCGTACATCACCTACCACCATCTTCCCGCTCAGTATTACGGCCTGCTCTTTGGCGCCGGCATCCTCGGAATCATGGCGACCAACGTGCTCAATGCACGCCTGGTCACGCGGCTGGGTGCCGATCGCCTGCTCGTCGCGGGTGCGTTGATCGCGGCGCTGGCCGGCATCGCGTGCGCCGTCGCGACCTGGACGGACTGGGGCGGGCTTTGGGGCCTGCTGCTGCCTCTGTTCGTCTTCATTTCCTGTACCGGCCTGATCGTCGCCAACTCGGTGGCCGGCGCGTTGGCGGAGTTCTCGATGCAGGCCGGGTCCGTCTCGGCGCTGGTCGGCGCACTCCAGTACGGCAGCGGCATCGCGGGGTCTGGACTGGTGGGTTTTTTTGCCGATGGCACGCCCCGGCCGATGGGCTGGGTCATTGCGCTCGCGGGCATTGGCAGCGTGCTGTGCGCCAGATCGCTGGTACAGGCCCCTCGCAAAGGAGCACAAATTGAACAAGCCATTTAACAGCAAGGGCACGGGAACACGCCGAGCGGCCCTTTGCCTGGCCGCGATGGTGGGACTGGGGATGTCGTCTCCATCCGTCGTTGCCGAGGCGCAGGCGGACGAGCACAGGCATGCGCGCAGCGGCCAGAAGATTGTCCTGACCGCCGCCGATGGCCGCCAAGCGCAGGCGACGCTGCTCGACAACGCCACCGCTCGGACGTTTGCGGCCAAGCTGCCCTTGAAAGTGCGCATGGGCGATCACTTCGGGCGCGAGCTGTACGGAGCAATGCCCGCCATCGCCGTCAGCGACCCGCTGCAAAAAAACCTACCGGGCTGGCGACATCGCCTACTGGCCGCCCGCGCCGGGCTTCGCCATCTACTACACCGTGGGCGGCCCGGTCATCCCCGGCGAAGGCCTGGCGCTGTTGGGTTCGATCGACACGAACCTCGACATCTTCAGCCACGGCTCGACCGAAGTGACGATTGAACTCTCCGAGTGATCGGCGCCACCAGACACCATGCGCCCGGCTCGCGTCAGCAGCCACGGTGCGAAGCAAGAGGAAAGGCCAAAAAAATGAAAATCGATCTATCAGGCAAGGTTGCCCTTATCACGGGTGCTGGCTCAGGCATGGGCTTGGCATCGGCGGAAGCATTTCTGGAAGCCGGCGCATCGGTCGTGCTGTCCGGGAACCACTACGACAAAGTCAAGGAACAGGCGGATCGCCTGTCCGCAAGAGGCAAGACGCTGGCCTTGCAATGCGACGTGTCCGATGAAGCGCAGGTCAAGGCGCTGGTGGAAAACACCGTCAAGGAATTCGGCCGCATCGATGCAGCCTACAACAACGCCGGCTGGATGCCCCCTTATGCGGAGATCGCCGAGGCCAGCACCGACGACTTCATTCGCGCGCACGACATCAACCTCAAGGGCATTTGGCTGTGCATGAAGTACCAGACGCAGCAGATGCTCAAGCAAGGGGGCGGCGGCACGATCGTGAACTGCTCCTCGATGGGTGCCATCGTCGGCGTTGCGGGAAGAACGTCCTACTGCTCGACCAAGCACGGCATCGTCGGCATCACCAAGAGCGCTGCGCTGGAGTACGCCTCGAAGGGCATCCGCATCAATGCCGTGTGCCCCGGCGTGATCGACACGCCGATGGTGTCCTCGATGATCAGCACCGACCCGGCGGTCCTGAACGCACTGATCGAGCAAGTGCCGATCAAGCGGCTGGGACGCGCGGACGAAATCGCACAGGCGATGCTCTGGCTGTCCAGCGATGCGTCGAGCTTCGTGGTCGGCCATTCGCTGGTCGTAGATGGCGGGATCACGGTTCAGTAACTCTGCGCGCTACGGGCGGGAGCCGAGAAGGCACCCCTGGCCGTGTCCATCGAACAAAGCAAAGGAATAGCCAGATGAGTAATCTGTTGACCGGAAAAGTCGCCATCGTCACGGGGGGCGCAAGTGGGATCGGCTTGGCTGCCGCGCAGCGCTTCGTCGCCGAGGGTGGGCGCGTGGTCATCGCCGACGTTGCGCAGGAGGCCGGCGAAGCGGCTGCGGCCTCGCTCGGCGAAGCCGCAGCGTTTCAGCGCACCGATGTGACCGATGAAGTCGCCATCCAGGCAGCCGTGGACGCGGCCGTCACCCGCTTCGGCCAGCTCGACGTGATGTTCAACAACGCCGGCTCCACGGGCGATGGATCATCCATCACCGAAATCGGGCCAGCGGGCTTCGACAAGACCTTTGTGCTGGACGTGCGCTCGGTGGTGCTGGGCCACAAGTGCGCCGCGCGCCGGTTCAAGGAACAAGGCACGGGTGGCTCCATCATCAGCACGGTCAGCGTCGCCGGCCTGCAGGGCGGCTGGTCGTCAGTGTCCTATGCGACGGCCAAGCATGCCGTCGTCGGAACGATCCGTCATGCAGCGAAAGAGCTGGCGCCCTTCGGCATCCGCACCAATGGAGTGGCACCGGGCGTCATCATGACGCCGCTGATCGCCAAGGCATTCGGCGTTCCACCCGAGAAGGCCGATGAGCTGGTGCAGTACCTGGTTGGGCGGCTGGGCAGCAAGCAGGCGATGGGCCGCTACGGCTCGGCCGAGGACGTGGCCAACGCGGCGCTGTTCTTCGCCAGCGACCTGTCGGCCTACGTGTCTGGCACGGTCATGCCGGTCGATGGAGGCATCTCGTCCTATACGCTCAGCACCAGCGACGAGGAAATCTTCACCGCAGCGCAGGAATTCGCGCGGAGTCTGACATGAGCGCGAAAGCATTGACTGTGTTGTGCGTCGGTGCGACCGGCAGCGTCGGACGCCACGTTGTCGAGGAAGCGCTACGCCAGGGCCACACCGTGCGTGCGCTCGTGCGTGACCGCGGCAAGGCCGCCGGGCTGCCGGCGCAGGTGGACGCCGTGGTCGGCGAGCTGACCCAGCCAGATACGCTCGCGCGAGCAGTCGCCGGCGTGGACGCCATTGTCTTCACGCACGGCTCCAACGGCGGCAAGGCTGACACGCGCGCCATCGACTACGGGGGCGTGCGCAACGTGCTGGTCGCCCTGCGCGGGCAGAAGACCCGCATCGCGCTGATGACCGCCATCGGCGTCACCGACCGCGTTGGCTCCTATAACCGCCGTACCGAGGCGCACGATTGGAAGCGGCGCTCGGAACGCCTCGTGCGCGCCAGCGGTAATGCCTACACGATCGTGCGTCCCGGATGGTTCGACTACAACGATGCCAATCAACGCCGGATCGTGATGCTCCAGGGCGACACCCGGCACGCCGGCACACCCGCCGATGGAGTGATCGCCCGCCGCCAGATCGCCGAGGTGTTGGTGGCCAGCCTCACGCTGGAGCAGGCCCGCAACAAGACCTTCGAGCTGGTCGCCGAAGTCGGCCCTGAACCCAAGGACTTGGCACCGCTCTTCGCTGCGGTGACTGCGGATTCCGGCGACTTCGGCAAGTCGCCCGATGGTGTTGGCGACGCCGAGAACATGCCGCTGGACCAGGAGCCAGCCCAGGTGCTCGCGGACCTGAAGGCCATTCACCGAGACGACCCTGATCTTGTCCAACTCCTGAATCGAGGTGCGCCATGAAGCCCGATCATCATCTTTTCGCGTCGCGCCGCAAGCTGCTGACGACTGCCGCCGCTGCCACGGCCGGGGTTTGCGCGACGGCGCTGTTGGGGCGGCCGGGCTCAGCCTTGGCGCAGCGAACCCAAGGTGCTGCTGCGATATTTACCAACAGCCTCAACATGGAGTTCGTGACCATACCGGCCGGAACTTTCATGATGGGGTCGCCCGATAGCGACAGTCAGGCGCGAGCTTTCGAGAAGCCGCAGCACCAGGTCACCATCAGCCGGGCCTTCCAGATCGGTCGGCACGAGGTGACGCAGGCGCAGTGGCAGGCGGTATTGGGTGAGAACCCCTATGAGCGTGACCGCTCGAATCCCTACTACAAGCTGCCGGGCATGGCCGAGCGCATCACGCGGCCCGATCATCCGGCGACGGTTTCATGGAACGATGCGCAGGAGTTCATCGCCGCACTGAACAAGCGCGAAGGCGGCACGCGCTACCGCCTGCCGACCGAGGCTGAATGGGAGTACGCCGCGCGGGCTGGAACCAGCACGCGCTACTCCTTCGGTGATGACGAGCGTCAACTTGACCGCTACGCCTGGCACGGCGGCGACTTCCAGACCGGCGGCCACCACCCCGTCGGTACCAAGCAGCCCAATCCGTGGGGCCTGCACGATGTTCACGGCAACGTCTGGGAATGGGTGCAGGACTGGTATGACGCGGACTACTACGCCCGCAGCCCGGCGGTCGATCCACAGGGGCCGCAGCGGGGAACGCGCCGTGTCGTGCGTGGCGGGAGTTGGCACGCCACTGCCACGAGCTGGCGCACGGCTTTCCGGCGCGACTACGAACCGGACTACCGCGGTATCAGCATTGGTTTGCGCCTGGTGCGCACCGTGTGAAGTGCATCCATTCCGATCAATCTCAAGAAGGAATTCATCATGACTCAAGTCGTTGTCGTCATAGGTCCCGGCTCGATTGGCCAGGCGATCGCAAGGCGCGTAGGCGCCGGTAAGCATGTGCTGCTGGCCGACCTGCGGCAGGAGAACGCAGATGCGGCTGCCAAGGTGCTCAGCGAGGCAGGTTTCGAGGTGAGCACCACGATGGTCGATATCTCAAAGCGCGACTCGATCCACGCGCTGGTCGAGAAAGCCACCGCACTCGGAGAAATCACCGGCCTGATCCATGCCGCCGGCGTCTCACCTTCGCAGGCGTCGCCGCAGGCCATCCTCGGCGTCGATCTCTACGGCACCGCCGTCATTCTGGAAGAGTTCGGCAACGTGATCGCCCGTGGCGGCGCTGGCGTCGTCATCGCCTCGCAGTCCGGGCATCGACTCGGTGCGCTGAGCCCCGAGCAGAACAAAGCCCTGGCAACGACGCCTGCGGACGATCTGTTGGCGCTCGACTTCCTTCAGCCCGACCAGGTGAAGGACACGCTGCACGCTTACCAACTCTCCAAGCGCGGCAATGCGCTGCGCGTCATGGCCGAAGCGGTTCGCTGGGGCAAGCGTGGCGCACGGGTCAACACGATCAGCCCCGGCATCATCATCACGCCGCTGGCCAAGGACGAACTGACCGGCCCGCGTGGTGCAGGCTACCGCCGCATGATCGATCTTTGCCCGGTTGGACGGGCTGGCACGCCCGACGAAGTGGCCTCCGTTGCAGCGCTCCTGATGGGCGCCGACGGGGCGTTCATCACCGGCAGCGATTTCCTGATGGATGGCGGCGTCACCGCCTCCTACTGGTTCGGTGAACTCGCACCGGAGTAAGCCGAGTCCATGCGTTGCATTTCCGCAGAGCCGATCGCATGAGCCCGATCGCTCCTCATCCATCTGCCGAGGACTGAACATGAACGATTCAAACGACAACAATGCCGGCATCAACATGCCACGCCGGGGATTCATCGGTGGGGTGGGCCTGACGGCGATGGCCGCAGCGCTTCCCAGCATGGCCGCGACTGAGCGCACAAACGATTCCTCCTCTACGGTCAAGACGCCCGCACCTGGCCTGCGTCGGCTCGGCGGCCTTGAGGTCTCCGAGATCGGCCTGGGCTGCATGGGTGGTAGCGGCTATTACTACCCCTTTCCCGGCAAGGCACGGATGATCTCGGTGATCCGCGATGCGGTCGAGCGTGGCGTCACCTTCTTCGACACCGCGGAAACCTACGGTCCGTTCACCAACGAGGAAGTGGTCGGCGAAGCGTTGCAACCGATGCGCCAGAAGGTTGTGATCGCCACCAAGTTCGGCTTCAGCTACAACGGCACTGAACGCACCGGCCTGGACAGCCGTCCGGCCAATATCCGCCGCGCCGTGGAGGGATCGCTGCGCCGCCTGCGCACGGACTACATCGACTTGCTCTACCAGCACCGCGTTGATCCGAAGGTGCCGATCGAGGATGTGGCCGGCACCGTCAAGGATCTGATCGCCGAAGGCAAGGTCAAGCACTTCGGCATGTCCGAGCCGGGTCCGCGCACGCTGCGTCGCGCCCATGCCGTGCAGCCGGTTGCCGCCGTGCAAAACGAGTATTCGCTGCTCGAACGCTCACCGGAGAAGAATGAAATCCTCGCGATCTGCGAGGAGCTGGGCATCGGTTTCGTGCCCTGGGGGCCGGTAGCGCGCGGTTTTCTCATCGGTCGCTTCGGTGAAGGCACCGTATTCGCCAAGGAAGACAACCGCGCCGGTGTGCCGTTCTTCTTCCCCGATGCAATGAAGCAGAACCTGGCCGTGTACGACCTCGCCCACCGTTGGGCGCAGCGCAAGGGTGTGACGCCAGGTCAGCTTTCCCTTGCGTGGCTGCTCGCACAAAAGCCGTGGATCGTTCCCATTCCCGGAACCACCGATCCTTGGCACCTTGCCGAGAATCTCGGTGCGGTCAATGCGCGCTTTACGCCGGACGAACTGCTTCAGTTCCGCAGGGAACTGGAAGCCATCCGCATTGTCGGCGAGCGCGCCGCCCCTGGCACGCTGGCTATGTCAGACGTGGAAGCGCCGGAGAAGAAGTAAAGCGATTTGGCCGGCAAGGTCACATCGACAAAGAGTATTCAGCAGGAGGTTTCGCAATGAACAGGCCCTTTATCGTCTGCCACATGATGACGTCACTGGATGGGAAGATCACCGGCCCATATATGAGAACGGAGGCGATCAAGATTCCTGCACAAGAGTATGAGCGCACCAATGCGTTCTATCAGCCTCAAGCCTGGCTCTGTGGCCGTGTCACGACCGACGAGAACTTCACCTTCTACAAGAAGCCTGCGCTGGACGAGAACGCACCCGCCGTGCCGGAAGGCGATTACGTCGCGGTGAGCGGCACCCAAATGCACTACGTTTCGGTTGACGCATCGGGGAAGATCGGCTGGGAAACCAATACCTTGAAGTACGAGGATCGGCCCGCCGCTCACATCATTGAAGTCCTGACGGAAAAGGCAAGCAACGCCTATCGCGCCTTCCTTCGCAAGATGGAAATCTCTTACATCATCGCGGGCAAGGACCAACTCGACTGCAAATTAGCTGCCGAGAAATTGAAGGCCTTGTTCCAAATCGAGACGTTGATGGTCTCGGGCGGCGGCTTCATCAATTGGTCTTTCCTGCAGGCTGGTTTGGTCGATGAACTCAGCTTGGTGATTGCGCCATTGGCAGACGGCGAGAACAACACAGTGACGCTGTTCGAAAAGTCAGATTACCTGCCGGCCCACGCGCCTGTGGAGTTCACTTTGAAGAGCGCAGAAGTTGGCAAGGGCGACAGTATCTGGCTGCGCTACGTTGTCAAGAATAGTCATTCTCCGAATGTCAGTGCCGGCGGCTGAAATAGTGAGCGCCATCGATGGTATGCCGAATACCACATATGCCTGTGACTGAACATAGGTGAAGGAGGGTTGCGCCTAAACCTTCGACTGAGGACTGCTGAAACGATGTATTGCAAGCATGGCAATCGCGACGGCGCTCGACTGTTTATCTCTGCGCTGAATCCATTGGGTCGTCGGATCTCCCGGCTGGGAACTGCATGCCAACCTAAATCGGTGGTCACGCCATATCTCTAGGAAGGAGGTTGCATGGAGTTACGACATCTTCGCTGTTTTGTGGTTTTGGCCGAGGAGTTGCATTTCACACGCGCTGCCGAGCGCTTGCATATCGAACAACCACCTCTGTCGCGGGCCATCAAAGAACTTGAGGAAGAACTGGGTGTGCTGCTTTTCGATCGGAACCGCCGGGGAACAGTGCTGACTGCAGCGGGCGCTACGTTTTTGCAGGACGTCCGCAGACTATTCACTGTCCTGGAGCAGGCACGGGAGAATGCCAAGGCCGTCGGCTCTGGCTTGCGAGGGAGCGTCCGCATCGCAGTATCTGACGGTGCGATTGATCCCCGACTGTCGGCGTTTCTCGCCTGTTGCCGCCAGGAAGAGCCGGGAATCGAGATACGCTTGGCCGAAGTGCCGCTGGCCGAACAATTGCGCGGCCTGCGCTCTGGCGATTTCACGATTGGGTTTGCACACGCTGCTGATGTGGGTGGAGACATTGTTGCCGAACCTGTTTGGCAAGACCCGCTGGTGATCGCGATGCCAGCGCGGCACGAATTGCTCGCCCACAGGGAGATCCCACTGCATGAACTCGCGAGCCACCCGCTTGTCTTGTGCGATCCACACGTGTGCGAGGGCTATTGCCGCGAACTGGCCAAGCTCCTTCGGCCACTGGAGCGCGAGCCGAATGTTGTTGAGCATGTGTCCTCGCTGGACATGATGCTCACCCTTGTCGGTGCGGGGTTCGGTGTGGGCTTCACCACGGAGACCAGGATCGCGGCCTGCCAACGGCCAGATGTAGTGACCCGTCCTTTGGCGGTGGAGTCCGCCGTCATCACCACATACCTGCTTCGGCCCGACAGGGACAGCTTGTCGGCTCCACTGGAGCGATTTGTCGCTCGGCTACGAACACAGAGAATCAAATGAAGAATGGCTATTGAGGCAAGGCAAACGCCACGACGTAATCTCCCTTCTGCGTCGTCGAGGAATTGCCGCCCGCGCTGATGACCACGAACTGGCGACCGCTGGCCGGCGACAGGTAGGTCATCGGTACGGTTTCGGCGCCGACTGGCAGCCGCTCCTTCCAGAGTTCGCGGCCAGTACGCACATCAAGTGCGCGGAAGTAATAGTCCTGCGCAGCCGCCATGAAGATCAGGCCCGAAGAAGTCGTGATCGGCCCACCCCGGGTGGGCATGCCGATCGGCATGGGCAGCCGCGTGGCGATGCCCAGCGGCCCCGTTTCCTCGGTGGTGCCCAGCGGCATCGACCAGACGATCTGGCGCGTAGCCAGGTCGATCGCATTGATCGTGCCGTAGGGCGGCTCCTGGCAAGGCACGCCCAGCGCAGACAGGAAACGCTGTTGCTCGATGGCCCAGGGCGTGCCGCGCTGCGGCGCGCCGCCGGTGTGTCCACCGTCCGCGCTGGCCTTGGCGTCGTAGGCGGCGCGGGGAACCAGCCGGTTCAGAACAGCAACACGGGTGTCGTTGAGGATCAGATACCCCAGGTTCTCGGCCACCGATGTCGATCCCCAGGTGGTGCCGCCCATCCAGCCCGGATACTGGATCGTCCACTGTTCGCTCGGTGGAGTGAACTCGCCTTCGTAGCGCGCCTTGCGGAAGTCGATGCGGCACATCAACTGGTCCAGCGGCGTGAGGCCCCACATGCGCTGCTCGCTCAGCGGCTCGGTGCCGATGGCCGGCATGCCGACCGAGTACGGCTGCGTGGCGGCCAGGCGCTCATCCGGGACCCCGCCCTGGGGCACGGGCCGATCCACCACCTCGGCGATGGGCGTGCCGTCGCGCCGGTCGAGCATGAAGATTTGTCCGCGCTTGGTGGTCTGGATCAGGGCTGGCGTCATACCGCCTTTGCCGTCCGGCACGTCGTAGAGCGCAGGCTGCGAGGGCACGTCGTAATCCCAGAGATCGTGGCGCACGGTCTGGAAGCGCCAGCGCTCGCGCCCCGTGGCGATGTCCAGCGCCACGATGGACGATGAATAGCGGTCGTCCGCCTCCGTGCGGTGGCCGCCCCAGAAGTCCGGCGTGGCGTTGCCGGTGGGCAGATAGACGAGGCCGAGGGCTTCGTCGAAGGCCGGCGTGGACCAGACGTTCGGCGTGCCGGGCGTGTAGCTCTGGCCTTCGGGCGGCAGGCCGGTGATGGCCGGATTGCCCAGGTCCCAGGCCCACACCAGCGCGCCGGTGCGCACGTCGAAGGCACGCACAACCCCGGACGGCTCGCCCAGTTCCTGGTTGTCCCAGACGAGGCCGCCTACGATCACGAGGTTGCGCGCCACCGTGGGCGCCGAGGTCGGAAAGTAGAACTCCGGGTTGCCCTTGTCCATGCCGACGCGCAGGCTCACGATGCCGTTGTCGCCGAAGTCCGTGCAGGGCTGGCCGGTGAGCGCGTCCACCGCGACGATACGGGCATCGACGGTCGTCGCGATGATTCGGCGCGTGCAGGCTGCCCTCGGCTGCTCGCCGGCAGGCACGGTCGAGGCGGCGCCGGTTGCCGTGGCGTCGTGGTAGCCCACGCCCCGGCAACGGGGGAAGATGCTCTCGCCGGTCTTCGGGTCGAAGGTCCAGCGCTCCTGGCCGGTTTCCGCATCGAGCGCGAACAGGCGGCTCGACTGCGTGCACCCGTACAGCATGCCGTTCACATGCAGGGGCGTCACCACGTGCGTCTGGCTTCCACCTTTCGGAATCTCGCCCGTCCGGTAGGTCCAGGCGACCTGCAGGCCGGCCACGTTCTCGGGGGTGATCTGGTCCAGTGGGGCATGCCGCGTGCCGGAGGGCGTGCGGCCCCAGTGGCGCCAGTCGCCGCCCGCCGCAGCACCGACCGCGTTGCCCGGCACGGGCGCAGGTGCGCCGTCCGCCGTCTGGACCGGCTGCGGCTGCAAGGCGGTGTAGAGCGTTGCGCCCAAGGCCACGGCGATCAGCCCTGCCAAGACGTAGCCCGGCCGTCGGAATGCCGAAGGTTCACCGCCGCGCAAGGCAGGCATGAGCAAGAGCAATAGGACTGCAATCGCGGCCAGCGCAAAGAGGCGCGAGAACAGCGGCCAGAACGCCCATCCCGAATCCCATACCGCCCAGACGGCCGTGGCGGCAAGGACCGCCAGATAGACCACCGTGCCCAGCGGCCGCCGCAGCATGGCGAGGATGCCTGCGGCAACGAACCCGATGCCGGCCAGCGCGAAGTACCAGGAGCCGCCGAGGGTGATGAGGCGAACCCCGCCCACGAGCATGAACAGCCCGAAGGCCACGATCACCAGGCCGAGCGCGATCAGCGCAATGCCTCTGAGTCCAAGGGCTTTCGCCTTGGCACGGCTGGGGGAAGTGGAATCTTCGAGCATGCGGCGTGTCTCCTGATTTGTCTTGGCACGGCTCGCATGAGCGCCGCCATCGGGTTAAAAAAGCAACGGACGAGCGTTCGCCGGCGTGGCAGGAACGCTCGTCCACGAAGTGCGATCAGCGCATGATGAGTCCGCCATCCACCGAGATGGATTGGCCGGTCACGTAGCTGGAAGCCGAGCTGCACAGCCACAGCACGGCGTCGGCGATCTCGTCGGCGCGGCCGTGCCGGCGCATGGGGATGCCGGGGAGCATGGCGTCGAGTGCCTCCTTCTGGCCGGCGGCAACCATCTGGTCTGCCATCGGGGTCCAGATCAGGCCCGGGCATACGGCATTGACGCGGATGTTGCGCGTGGCGTATTCCAACGCCGCGCTCTTGGTCAGCCCGAGAACACCGTGCTTGGCGGCATGGTAGGTGCCACGCTCGGCACCGCCGACCAGCCCACCCAGCGACGAGCAGTTGACGATGGCGCCACTTCCCTGCTGGCGCATGTGCTGCAGTTCGTACTTCATGCACGCCCAGATGCCGCGCAGATTGACCGAATTCACACGGTCGAAGTCCTCGACCGTGGCGTCGGCGGTCTCCGCGAGGGCGTTCTGGATGCCGGCGTTGTTGAAGGCCACGTCCAGGCGGCCGAAGGTGGAGACGGTTTCCTTGACCATCGCCTCGACCTCGCCCAGATCGGCCACGTTGCAGCGGATGCCGATGGCCTTGAATCCAGCCGCGACCAGCTCGTCGGCAGCGGCACGTGCGCCGTCGCCGTTCACATCCGCCAGCGCAACGGAAGCTCCCGCCTGCGCGAAGGCCTTGGCGGTCGCCAGACCGATACCCGACGCCGCGCCGGTGACAAGTGCCACTTGGTTTTCGAAGGAGATTTTCATGATGTCAGTTCCTCTGTTGGAGATGTGTTCTGGATAAAGATGGGGCGACGAAATGGCCCCGGCACCTGGGTGCGCTGCGTTTGCGGCTGCTCCCTGGGGCCTCGCCCCTGGGCCTACGTGCTTGGAGCCTTCCCGGCCTGCGCAACCGGCACGCGCATGCGATAGACCTTCGCGGCCGTGCCGTGGAACAGCGCCGCCTTCTCATCGGCCGAAGCCGACCGGACGATGTACTTCAGTGCGCTCCACAGAGGCACGAAGCCTGCGGATCGACCGTCCGGAGGGTAGTTGCTTTCCATCAGGCAACGGTCGGCGCCGAACGCCTCGATGGTGGTTTCCACATAGGGGCGCCAGGCCGCCGCCAGCTCGCGGTATCCGACGGGGTCCTTGCGCTCCTCGAACCGGAAGCCCCAGAAAGGCATGCCCAGGCCACCCACCTTGCAGTGGATGTTCGGGCGCCGGGCCGCCTCGGTCATCAGCCGGCGGTACGCCCGAAACACTTGTTCCCGTGCCAGCGCGTCCAGGTCCATCGCCATCGCATGGCCGCAGTGGTTCAGCACAATGGTGGTGTCGGGGAACGCATCCGCCAGCTCGATCACCTCCGGCAACTGGTGATGGAAGACCGCCGCGTCGAAGCTCAGACCGCGTCTGGCGAGGTGGGCGAAGGCCGGGCGAAAGCCCGCGCTCTTCATCACGCCGCTCGGCGGCCGGGTCGGAATGAAGCGGTATGGCGCCTCGGACGGGTCTTCGATGGTGACCTGGCGCACACCCCGGAAACGGTCCGGTGCGCGCTCCATCGCCCGGTCCAGCAGTTCGGCCACCTGGTCGCCCAGCCGCAGGTCGGCGTGGCCCACGATGGCGGCGCAGACGCGGCAGCCGTAGCGGCCGCTGTCGCACATCGCGCCGATGCCGTTGGCGAATTCGATCTCGCCGAGCGGGCGCAGCACTTCGGGGCCGTCCGTTCTCGCAAAAGCCAAGGTCTCCACGTACACCGAAGCGACAATCCGATGGCCGGCGCGCGTGTCCGCCAGATAGTCGTCGATCATGTAGCGCAGCCCGGGCCGATCGACCAGGTGGTGGTGCGCGTCGATGATGGGGAGATCCGGCTCCAGGATGGGTTCGTCACGCCCCGCCTGCATCTGGCGGTAGTCGCCGGACGACAGCGTTTGAGCGCGTGCCACGGAGAAGGCCACAGGACTGGCGAGCGCGAGTGCGAGCAGATTTCGGCGATTCATGTCATCGCCTCGGCGACAGTCGCAACAATCGGTCCTTCGAGGGGCCTTCCCCTCTTGGGGACCGATTCGTCGTGATCACGTAGAGGTCGCGTCCCATGGGCAGCACGCCCCGGATGCGGTCGCCGGAGCTGAACACGGGCTTGAGCGCCTTGGCCTCTTCGTCCACGACGAACAGCCCCCGTGCGCCGAGCGCTGCGACCAACAGCTCGTTGCCGGCGAACGCGGCGCCTGCGGGTGCCCAGGTGCCGCGGGCGGATTCGATCCAGGCCGGTTCCATGCCGCTGCGCCGCTCGGCGCCTTCGGCGAGCGGCCAGCCGTAGTTCGCGCCCGGCCTGATCCGATTGATCTCGTCGTGGCCGAACTCGCCGTGCTCGACCACGAACAGCTCGCCGGCCGGATTCCAGGCCATGCCCTGCGGATTGCGGTGGCCGTAGGAATAGACCAGTGAACCCGGGAAGGGGTTGTCCTGCGGCGCCCGGCCGTCCAGCGTCATGCGCAGCACCTTGCCGGCCAGGTTGCCCCGGTCCTGCGGCCGCTCGCGGTTGGCCGTCCAGCCCGTGGTCACGTACAGGTGTCCGTCCGGCCCGATGGCGATGGCCCCGCCGTTGTAGAGCCGGTGCCCGGGGATGCCCGCCAGCAGCACGCGGGTTTCGCGCCAGGCGGTGCCGTCGAACCGCGCCTGGATGACCTTGTTGGTCAGGCCCGCACTGGCCCGGTACGAATGGTAGAAGTAGGCGATGCCGCTTTGCGCGAAATCGCGCGACAGTGCCATGCCGAGCAGGCCCGCGCCGCCTTCATGAACGATGGGGTCGGAGGTCTGGAGCGGATAGCGCTGCTGCCGGCCGTTCTCGATCACGACGATGTTGCCGGCCTTCTCGGTCAGCACGAACCGGTCGCCGGAACGCGCGATGTCCCAGGGATAGTCGAGGCCGTCGCTCACCACCTGCATGGCCCAGTCGCCGGGCGCGGTGGCCTGGATGCGCACGGTGCCGGCCGCGTCCTGTGCCAGGGCCGCCGGGGCGGCACACACCGACAGCGCCTGAACGCACAGGGCGATGAGCAATGGCCTCATGTCAGTGACTCCCTGTCATCCGTTGTTCACAGGTGCTTGCCGAAGAACTCGGCCATCTTGTCCACGGCAGGCGTCACGTACTGCGGCTTGTCGTACAGGTCGAAGTGCGAGGCGCCGGGGACGATCATCAGTTCCTTGGGTTGCTGGGCCTTGGCATACGCCGCTTCGCTGAACTTGCGCGTCTCGGCGCGCTCGCCCGCGATCAGCAGTACCGGCCTGGGCGAGATCAGTTCCATGTGTTCCAGCGGGTAGTACGCCATGTGCAGGCCTGGGCTGGTCACGACGAAGCGGTTGCGGGCATTCGGGTGCGCGCCGCGCGGCGTCAGGTAGTACTCGGTCGCCTCGCGGGTGAAGTTGTCGGTGCTGGCATTCACCTGATCGCGCGACGGCAGCAGTTGCTGCACCAGCACGGGCGCGCCGGCGGCTTCCTTGTTCAATTGCTTGTCCACGCTCTGCAGCAGCTTCTGACGATCCTCGGCCGTGACCGGGGCGCCCTGGATGCCGGTGCGGGTCGCATCCCCGATGTCGTAGGCAACCACGCTGGCCACCGCCTTCACGCGCAGATCGGTCTGGGCCTCGTGCAGCGTGTAGCCGCCGCCGGCGCAGACGCCCACAGCACCGATGCGGTTTGCATCGACCTGCGGCAGGCTGGCCAGGTAGCCCACCGCGCTGCGGATGTCCTGCACACGGTCGGCCGGGTCTTCCAGGTCACGCTGCTCGCCGCCGCTTTCGCCGTAGTGCGAGGCATCGTAGGCCAGCGTGATAAAGCCCTTGCGGGCCAGTTGCTGCGCGTACAGGCCGGAGGTCTGCTCCTTCACGCCGCCCCAGGGGTGCGCCACGACGATCGCCGGGTACGTCTTGTTGCTGTCGTAGTTGGCGGGCAGGTACAGGTTGCCAGCCATCTGGACACCGCTATTGTTGAATGTGACCTTCTGGGAGCCGACCACGTTCACGCCTTGTGCCACGGTGGTCGGTTCGGCGGCGTGCGCAAACGTGGGTATCGCGAACAGGATCGCGGCGGACATCAATGAGTTTTTCAAGATAGACATTTCGATTCCTTCACTGCTTGGCGTCGCGGGGAATGATCCGCACCGTCGCGGCGCGCGAGCGCTCGCTGATCATGGGTTGCAGGTACTGGCTGCCCGAATACTTCGCCCGGTAGGCATCGTCGATGCGGTCGTTGATCGGCCCTGCGACCGGCTCGAAGGAAACCTCCCTTGTCATGCCGGCTGCGACGATTCGGCCCGCCTTCTCGCGTATCGCGGCCTGATGCCACCGGGAGTTGACCCCGTTGTAGGCGCGCACGTAGAGATCGCCATCGACGGCCACGCACCAGATCCACGTGGGCGTGCCATAGGTCACGCCATCCTCGCGGAACGGCGCGATGTGAAGATCGGCTTTGACGATCTTGCTGAGTTCTTCACTTGACCAGTTCATTCGTGATTCTCCTGAAGCCTGTGCGGTGGCAGCCTTGCTCGACGGGGGAGCAGCCAGCAGCGCGCTGCCGACCAGCACCGCGGCGGCGCCGAATCCCACAAGACTCCTTCTGCTCGTCAGCATGTCCGTGACTCCGTGTTGGCGAAGGGGCGGAAATGCGCGGCTACCTTTCACCATCAGCTTTCGACCTGTTTCTGCTGCGAGGCCGGATAGCGATCACCCACGATCTGGATCTTCGAGACGGCGGTCTCCAGTTCCTGCACTTCCGCCGGGGTCAGCGCCACTTCGGCGGTGCGCAGGTTCTCGTCCAGGTGGGCCAGCTTGGTGGTGCCGGGAATCGGCACGATCCAGGGGGCCTTCGCCATCATCCAGGCCAATGCCACCTGCGCGGAGGTGAGCCCCCGGGTTCTGCCGAACGTGTTGAGCACTTCCACCACCGCCAGGTTCGCCCGGATGGCTTCCGGCGTGAAACGCGGCAGCGTGTTGCGGTTGTCGTTGCCGGAATCAAAGCGCGTGTACTCGGTGATGCCGCCGCCAAGGAATCCTCGGTTGAGCGGGCTGTAGGGCACGAAGCCGATCCCCAATTCCTGGAGCACCGGAAACACCTCTTTTTCCTGGCCGCGCCACATCAGGTGGTATTCGCTCTGCACGGCGGTCACCGGCTGCACGGCATGGGCGCGGCGGATGGTCTGCGCATTGACCTCGCAAAGCCCAAAGCGCCTGACCTTGCCTTCCTGTATCAGATCCTTGACGGTGCCCGCGACGTCCTCGATCGGCACAGCGGGATCGAGACGGTGCTGATAGAACAGCTCGATGGTTTCGACCCGCAGACGCTTGAGCGATTCTTCCGCGACACGCCGAATGTTCTGGGGCGTACTGTCCAGCTCGCCTTCGAAGTACTTGCCGTCAACGATGCGGTGTCCGAACTTTGTGGTGATGTTCACCTTGCCCCGGAACGGGTACAACCCTTCACCGGCCAGTTCTTCGTTGATCAGAGGACCGTAGATTTGCGCGGTGTCGAACAGCGTGACGCCGCGCTCGGCTGCCTGATGCAGCAGTTCGATCATGGCTTTGCGGTCGGGATGGACGCCGCGGTTGTAGTTCATGCCCATGACGCCAAAGCCCAGGGCGGACACCTCCATGCGGAAGTCGCCCGAACCCAGGGTTCGCTGCTTGGTGATGTTGGGCAGGTCCATGGCATTGCTCCCCGATGAAGTCGTTGTGGCTTGCTGTGCGACGGCCGTTCCCATCATGAGAGGCGTGGCACATACGGCTGCGCTTGCCTTCAGCAGGTCGCGTCGGCTAGAGGAAATTTGCTCGTTCATCAGGTCTGCTCCTTCACTATTCAGGGGACAAAAAGCGCCGTATAGCGACGCGACGATCCAGCCTGCACCAGGCGTTCCCAATTCGGCCGGTCGTGACGTTCAGCGCCATGCTGACGCTCGTCCGAATCATTCAATCGGGCAACCCATGCGAGAGGCCCATGACGGCTGGGGCGGATGCTTCTGCGGTGCCTCAATGCTCGCTTGCAGGGCTTGGCCTTTGGGGCAGAAGGCCTGCCTTCCTTGGGTGATACTGAACTTTAGGTCGCGCGCCCGACATTGAATAGACGGCAGAATTCGCATACCACCATAAGCTTCACTCATTAATAGAGGCATCAAACACGGTCGGTTTTCGAGCGAAGATCAGACGAATCCTGTAAAATACAGCCCGTCCTATAAAGGAAGTTCATCAATGTCGCGCGACAACTTCAGCGACCTGCTGGCCTTCATCGCCGTAGCGCGCGCTCGCAGCTTCACGCGCGCGGCAGCCCAGCTTCGGGTCACACAGCCCGCCCTGAGCTACACCATCCGGACGTTGGAGGAGAAGCTGGGCGTTCGCCTTCTCACGCGCAGCACGCGGGGCGTGTCTCCTACCGAGGCGGGCCAGCGGCTGCTGGATCGCCTCGCGCCGGAGTTCGACGAGATCGAGGCCGAGATCCAGTCGCTCGGCGAGCTTCGAGACGAGCCTATGGGAACGATCCGCATCACTGCCATCGACTACGCCATCCGAAGCACGCTGTGGCCCAAGCTGGCGAAGTTCCTGCCGAAGTACCCCAAGATCAAGGTCGAGCTGGTCAACGAGTACGAGAGCGTCGATATCGTTGCGCGCGGCTACGACGCTGGCGTGAGGTTCGGCCAGGAACTGGCACAGGACATGATTTCAGTGCGGATCGGTCCGGACGTTCGCAACGTGGTGGTGGGATCGAAGTCCTATTTCGCGGCGCGCCGGCCACCCAAGACACCGCGCGATCTCACCGATCATGTTTGTATCAACCTGCGCACGTCCACGTATGGAGGCCTCTACGAATGGGAGTTCGCCAAGGGCAAGCGCACCGTGAATGCACGGGTGGATGGAGCGGTCACGTTCAATAACGCCTATGACGTTTTCGAGGCGGCCAAGGCTGGCTTCGGGCTGGCTTACCTGCCGGAAGACATGGTTCGTCCCTTGGTGTCAAAGGGGCAACTCGTCTCGGTACTGGAGGACTGGTGCCCGGTGTGGCCCGGGTTCCATCTCTACTACCCAAACCGGCGCCAGCCTTCGCGTGCGATGACCTTGCTGGTCGAAGCCTTGCGTTACCGGCAATAGCAGCGGAGTTCCTCGTATGTCTGGTGAAAATTTTCGCGACATCCTGGCTTTTCTCGCTGTTGCGCGGGAGCGGAGCTTTACCCGCGCGGCGGCTCAGTTGGGCGTGTCTCAGTCGGCGCTAAGCCACACCATTCGTGCATTGGAGGCGCGGCTGGGGCTGCGTTTGCTGACGCGCACGACCCGCAGTGTGTCGCCAACGGAGGCAGGGGAACGCCTTATCCAGAGAGTGGCCCCTCGATTCGAGGCGATCACCGACGAACTGGTCGCGTTCGAGGAGCTACGCGACAAGCCTGCTGGGACCGTGCGTATCACAGCCTCTGATTTTGCAGCGAACACGATCCTCTGGCCCAAGCTCTCCAAGCTCCAGCAGAAGTATCCTGACGTCAAGATCGAGGTGGCGATCGAGCCGGGTCTGACCGACATTGTGACGGAGCGCTTCGATGCCGGCGTTCGCTTCGGCGACCAGATTTCCAAGGACATGACGGCGGTTCGGATTTCACCGGACATCCGCATGGTAATCGTCGGGGCACCCTCCTACCTGGAAGGGCATCCGGCACCCAAGACGCCATCAGACTTGACCGACCACGAGTGCATCAATATGCGCTTCTCCGTGCGCGGCGGCGTGTACGCCTGGGAACTTAAGAAGGGCGAACGAAACCTGCAGGTGCGGGTTGATGGTTCGTGGACATTCAACTGCATCTATCCGGCTGTCGAGGCCGCACTGGCGGGATTCGGCTTGGCTTACATGCCCGAAGAACTTGCGCGCCCTCATATGAAGAGCGGCCAACTCCGGGCTGTACTCAAAGACTGGTGTCCCACTTTCCCCGGTCTTCACATCTACTTTGCCAGCCGGCGTCAGTCGTCACCCGCACTGTCACTGATTGTCGAGAAATTGCGTTACCGGCGCTAACGCGATCCCAGGCTACCGGGCAACTCGATTCATGAGCACCATTTATGGCTGCATATAGTTTCTGACGTCTAGTCGCGCGAAGCTGCTCCTACTACATTGGAGAGAATGCTTATCGAAGTCGTTGAGCATTCTCAACGCTCCTCCGGAAATCCTGGCCGCGTAGCGCGGGTTCCTCACAAAGGGGAACGTGGTTCCCCGTTCACGAATGCGATGTCGATGCCGAGAGGAACTATTTGCTTGCTCTGCAAGAGATGCAGTGAGCGAAGCTGACTCATTGAAAGGAGCCGTCCATGGAACTCAAACGCGCTGGAACTCAACCTTCGGCCAAAGGCCCTGCCGAGTGGTTTACCGGCACTGTCCGTATCGACCCGCTCAACAACCCTCCCGCTCCGGCTCGTACCTCGTGCGCGGCTGTGACCTTCGAGCCGGGCGCGCGCTCGGCCTGGCATACCCATCCTCTCGGCCAGACGCTGATCGTCACCGCAGGCTGCGGCTGGACGCAGTGCGAGGGTGAGCCCATCGTCGAGATCCGAGCGGGCGATGTCATCTGGTGTCCGCCCGGGCATAAGCACTGGCACGGCGCTACGCCCACCACCGCCATGACGCACATCGCAATCCAGGAAGCACTTGACGGCAAGAACGTGGACTGGCTGGAGCACGTGACCGACGAGCAGTACCTCGCAGGCCCGCCGCCGGGTGGCGGCGAGAACGGCTGAATGGCCGCCGATAGGCCTTTTACTACAAGGAAAGTCCCTCTATGCGAATCTCATTCTTCAAAATTCTCCTGACCGCAGCCGCACTACAAGTCGCCACGGCTGCTGTAGCCGCCCCCCAGGCCGATAGCGCCGCATCGGCGCCCGCCCAGCAGGAGATCGTGCTTGCAGGAAGTCAGGCCTCGATCGCCGGTCCTGCGGAGACCTTCACTGGCCGGGCGCGGATTGACCCGCTGTGGTCGCCCAACAAAGACATCAACGCCGCTGGCGCTATGGTCACTTTCGAGCCAGGTGCCCGTTCGGCGTGGCATACCCATCCCTACGGGCAGCGTCTTGTCGTGAGTTCGGGTGTCGGCCTTGTCCAGGAATGGGGCAAACCCGTTGAGGTCGTGCGCCCGGGCGATGCGATCTGGTGCCCGCCGGGCGTCAAACACTGGCACGGCGCTGCGCCGAGGACCGCCGTGACTTACCTGACGGTCACGGGCACCGTGGATGGCAAGAATGTGGAATGGATGGAGAAAGTCACGGATGACCAATACGAGGGCAAGCATGCGCGATGAAAAGCGCCCCATGGCCAAGGTACTGGCCATCATCGCCCTGGGCATGACGACAGCGCTGTGCCAGGCCGCCCCGAATACGCAGGAGTCCAAAGATATGGTCAGTGCATCCACCGCATCTGCAACCCTGTCGGCCCGGCAGCAGGCCATCGTTCCCATCGGGGCCTTCGCTGCAGCGGGTGACATCGCCAAACTGAATACGGCCCTGAATCAAGGTCTGGACGCCGGCCTGACTGTCAGTGACACGAAGGAAATCCTCGTGCAGCTTTACGCCTACGCGGGCTTCCCGCGCAGCCTCAATGCGCTGGGCGAACTGATGAAGGTACTGGAAGCGCGCAAGCAGCGCGGCATCCAGGACGCCCCCGGTCATCTACCCAGCCGCGCCATTCCGAAGGGTGACGCGCTGCTCGCCGCGGGCACGGCCAACCAGACCAAGCTGGCGGGCGCGCCGGTCAAGGGACCGCTCTTCGACTTCGCTCCCGCCATCGATGACTACCTCAAGACGCATCTGTTCGGTGACATCTTTGAGCGCGACAACCTCGACTGGCAAAGCCGCGAGCTGGCCACGGTGGGCATGCTGTCGGCGCTCCCGGGCGCCGAGTCGCAACTGCAATCGCATATGGGCATCAGCTTGAACACCGGCCTGACGGCCGATCAACTGCGCCAACTCACCCAGGTGCTGGCCGACCGCGTGGATGCCGAGCATGCCCGCCGTGCGCGCGAGGCGCTGGAGCGTCAACTGGCCACCAAGTCGGGAGCAAAATAACCATGCAAGCCACCATGCTCTATGGTCCGCGGGACATCCGCTTCGAGGATCGACCCGACCCACAGATTCTCAAGCCCACGGACGCCATCGTGCGCATCGCCGCAGCCTGCGTGTGCGGCTCGGATTTGTGGCCATACCGTGGCATCCAGCCCATCACCGAGCCCATGCCGATGGGGCACGAATACTGTGGCGTGGTGGAAGACGTCGGCAGCGAGGTGCGCCACATCAAGCCGGGCCAGTTCGTCATCGGCTCGTTCTTCGCCTCGGACAATGCCTGCCCGGTCTGCCAGCACGGCTACCAATCCTCCTGCCAACAGGCGGAGTTTGTCGGCGGCGCCCAGGCACCGCTGCTGCGCGTCCCCCTCGCCGACGGTACTTTGGTTGCCACGCCGGGCACTCCCTCGAAGGAGTTGATTCCAAGCCTGCTGGCCACGTCCGATGTATTGGGCACAGGCTGGTATGCGGCCGTGGCGGCGAACGTCAAGCCAGGCGTAACAGCCGTGGTCGTCGGTGATGGTGCGGTGGGGCTCCTCGGCGTGCTTTCTGCCAAGCAGATGGGTGCTGAACGGATCATCGCGATGAGCCGGCATGCCTCCCGTCAGAAGCTCGCTCTCGAATTCGGCGCGACCGACATCGTGACCGAGCGTGGAGAAGACGGCGTGGCACGCATCATGGAAATGACCGATGGCCTCGGAGCCGACTCCGTCCTGGAGTGCGTTGGCACCCAGGAATCCATGATGCAAGCGATTCATTCCGCTCGGCAAGGCGGATATGTTGGCTATGTCGGCGTTCCACATGGCGTCGAACTCAACGGCGAAGAATTGTTCTTCGAGCACGTTCATCTCCATGGTGGACCGGCACCAGTTCGTCAGTTCCTTCCCGAGTTGATCGACTTGGTTTGGCAGGAGAGGATCAATCCCGGCAAAGTGTTTGATCTGACCCTACCGCTGGATCAAGTGGCCGAAGGTTACCGCGCGATGGACGAACGTCGTGCGATCAAGACCTTGTTGATTCCCTGATGCCCGTGCAAGCGCAGAACACGGATGCTTCAGGCGTTTCTGTCTCGTGAGCTAGCTAAAAGGGCCTCTACAGGTGGCCCTGCGCATGCCAAAGGTTGCTGAGCCTCAGCCGTTCAGGGGGCGCATCGCTTGGCTCGCACCGGATATTCGAGATAGCGATGAATAGCGCTAGCTGACTCGGCAGATTTTTACGAGGGCCGCTGACCGATCACGGGAGGGGTTAATCCGCGAAGCAGTCGCATAAAAGGATGTTCATACCAAAGGAGGCTTACCTGTGGAATTGCGACATCTTCGCTTTTTTGTTGTTCTGGCCGAGGAGTTGCATTTCACGCGCGCAGCCGAGCGCTTGCATATCGAACAGCCGCCTTTGTCGCGAGCTATCAAGGAGCTTGAGGAAGAATTGGGTGTGCAGCTCTTCGATCGGAACCGCCGCAGAACCGCGTTGACTGCGGCGGGCACAGCGTTCTTAGAAGACACCCGCCGTCTTTTCACCGTGTTGGAGCAGGCACGAGAGAACGCTAAGGCCATCGGCTCAGGCTTGCGGGGCAGCATCCGCATCGCGATATCAGACGGCGCGATCGATCCTCGACTGTCGGTGTTTCTCGCCCGTTGCCGCGAGGAGGAACCAGAGATCGAGATACGCTTGTCCGAAGTGCACTTGGCCGAGCAGTTGCGCGGTCTGCGATCGGGCGACTTCACGATCGGGTTCGCGCACACGGCCGATGTCGGTTTGGGCATTGTTGCCGAGCCCATCTGGCAAGACCCGTTGGTGATCGCCGTGCCAGCCCGGCACGCACTGCTCGCCCACAAGAGGGTTCCGCTCCATGAACTCGGGGGGCACCCGCTTGTCTTGTGCGACCCGAAGGCATGCGAGGGATACTGCCGCGAACTTACTCGGCTCCTGCAAGGGCTAGAGCCCAAGCTGAACGTCGTCGAGGAGGTGTCCTCGCTGGATATGATGCTCACTTTGGTCGGAGCAGGCTACGGCGTTGGGTTCATGACGGCGACCAAGATTCCGGTCTCCCAACGGCCTGATGTGGTGATCCGTCCCTTGGCGATGGATTCAGCCGTGATCACCACCTATCTGCTTCGGCCCGACAGCACCAGTTTGTCGGCTTCGCTGGAGCGGTTTATCGTCCGCTTACGCGACTCTGCGGGCAGTTGACGGATTCCAGCCTCGGGCCCCTTCAAGCATCAGTTTCGGCACGCAGATTGCGTTCGGTGGCCGTCATCAGTTCAGCGGCGCTCACTTTGAGCGCCACAGAAATTTTCAGTATTAGGGGAAGCGTGGGCACGTGTTCACCACGCTCGATCTTGCCCATGTGCGAGCGCGAAATGCTTGCCCGAGATGCGAACTCGTCTTGAGCGATTCCTTGAGCGACGCGCGCAGCGCGCACGGCCTGTCCGAAGGCTAACGCCACCTCGGATTCATACGTGGATGTGCCAGAAGGACGACCTGGCTGAATTGTTGATTTCTGCATTAGCAGAAGCGTCGAACAATCCACCGTAATTAACCACGTTATTGTTAACGACGTTAAACTTCACTCTTAGCTATCATGTTGGCTCGTCGGTCTGACCACATTCCTTCTTGGGGGCCCTCATGCATGACGCCACCAGCCAGTTTTCCCATTTCAGGCTCGCGATAGCGCCTGGGGTGCCGTCCTCATATCTCTCCACGCTTCTTGCGCGTCAGCGTGCGGAAGAGCCGGAAATCACGATCTCGTTCTTTGAGGTTTCGGATGACGACCTGGTGACAGGCCTTCATGAAAGCCGCTACGACGCAGGGATGTCGCTTCGAAGCGTGAGTACTCCGTCCCTGGAAAGCCAACCGTTGTGGATCGAGAGCATGGCTGTTGCCATGTCACTGCAGTCCCCTCTGCTTGGTCAGGCGAAACTTACGCTCGCCGAGCTTCTTGACTACCCCGTGTTTCGCTGGCCGGTCGAGACATGTTCACTGCTGGACCAAGGGCTGTCCTCCTGGCCGCCATTGGGCCAGCAAAGCATTCAGCATGTGACTTCGTTCGAGATGATGGCGCTCTGGGTCGCCGCTGGCTATGGTGTTGGGATATCCACGCAATCACGCATTGAGCGCGCTCGTGCCTGGGGGATCGCCGTGCGGCCGCTTTCCGACGGGCCCTACGAGGTCGTGACTCATCTGCAACGGCCCAGCGGGCGCGCCAATGCTGTTTCCGAGCGGTTCGAGCGCCGGGCGATGCACGTTGCCAGGGAGAGCGCAACCTATCCGATTAGCCGGCTGCGCAGCACATCACTCGCGCTCGATGACCCGGAGTAGTGCCGTTCTACGCTTCGACATGGGACCAAACGCCTTCGTGACGTCTTCAACGCTTTTCCCTGCCTGCAATGCGTCGAGGATGTCGGCCCAGTCCTGCATGATCACCTTGCGCGATTCCACGAACTTCGTGTGGTCGTAGGGGGCACGTGAGGAGTCCTTGTTCTTCTTGGAGTGCGCGAGTTGGAGATCAACCCGTTTTTCAGGGTATCCCAGCAATCCGAGAATCGTCGTGGCAGTTGAACGAAAGCCGTGGGACGAAAACCGCCCGGCATAGCCCATGCGTTTGAGTGCTTGGTTGAGCGTCGTTGCCGACATCACCTGCCCCGGCTTCCTGTAGCTCGGGAACAAGACCTTTCCACCGCCAGTTAGAGCATGAAGCTCCCTTAGCCCCGCCACCGCCTGCCGCGACAGCGGAACCAGATGAGGGCGCCGCATCTTCATACGCTCGGCAGGAATCGACCACATGGCATTGTCCAAATCGAACTCTTCCCATGATGCCTTGCGCAGTTCGACCGTGCGCACATAGGTCAAGGCCATCAACTTGAGGGCGAGCACCGTCGTTCGATACCCCCCTTCGTTGTCCACTCGATTCAGAAAGTCCGGGATCTCAGCCCACGTTAGCGGAGGGTTATGGCGGACTTGAGGGCGCTTGACCAGTCCCTTGAGTAAGGCGGCAGGATCGAATTCGCAGAGACCCTGGGCGGCCGCATAGCTGAAGATCTGTCCACTCCACTGGCGGATAAGGATCGCCACAGTCTTCGCATCACGAGCAGCCACATCCTTGATGATGGGACGCAGATGCGGGGCCCTGATGGTGCTGATCGGCAGCTTGCCGATCCGGGGAAATACGTCCTTCTCAAGGTAACTGGTGACCTGGTTGGCGTAGTACTCGCTCCAGTGGGCATTGCTAGCGATCCACTCCCGAGCAACGGTCTCGAACGTGCGCTCGTATGTGTCGGCCTGGAGGGCTATCGCCGCCTTTTTCTCCACGATGGGATCAAGTCCCTTCTTGACCAACGCCTTTGCCCGGTCACGTTCGGTACGAGCTGCCTCCAACGTGATCTTTGGGTACACCCCGATCGAGTACACCTGTTCAGCACCACCTAGCCGGTAGCGATACCACCAGAGCTTGGAGCCATTGGGCTGAACGCGCAAAAAGAGGCTGCCTCCGTCCCGGAGCTGGTACACCTTTGGCTTGGGCTGCGCCGTTTCCACCTTGCGCGCCGAGAGAAGATTGAGAGCAGTAAGTGCCATGTGTATAACGCCTCCAGACTGACCCGTTACACACTCCATTACACACAAGAGCACTGGATTTGTCTAGCGTTTGGAAGCGCTTGATGGATCATCAATCCTTTAAAAACATGGACTTATGAATACTCAGTGGAGGTCAATGGAGGCCGGTGGACGCCAATCGCAGTTATCGATCATGAGAATCATGCGGCTGCCTCAATCGACGAGGGTGTAGATGATGTACACGTTCTGGTCGAGCTGGATGGTGCCTTCACGCAACGCCACGGCCGGAGCGGAGGCAGCGGTCTTCGAGCCCGTCACCATGATCCGGTCCAGCTGGTCCGAATCCCCCGACGTGACGTAGCGGACGTTGA
>Ga0209053_1000115_pt1 | contig 99770 bp, 91 predicted proteins | sample EBPBio152010_DNA_FD_185864 | JGI IMG/M metagenome (GOLD analysis project Ga0209053, IMG submission 185864) | Wastewater treatment Type I Accumulibacter community from EBPR Bioreactor in Madison, WI, USA - Reactor 1_7/15/2010_ DNA (SPAdes)... | ecosystem: Engineered > Bioreactor > EBPR >... | reverse complement strand
CGCCTCCTCGGACTGCACCGGGTCGCCGCCGGCCTCGCGGCCGACGACGCGCACCACGGCCTCGACCGCCCCGCGCGACGTCGCCTGGAGCTCGTACTCGAACGTCGTCGAGCCGCCGACGGGCAGCGCGACGCGCGTGCCCGCCGGCGGCGCCGACAGCACCGTCGCCGCCGCGCCGTCGTCGAGGCGCAGGTCGAGCGCCTCCGGCCCGACGTCCTCCAGCGGCCCGTCGGTCGCGTTGGCGACCTCCAGCGTGAGCGTGAACACGTCGCCCTCGGCGACGGGCTCTTCGGCGTCGAGCGAGACCGCGAGCGCGGTCTCGGTGACGCCCACGAAGCGACGGCCGCGCGCGCGCAGGCTCGCGCCGCCGGCGCCCGTCGCCGTGACGACGGCCAGCACCTCGGCGTTGCCGCGCTCGCCGGCGGCCTCCATCGCCACCGTGAACATGGCCGTCGCGCCCGGCGCGAGGCTCGCCACCGACGCCGGCGTCGGGCCGCTTTCGACCGTCGCCGTCGGTCCGCCGGGTGGCGGGACGAGGATCTCGGGCGCGACGTTCGTGATGGTCACGTCCTGCAGGTTGGTCACCTCGACGGTCGTCGTGAAGGGCTGGCCGATGTCCACGGCCTCGGGCTCGTGGCGGACGACGACGCGCATCGGCTTGCGCCCGAGGACGGCGCGGAACCCGACCGTCGCGCCGTCGAGCCTGGCGGTCCCGACGGCCACACGTCCGTCGCCGGAAAAACCATTCACGACGACGTGGCTCCAGCCGTCGACGTCCACGCCCTGGTCGTCGAGCAGGTCGAGGAGCGTCGTCCAGTCCCAGTCGCTGCGCCAGACACAGGCGCTGCCGCCGGCCACGCTGCCGTCGTACGAGAAGCGGCTGAGCGCGCACCCGGCCGGCGGCGGCGTGTAGGCCCCCTGCCCGATGTAGTAGAAGAACTGTGGCGGCGCGCCGGCGAGCGAGCCGTAGGTGAAGTGCAGGCGACCGTCGGGCGTGACGAGCGACGGCGTGAAGTCGCCCACGATACCGCCCGGCCAGCCCGTGTAGCGGTAGCGCACGCCCGGGATGCCCGACCCGCAGCCGTGGTGCGCCGTCAGCGCGAAGATGCCGGATCCCGTGGCGAAGGGCGGGTCCTCGACGTTGCGCTGGATGGCGCAGTCGCCGTCGCTGGGGACCGTCAGGCGCGTCGGGTAGCTGCCGCCGCTCCACACGAGCCCGCAGCCGCCGTTGATCGGAATCGTCGGGTGCGAGCAGGCACTTCCGAACCCGTACTCGTCGATCCCGGTGACCGTCTGGCCGTCGGGCGAGATGGACACGGCCGCACCGCCGACGAGCGTCTGCACCGACGCCGCGCCCTGGCTGGTGAGGCGCACGACGCTGTTGCCCGAGAGGTAGTCGGCGCCGGTCAGCGCCGCGCGCGAGATGGCGCTCGGCAGCGGCTGCCACTGGCCGCTGGCCCAGCGGTAGGCCGGCGCCGCCGGCTGGCCCGCCGGCGTGCCGTTGCCGAGCACGAGGAGGCCGTCCATGCTGGCCGTCGACGGCACGAAGGTGCCGGGGAACGCCGTGATGGACGCACCCTGCGCGTGGGCCGAGCCGGCGAGAGGCAACAGCGTCGCGAGGCCGACGAGGACGAGGGCGGTGCAGCGGGCGGCGAGGAACATCGGGCGGGCAGAGGCAGACCTCTGGGATACCGAGAATCCCACCCGCGGCGGCTCACCGGCGAGGCATCGTGGCCGGTCGCCTACGACGGCGCGTCGATCTGCGGCAGCGCGACAGCCGCGCCGTCGCCGCTGAGGGTGTGCGTGCGGCGCAGCTCGGCCTCCCGGGCGAGCTGGGTGCGCAGCCGACGCACCATGCGCCGCCGAACGCCGCGCTCCAGCCGACGCCGCAGGAACGAGACGATGTCGCGCGTGCGGACGTAGCCCAGCCGCCGCACGAGCGCGTACGCAAACACGGCCGTCACGAGCAGCACGAGGGCCTGCTGGCCGGGCTGCCCCGCCACGAAGCGGAGCGCCACGGCGAGACCGCCGAAGATGACCGCGGCGAGGTGCATCTTGGCCACCGCCATCCGGACGTCCCGGTTGCGCTCCAGCACGCGGTGGTGGAGGTGATCGGCGTCGGGCAGGAACGGCGAGTTGCCGTCCACCATCCGGCGGATCATCGTCGTGAGCGTGTCGAGGATCGGGAGGCCGAGCGCGACGACCGGCAGGATGACGAGCCCGCCCGACGGCATCTCGGAGACGCCCCGGATGCCCGCCATCGCGAGCAGGAAGCCCAGCAGCGTGCTGCCGCCGTCGCCCATGAAGATGGACGCCGGGTGGCGATTGAAGACGAGGAAGCCGAGCACGCCGCCGGCGCCGAGCGCGCAGATCGCGAACAGCACCACGTCGGCGGCCGGCGAGAACGCCAGCGCGAGCGCGGCGAAGCCGATGAGCGCCGTCCCGCCGGCGAGCGCGTCGAGCCCGTCGAGCAGGTTCATCGCGTTGATGAGGCCGACGGTCCAGAGCACCGTGAGCGGGACCGAGATGGCGGCCTGCTCGAAGACGCCGAGGTGCTCGACGAGCGGCACGTTGGAGAGGTCCACGTGCCAGCCGGCGAGGGTCATGACCCACGCGATGCCAGCCTGCACCACGAAGCGGACCTTGAAGCCGACGGCCGCGATGTCGTCCCACAGGCCGAGGGCGAAGACGCCGGCGGCGCCGGCCACGACGGGCATCAGCGGCGCGAGCGGAAGGCGGATCCCGGCCCAGGCGGCGCCGAGGACCAGCACACCGAGGCCGACGGCCGCGCCGGTGGCGATGCCGACGCCGCCGACGCGCGGCACGGCCTGCACGTGCTTCTTGCGCTCGTCCGGGCGGTCGACCCGGTCGTAGTGCAGCGCGAGGTCCCGCACGATGCGGGTGACGACGGCGCTCGCCACGAGCGCCGCCACCAGCGAGACGACCAGCAAGAGCGTCACAACGGGGGTGGACTAAAACCGGGAAGAGCGCTTGCGTGGTGGGTAACCGGCACGCCGGGCGTGTCGGCCGGGCACAAAGTAGCGCCCTCTCACGCGTTCGCGCTACCGCTGCGTAAAGGAGCGCAGGAGCGTGTCAAACCGGGAGACCGGATCGCTCGCAGCGGCCGTCGCGGCCCGCGCACCGGCCTCGGCGGCGGCGGCCGGGTCGTCGGCCCAGCGGCGGACCGCGGCGGCGACCGTCGCGCCGTCGGCGGCGGGCGGCAGCACCGTCCCGGCGTCGGCGTCGGCCACCAACCGCGCGGCCTCGCTCTCCGGCGGCCCCACGAAGAGCACCGGCCGGCCGACGGCCAGCGCGCCGTAGATCTTGCTCGGCACGACGAGCCCGCCGAGCGGCGCCTCCATCGTGACGAGGTGGAGGTCGGCCGCGCCGAGGCTGCCGGCGAGCGCGCCGGCCGGCTGCGGCGGCAGCAGGCGCACGTTCGGGAGCCGCCGGCGCGCGACCTCGGCCTCGACCCACGCGCGACGCGGCCCGTCGCCCACGAACAGCACGAGCACGTCGGGACGCTCGGCGGCGAGGCGCTCGGCCGCGTCGAGCACCGCCTCGAAGGGGTGTGCCAGCCCGAGGTTGCCCGAGTACATGACCACGAAGCGCCCGTCCAGCCCGTGCGCGGCGCGGAAGGCGTCGCGCGCCGCCGTGTCGGGGCGCGCGCTCGCCGGCGCCCAGTTGGGAATGACGTGGAGGCGCTCGGGGCGCACGCCGTAGCCGGCCATCCGCTCGGCCATGCAGCGGCCGATGGCGACGACCGCATCGGCACCCCGGAGGGCGCGGCCGGCGACCGCGCGCAGCGGCGCCGCGGCCACCGGCGGGATCACGCCCAGCGCCACGGCGACGTCCGGGTACACGTCCTGCGCCCAGTGGACGACCGCGGCGCCGGTGCGGCGGCGGAGCCACGCGCCGGCGGCGACCAGCATCGGCGGGTCGGTCTTGAGCACGATCACGTCGGGGCGCGGGCCGCGCGCGGCGGCGCGCACGAGGCGCGGCCAGAGGGCGGCGTAGCCGGCGGCGCGGCGCAGCAGCGACGAGCGCCCGACGGGCGCGCCCGCCAGGCGGCGCACGCAGACGCCGCTCGCGCGCGTCTCCTCGGGCGGCGCGCCGGGCGCGGGACCGGTGACCACCTCGACGTCCCAGCCATGCGCCGCCAGCCCGTCGGCCAGCTCGGCGAGGTAGAGTCCGGTGGCCCCCGCCGCCGGCGGAAAGACGCGGTTGACGAAGCGGACGCGCATCGCTCAGCGCACGGCACCGGCCGGGGCGGCAGCCGTGCGCGCAAACACCGTCAGGCCATTGCGCAGCGGCGGCGGAATCAGCGGCGAGAGCCGCGCGCCGATCCGGTAGAGCAGTGGCGAGAAGCGGAAGTAGTTCGGCTCGGCCTCGGCGCGCATCACGACACCGGACATCCCGTGGCGCCGCAGCAGGCGCCGCAGCGCCGACGCCGTGTTGGCGCGGTAGAACGTCGGGAACACGTCCTCCTCGTCGCGCGAGACCTGCACCCGCCCGACGACGCGGGCATGAAAGCGGTTCGGGATCGCACGCGACGCCAGGCCGACGTAACCGTTCTTGTTGGGCGTCCGCGCACAGAACGTGCCGCCGGGGCGCAGCACGCGCACCACCTCGCGGAAGAACCCGTCGGGGTCGTCGACGTGCTCCAGCACGTAGTCGGAGACGATGAGATCAACGGACGCGTCGTCCACCGGCCAGCGGGCGGTGTCCTCGATCAGGCGGAACTCGGAGACGAGCGGGTTGACGGCCGCCGCCGGGTCCACGTCGATCCCGATGACGTGCGCGGCGCGGCTGCCGACGTGGATCAACTCGTGGCGAAAGCGGCTCGCGGTGCGGCTGCGCTGTCCGCGTCCGCACCCGACGTCGAGCACGACATCGTCGGGCTCGATCAGCGCGTGGACGCGCGCGTAGAAGCGCACGGTCCCGTCCACCTCGGTGAACTGACCGAAGTCGTACTCGGGGTAGGCGTCGCGGGTCTGGGCGGGCATGGCGCGAAAGGAAGCGGCGCGAGAAGCTACCGGCGCGGCGGGCACCGCTACCTTCCCGCCCCCTCCACGTCCCGTACCCGATGCCGCGCCTCGCCCTCGCCCTGCTGGCCGTCGTCCTCGCTGCGCCCGCGTCGGCACAGCGCGAAGGGGTGCTCCGCCTCGATGACGCGGCCGACGCCTTCCTCGTGCGCCAGCAGGCGCTCGGCCGCCTCGGCGGCGCGGACCTCGGCGCGAGACCGCTCGCCGCCTACGAGGCCCGCCAGTGGCTGGACTCCCTCGCCGCCGACTCGTCCGCGATGACGGACCTCGACCGCCGCATGCTGGCCCGCCTGCGCGGGTCGTCGGCCGGACCCAACACGGGGCTCGTGCAGCGCCTCACCGGCGCGGCCTACGCCGACGGCGAGACGCTCGCGGCCGTTGACGGCCCGGACTGGCGCCTCGTCGCGGAACCCGTCGTCTACCTCGGCGGGGGGCCGGCGCTCGGTGTGGCCGACAGCGCGGGCGGGCGCCCGACCAACGCGGTGCCGTTCCGCGCGTCGCGCGGCCTCCGCGCGGCCGGCCACGCCGGCCCGGTCTTCTTCGACGCGACGCTGCTCGAGAACCAGCAGGCCGCGCCCTGGGTCGTGTGGGAGAACCGCACCGCGCCGCGGCTCAACTACGTCAAGCTCAACGACGGGACGTACGACTACTGGGACGTGCGCGGCGTCGTGGGCGTGCGCAGCCGCTTCTTCGAGGCCCGCTACGGCCGCGACCGCGACCGCTGGGGCTTCGGCACCAACTCGCTCACGCTCTCGGGGTACGCCGCCCCCTACGACGCGCTCCAGCTCCGGGCGCAGCTCTGGCGCCTCCACTACGCCGCCGTCTTCGCCGAGCTGGTGCGCCCGGTGAACCGTCCGTCCGGCGGCATCCCGGCCACGTACCCCCGCCGGTATGCGGCGCACCGTCGACTCGCGCTCGCCCTCGGCCGCGTCGACGTCGAACTCTTCGAAACGGTCGTGTTCGCCGACGACTCGCTCGCGGCCAACCGCCGGGGCTTCCAGTTCTCGTACCTCAACCCGGTGCTCTTCCTGCGCGCCGCCGAGGCCGACGCCGGGGCGTCGGACAATGCTCTCCTCGGTGCCGGCGCGGCGTGGACCGTGCCGGCCGGACCTCGCCTCTACGGCCAGGTGCTTCTGGACGAGCTCAAGTTCAGCGAGCTCGGGTCCGACTGGTGGGGCAACAAGTTCGGCCTCCTCGCCGGCCTCCGCTGGGCCGACCCCGGCATCGGAGCCTTCCGCCTGCGCAATGCCGACCTCGAGATCGAAGGCGCGACGCTCCGTCCCTACCTCTACAGCCACCGCATCCCGGACAACGCCCTGACGCACTACGGCGACGGCCTCGGCCATGCCGCCGGCCCCAACGCGCGCGACCTCGCGGTGAGCCTCCGCTGGCGCCCCGGCCCGTTCACCGAGGTGGCCCTCGCCGGCTCACGCACGTGGCGCGGGCGCAACACGGCCACCGAGAACTTCGGCTCCGACCCTCGCCTGAGCTATGAGACGCGCATCGCCGACTACGGCATCCGCACCCTCCAGGGCATCCGCCAGACCGAGACGATCGTCGAGGGCCGGCTGACGCAGGAGCTTCTGCCGTCGCTCTTCGTCGAGGGGACGCTCAGCGCGCGCGACATCCGCGACGACCTGGACGGCCGTTCCCGCTACCTCGTCGTCGGCGGACAGCTCCGCTGGGGCCTCCCGTACCAGCGCATCCGGCACTGACGCCGGTCAGACGTACCCGAGCGCCGACTGGAACGGCTCGAGGTGCTCCATGACCTCGTCCGAGAGCGGGCGCTCCCGCCAGCGGTCCGCCGCGCCGGCGTCGGCCGTCTGCCGCGCGTGCGCCATCACGGCGTCGGACGCGTCGAGGCCGGCGAACGCCAGCAGGCGCGCCATCTCGGCTTCGGGGTCGGCCACGAGCCGCTCGAAGCGAACCTCGATCTGTTGCTCCGCCGGGACGTGCGCCAGGCCGTCGAGGCACGCCCGCACGCTCTCGCGCCACTGGACCGCGCACGCGACCTCGACCCCCTGCTCGGCTCGCACGGTGCGGATTCCCGGATACCGGGGCCCCCAGATGAATGCCTTCTCGGGCATCACCTGGCGCCCGATGACGTCGCGCACGGCCGCGGCGGCGTAGAACGGCGCGTCGGCCAGCGGGATCTCGAACGACCGGAGGCGCCGGCGGATCGCCGTCGGGTCGGGCGGCGAGGTCCACTTGCGCACGGCCGACAGGGTCACGTCGCGCCCGTCACGGATCACGTGGATGAACCGGGCGTCTGGCAGTACCGCATGGACGAACGGCACGCGGAAGCAGTTGCTCGGCGTCTTCTCCATGAAGCGGGCCTTCGCCAGACGCTGCGCGTAGGCCTCGAACCGGCGGCGGATGTAAGCGCGGACGCGAGGCGTCGCCTCGCTGGCGGCGCGCCGGTCATCGGGAGCCAGCGGCCGGCCGAAGTTCCAGATGTAGCGCGGTTCGATCCAGTAGGCCAGCGTGGGGTGCGAGGCCATCAGGTCCGCGGTGAGGGTCGTTCCGGAGCGGGCAGCGCCGAGCACGACGATCGGACGATCCAGGCGGTCCATTCCCTCAGGGGGTGCGGGCGATGGTGCCGGCCGCCGGCCGACCGGCCGGCTCGACGGCATCGGTCTCCTCGTACCCGAGCAGGCGGAGGAGGTCGCCGTTGACCTCGGCAAATCGGGCGTGGTGGGCCGGCGTGAACGCCTCGCGCCATGAGCTCGCGGTCGGACGGTAATGCGAGTCGTCGGACAAGGAGCGCTGTCGCCAGAACGGTCGGGCGTCGTCCATCCGGCGCATGGCATCCTTGGTGTAGTCGGCCATCACCTCGCGGAGCAGGTCGTCCGGCACCGGGATGCGGCAGTGATCGAAGATGGCGCGGAAGGTCTCGACGGGACGGGCGGTGGCGTCCTCGAAGCGCACGATGAGCACGGCCGGATCCGTGGGCGCGGCGTAGGCCCAGGTCCGCATGGCGGCGAAGGTGTACGACAGCGTCTCGATGGCATAGTGCAGGCCCTCGTCCTGCGAGCAGGCCCGCAGGACGGCCCGGTACTTGGGCACCTTGCCCACGAGGCGGTGCGTGTCTCGGGCCGAGAAGTACCAGCTCACCACGATGTCGCGCGGGTCCCGGATCACGTAGAACGTCCGGTGATCCTCGGGCTTGACGATCTCCTCGTACAGGCCGTAGGGCACGAACAGAGCCGGGACGACATGGCCGGGCGGGAACTTCCGGATGAACTCGCCCCACTCGTACCGATGGCCGGGGTAGCTCCTCAGGCCGGACACACGTCGGATCCGCGGGTCCTCCAGGATGGCCTTGAACCAGTGGCTCCCCGTTTTCTGGACGCTGGCGTAGTACACGTTCGTCGGCACTCCCTTCTTCGCCACCACACGTCCGGCGACCCCGTGCACCTCGGCGACGCGCCGCCGGACGAAGTTGTAGCCCCGCAGCAGGCGACCCTGCACACGCGGGTTCTCGATGACATACTGGCCGTACAGCCGATGGATCATGCTCATCGTGCTCCTGACGCTGGGTTCTCGGTGGCAAGGTCGCGGTACAGGCGGGCGAGCTGCGTGCCGACGGCGAGCGACGAGAAGGTCGCCGCTGCGAACGCCGCCCCGCGGGCGCCCCGAGCGGCGGTCTCCTCCGGCCGGTCGAGCGCCTCCACGATGACGTCCGCAAGCCGCGCAGGGTCGCGCGGGCACACCCAGCCGGCGCCCGCCCGCTCGATGGACGGCGCGAGGTTGACTTCCGGGCTCACGATGACGGCCCGGCCGGCCGCCATCGCCTCGGCGACGGCGATCCCGAAGTTCTCCTTGCGTGACGGCAGAACCATCACGGTCCCTCGCGCGAGCAGCTCGGCTTTCTCGACGCCGGTGACGAAGCCTGTGAACGTGACCTGCCCGGACAGCCCCAGGCGCTCGACCTCCGCCCGCAGCTCGGCCTCGTAGACCGCCGACCCGGTGCCGGCGATCCGCAGACGGGCCTCCGGTCGGAGCGCCACCACCTTCGAGAACGCCGGAAGCAGAACGTCGAACCCCTTGACCGGGTCGAGCCGGGCAAGGCAGACGACCTCTCCGGGCTCCGATGCCACCGGCGTCGGCACGGGAGCATCGATCGGGTGCGGGATGACCTCGATCCGGCGCGCATGCCCCAGCCGCCGCACCTGCTCGGCCTCTCCTTCGGTCGTGCACTGGACGGCCGCCGCGCCGCGCAGGGAGCGCGACTCGAGGTGCCGCAGATAATGGCGCTTGAACGCCGTCCGGCGGTGCTGAAAGACGTACTCGGAGAGCGACCCGTGGGGCGTGATCACGTACGGAACGCCCGCCTGACGCGCGATCGCCGCCGCTGTCGTCATCTGGGGGTTCATCATCGTCCGGACGACCACCAGGTCGTACTCCCGCACGTGGCGGATCATCCAGCGCACCAGTCCTGGCGAGTACGCGGTCGTGTGGACGCCCCAGAGCCGGAACAACCGAAGGCTGACCTCCGGCGGGAGGGCCATCCGGACCCTCTCCCGCTCCGCGGCGTCCAGCAGCCCATCGGTGGACAGCAGGGTCACCTGCGCCGACGGATCCGCCTCCCGGTGCGCCGAGATCGCGGCGAGCGTGGAGTGGGACGGTCCCCCGCGGCGAGGAGAGACGTACGTGATGACGTTCAGGACACGCATTCCGGACCGGCCTATCCCTCGTAGCCGGCCAGGTCGAGAGCGTCGCGAGCGACGCCGAGGAAGTGGTCGAGCACATCACCAGACAGAAGCGACGGCCCGCTCCGCGATGTCCCGCCCCGGTAGAAGGAGGCATCACCGGTCGCCTGCGGCCCACGCCGTTGCGCCTCGATCTGCCTCGCGTTCTCCAGGCTGGCGCGACCTGCCGCGTATGCGATCCGGTCCTCATCGTGTTCGATGGACAGGAAGTCGCACACGTCGGCCAGCACGAGGCGCGCATCGGCCAGCATGGTCTCGAACCGGACCACTTTGATGTTGTCCGGGTTGGCCTTGACACCGGCACCCAGCCAGCCTCGCACGTGTCGGTCCCAGGTGACCCCGTACTCACCACGATTGTATCTCTCGTAGAACTGATCGAACGGGACGAACATTCCTTTTCTGGTGGTCAGATAGTGATAGTAGGACACCAGAGCTGCGCGTCCATCGCGGACCACGTACACGACGCGCCCGAGCGCGGGTTGCCACGGGCTGTGCGTCATCATCAGGCGCGGCGATTCGCGCTGCCGGAGCGCGCGGATACGGCGGAGCTTGATCCCGGGGATCCGGGCATTGAAGACGGACGGGTTGCCATCGGCGCCCGGCACGAGGACATCGGTCAGCATGGTCCGGAGCCAGGTGCTTCCCGACCTCGGGAACGCCGCGATGAACTGGTCCGACTCCCGGCGATCGAGCAGGGCGGTCCGGACCCGGTATCCCAGCTCTCCGCGGGCGATCCTGTGGACGACGGATGGAAGTCGCATGATTGAATCAGAACAGATAAGTATATAATATTATCTAATATTTATAATCAAACATTGATATGTCATCGGCAAATATATTTGATATGATTTCTATTGACTCATCATTATAATAATCTTTATAATTACCGCGCTTTGATGATTTTACATGGGGGATCGATACTGGCCTTGCGATAATTCGCCCTACTTCCTCTACGTCGTGCGACAACTGCTCGAACCTACAGACTTTATCTATCATCAATCTATTTTCATCATCACATATCCATCTCACCTGAGGCATAAACATTCTTGGTTGATCGTAAAAATCTAGATCATGTTCTCCATAGCTCAGCTTGACCCATTTGTTGAAATCAATCCTTTTATCTGCAAGACCAGTCTGATTGGTTTGAACACGATAGTGATAATGGGAAACTACTTTGTCCCACGGATTTCGGACGATGCTGAATTTAAATCGATCTTCCCAACGCCGATCACCGATCTCTTCTCGCTTTTCCGAAGCCGTCTTGTGCTCGAATGGAAGCCGAAACGCAGCCTCTACACTACTTCCACCAGTTTTGTTTATATGTATGAAAATGAAATTATCGAAATAAAAATTTCTGTAATATCTATATTTTCTAACAATTTTTCGCTCAAACAGGATCTCGAATTTGCTCATTTCAGAATTGTTCGACGGGGCGACTGAAAGATGATCAACTGGACCACGATCAACAGCGGTACAGCGCGCAGCGGGAGAGCGATGATCTCTGAGAACTGAGTGGGCAGATCGCCCAGGACCTGCAGCATTCCGATCAGAAGGATCAGACCGCCGCCGCCCGCAGCGGCCAGGAACCGTTCATGGACCCCCCTCTGGATCATGCCCACGATCAGGAATCCGCCCAGCACGGCCGCCAGCCCGCCGGCGAAGTTGAGATACCCGATGAACGTCGGACCCGCCAGCGTCGTGGTGCTCTTTCCGGAAAGGACCGTCGAGTAGAACCACAACCCGACTTCCTGCCGCCTTGGCTTGTCCGGCCACACGGCACGAGGAACAACCGCATACGCAGGTGTCATCAGGATCGTCTTCATGAACGTGGAAGGCACCGGATCGTCCGGATAATTATATCTATATTTCATTGCATACGAAGCAATCCTTGTTCGATTGAGTCGTTGAAGAATCGCAAATCCGAGGTTTGACGTACTCCCATCATCTGCCGTGCTCGCCAGAACCTGCGCACTGGCCAGATCCGCTGCAGCACTAGCAACAGCCTTCACATCTCTAACATCGATATTGTCCATACTTCTAAGTGGCATCAATACCAAATAAGACATAATCAATACAAATATAGAAACAAATATATATTTCCAAGGCACCAATTGTTTCATGTAATAATATACCATTCCCGTCAAAACAATCGGTATGAGCGTGTTGGTCTTGTCGGCCGCAAGAACTCCCCAGATGACTTCGTGGATCAGGATCAGCAGGAGAACCCAGTTTCGCTTGACCGACGGCGTTCCTGAGAACGCTGCCGCAGCCGCGCCGATCAGCGCGACGAGACCGGCGCTGTCGGCGTAGTTCAGGTACTGGCGGTACGCCAGCCCTTCGAGTTCGGCATCTCCGAGAACACCGTACATCCCCAGAGAGAACTGGATCAGCCGCGCCACGAGACTCACCGCCACGCACATCCAGATGGCTCCCCATCGCACCTCGTAGGTCGGTCGGATGAGACGGGCGAGCAGACGGCTTCGCCAGAGCGCTCGCCCCAGAGCTTGCCCCAGTGCGGAGTGAAATCCGATCCACATGACGGCACTGCCCAGGAACGCATACAGGGTGGCCTGAGCGAGCCACTGGAAGTCCAGCGCCCGTGAGGACGGCAGCGTGTCCCGGTAGCCCGGCAACCAGAACAACACATTGGCGGCCCCGTACGTCAGCGCGAGCGTATAGGCCGACGCGACGACAACCGGGCTGAGGAGCCACGCCGTCCCCGGCGGCACCTCGCGACGGAGCGCCCGTAGCTCAGACGTCAGGTACACCAGCAGCCCGATGGTCGCCAGAAGCAATGTCGTGTTGGCCCCGAGCAGCCCCCCTTCCAGCAGCAGCATCAGGCCGAGTGCGCTCGTCAGCCCGAGCACGGCCTTCGAGTGGCGCGGCCACGCCGCGGGGTGCGGCGCGGCGTCGATGGACGGGTACGGCAGGGCCGTCATCCCGCTACGTCGTCCACGGCGGCGCGGATGCCGTAGCGCTCGGCCGCTTCGTCGAACCGTGCCCGGTGGGCGTCGCTCCACTGCCGCCAGCGCGGAAACGACGAGGCCTCACTCGTGTTGATCTTCTTGGCCACGACATTGGCCGGGAGCTCCAGGTCGCGCAACCCGGCCCACGAAGCAATCCGCAGGATCTCGTCGGCATCGGTCGTGAATCGGCGAAACTCGAAGCGCTCATAGTGTAGCACCGGATGGTCGAGCAACTGGAGGAGGCGCGCGAAATCTCTGGCCTTCGCGTCGCAGAGCCGCGCAAAATCCGCTTCCGTCCGCCCCCGGCGGTTCATCCCGGAGGCGATCACGTCGCGCGGGTCGCGCAGGATCACGCCTCGCCGTTCGATCTGAGCTTCATCCCCGACGCCCGTCGGGTTCAGCGTGCGCCGAAGGTGGCTGTTGACCTCGCCGTATCCGGGGCGCCATGCCCCCAGCGGCTGCCGCATCAGGCGGAAACGCCACAGCGGGAACCGCGACAGTCGCCCGTCCCGGAACGGGGTCCGCGGGATCTTCCATTCGTGGACGACCCGGTAGTCGCGTGCGTGTCCGAGCGCAGCGGCCAGGAAGGTGGTTCCGCTACGCCCGAGGCCGGTAATGAAGAACGTCTTGGGAAGCGTCGTCACGACAGCGCGGGGAGGTGGAAGCGGTCGGCATACGTCCCCCACCGGGGGTCGTCGGCATCGAAGGCGGGGGGCGGCGCGTGGATCCCGCTCACGTCGAAGGTGGGGGCCGAGAGGCCGGCCCGCTGATAGACCGCATCCAGCACGGCCTGGGGCTGCCGGCAGAACTCGTTGAAGTTGACCGAGAGGAAGCGGTCGCCGAACAGGCGCGGCCCGTGGCGCTCGATGCGCTCGTAGTGGAGCTTCCAGAATGCGAGGAGCCGCCCGACGTCGGGCAGCGCATAGATCTCGGCGGGGTCCATGCCTGCCTCGGCGAGGCGGGTCCCGAAGTAGGTGCCGGGATGCGTGCCGATGAGCTCGTTGAAGCCCTTGAAGCCGTGACCGTCGCGAGCCTCCCAGAACACTCGGCGGAAGCGGTAGGCCTGCAGCCGCAACCGCGTCGAGAAGTAGATCCGCTCCACGGCCCGGCTGCGCCGGGCGATGTGGGTGACGGACGGCTGGACGACCGACGTGACCCAGTTGGCCGGCGGCCGGTAGAGGTGCACCACGACCGCGTTCGGGTCCAGGGCCGCCACGCTGTCCAGCTTGTAGTGACACCGGGTCACGTCCACGCACGTGTGGGTGCCGGAGGCCTGGAGCCACGCCAGCCACCGCGCCTGCTGGTCGCTGAGGTCGTCCTGAAGCTCCCCGTGACGAGGGACCGGCGCGTAGTGGTGCCAGAACGCCGCCGGGTCGCGCTCGTAGAGCGTCACGAACTCGCGGGCCGTGAACCGCGCTCCGTCCCACGTCGGCTTGCCGACCTGGGCGAGCTGCTGGTTGAAGGGTTCGTTGTAGCAGGTGAACCGGGCATCCTGACGCCACATGCCCCAGAAGGCCGTGGTCCCGGACCGGCGGAGACCGACGATGACGATGTTCATGGGCGCGCGGGGGGCGTCTTCGAGGGGACCGGGGCCGCCGGTCCGTACTTCCACAGATAGACGAAGCGAAGCACGAGGGCCAGCCCGCCGGTGAGCACGCTGGCAAGCGCGAGTCCGACCACGCCGAGCGATCCCACGAACACCGCGTTGAGACCGATCTTGATGGCCCCTGTCAGCCCGGCCAGTCCGGCGGTGAAGCGATAGTTCCGCCGAGCCAGCAGGAGACGGTTCAGGATGGTGTTGCTCCCGCCGATGGCGATCAGCAGCGGCGTCACGGCCAGGATGGAGGCCACGAGGCCCGTGCTGCTTCGGTCGAAGGCTCCCCGCTCCAGCAACAGCGCCACCACCTCGACGCGGAACACGACGATCAGGACGATCAGCGGAAGGGTGGCGACCCACACGACGGCGATCCATTTGACCGCCTCGCGGAGCGCTGCGCGGGCGCGCCCGTCGGCCACCTTGCGGGCGAGCACCGGGAAGAGCGTTGTGGCCAGGACGGCCGTCACGAAGTTCTGAGGGGCCGTGATGATGGCGGTCGCATAGTTCAGCGCCGCGATGCTGCCCGCCTCAAGGCTCGATGCGAACACGCGGTCTGCGATGGAAAACACCTGCCCGAGCATCAGCTGGAGCGCCACCCAGCCGACCCCGGCGAGCGGCAACCCGACGACGGACGGGCGCCGCAGCAGGGATCGGAGCCGCGGGACGGCATCGAGCCCGCGCGCCCCGCCCAGGTGAAGAGAGAACATCAGCACGCCGCCCAGGGCATAGCCGACGATGAGGGCCCAGATCCCGATCCGCGCGGAGACCAGAACCACGGTCGAGATCACGAGCACCGTGACCAGGACGCGGGCGGCGGCCGGCGGCCAGAATCGCTGATGGCTGTCCAGCACCACCTTGTACATCGCCGCCGCAGACGCCAGCACGGTGTACGGCAGCAGACCGCGCAGCAGGCGGGCGGTCTCTGCCGTCTGCGCGGCGTCGAACCCGGGGGCCAGCATCGCCATCACGGGGCCCGGCGCGAGTGCCAGCACCGTCGCGATCACCGCCAGAACGGCGACCAGCATCGCCAGGCCGCGCTGCATCAGGTCGGTCGCAGCCACCGTTTCGCCGGCTCGGAGGTGAGCCACATACACGGGCAGCAGCGACAGCACGATCACGTTGGTGACCAGCGCGACGAGCAGCTTGGGGATCGTGAACGCCACCAGGAAGGTGTCCACGGCCGCGCTCGTGCCGAAGTAGTACGCGATCACCCCCTCGCGCACGTAGCCGAGCGCGACGGCCACGGCGGTGAACGCCGAGAGCACCAGCGATCCCTTGGGCAGTTTCGCCTTGCGGGCGAGCCGCGCGAGAAGCCCCCGCGCCGGTCCGCGCGCCTCGGCCGGCCCGTCCTTCCGGTCCTTCGTGCGCGGAGCTCGGCTCACGACGTGCAGGGGCCCGTGACGGCGGCGAGGCGAGTGGCCCACCGGTCCAGCCCCGTCAGAGCGGGATCGGCCCCGAGCCGGCGGGCCGCACCTGCCGCCAGGCGATCCAGCACGGCGACCCTCGCGCGGTCGGATGCCGAGGCGCCGCGCGTCCACACGCCGGGATCCATCACCCGGTCCGCCGGCGTCGGCGGAACCTCCACGCCCAGCGGTGCCAGCACGCGGTCGATGGCGCAGGTGCCGTCCACGACGCGGTCGATGTGGACGACCGCCACACGGTCGCCGTGCCGCTCCTTGGCCTGCACCACGTGGTGCGCGTACGTGCACCAGAGCAACACCGAGCGCAGGCCGCGGAACGGCCACGTGTCGCGCCCGAACTCCTTCCTCGACATCGAGACGACCGACGGGACCGGGTCGCGCCAGACCAGCACCAGACGGAGGTCGTCCCCCAGCGCGTCGAACAGGGCGTCGGCCGAGAGCGCCAGTTGCGGATACTTCAGGAACGCCACCTCGCGGGCCGTCAGCGGAGCGAACGCGGTCTCGAACAGTGACCGGACGAACGGATCGTCGAGGTAGGCGGTGTGGAGGAAGGGATCGGTGGTCGCGACGTAGTCCGAGCGGTGGTGGCTGCGCGCGCGCGGGAAGCGTTCCATCGCCTTGTGGAACATCAGCAGCGGCACGTGCTCGTAGTAGCCGCTCGGGTACTTCTCGCTCGCGCGCACATCACGGACGGTCGACAGCCCGGCGGCGACAAGCAGCTTGGCGAAGAGGCTCGTGCCTCCCCGGGGACAGCCGGCGACGACGAGGCGGGGCGGAGTCATCGGGAGCGACCGACGGCGAGATCGTCGGCGAGCGCGGCGAGGCGCGCGGAAAACGCGGCGTACGAGAAGCGCGTCTCGAAATCCGCGCGGGCCTCGTCGCCGAGCCGGTCGCGCCGCGCCGGGTCGGCCATCGCGCCGAGCGCGTCGGCGAGCGCGTCGGGAGAGCCGTATGGCACCGCGAGGCCGTTGGCGCCGTCGCGCAGCACGTGCCGGATGCCCCCTTCGGGAGTGGCCACGAGGGGAAGGCCGGCCTGCATCGCTTCCAGCAGCACGAGGCCGAAGCCCTCGCGCTTGCTCGGCAGCACGAACGCATCGGCATCGGCAAAGCGCCGGGCGAGGGCCTCGTCGGAGAGGCGCCCGTGGAAGACGATCGACTCGCCGGTGCCCGACTCGCGCGCGAGCCGTTCGAGACGGAGCCGGTCGTCGCCGTCGCCGACGACATCGTAGCGGACCGCCACGCCGCGCGCCGCCAGCCGCGCGACGGCTTCGATGGCGTGATCGACGCCCTTGTCCGGCGCATGCGTGCTCAGGCGGCTGAGCGTGAGCAGACGGAGCACCCCGGTGGTCGGCGTCCGCGCCGGAGCCCCGGCGAACCGGTCCGGCGCCACGGTCAGCGGCAGGATGCGGAGCCGCTCGTCCGGGATGCCGTTGTGGAGTTGCACGCGCTCGGCCGTGAACGGCGTCGTGCAGATCACGAACCGAGCGCCCCGGAGGGCCGCACGCTGCCACCGCGTCACCGGCTCCCAGACCTCGACGCCGTGGACGATCACGCCGTACGCGCCCAGTCGACCGGCGCGGTGCAGGGCGAGCGCCAGCGGCGCCTGCCGCGCGTGGCCGACGAGCGCCCAGCCGCCCGGGTGCGTCTCGGCCCACGCGCGGCGCGCGAACCCGACGACCGAGTGGCCGGCGCCCACGAACCGGACGCCGGCGGGCGCAGCGCCGTCGGCGGTTCGGTCGGCGAGCGAGACGACGGCCGAGAGTCGCGTCTGCTCGGCGAGGGCGCGGACGGCGAGCCGCAGGTAGGTCTGCACCCCGCCCTCGCGGTTGTAGATGCGCGGCGCGAGCAGCACGCCCGGGACCCCGCCGGCCGGCGGGGCGGGATCCGCGGCGGCGGACGGAAGCGGGGCGTCGAGGACGGCCGGGCTCATGCCGCAGGCACGCAGCCGCGCGCTTCGAGCGCGGCGATCACGGCCTCGACCGCGGCGTCGACGCTCATCGCGTCGGTGTCCAGCGTCAGTTCGGGCGCCTCGGGCGCCTCGTAGGGGCTGCCAACGCCCGTCAGGTCGCGGATCTCGCCGGCGTCGGCGCGCGCGTAGAGGCCCTTGGGGTCGCGCGCGCGGAGCGTCGCCGGCGCGGCCGTCACGAAGACCTCCGCGAAGGCGTCGGCGGGGAAGCCCTCGCCGGCGAAGAGGCCGCGCACGCGGTCGCGCGCGTCGCGCAGCGGCGAGACGAACGTGCAGAGGACCACGGCGCCGGTCTCGTAGAAGAGGCGCGCGACCTCGCCGACGCGCCGCAGGTTCTCGCGGCGGTCCGCCGACGAGAAGCCGAGGTCGCCGGAGAGGCCGTGGCGGACGTGGTCGCCGTCGAGCAGCACCACGCGGGTGCCGCGCTCGAAGAGGCGCCGCTCGACCTCGCGGGCGACGGTCGTCTTGCCGGTGCCCGAGAGGCCGGTGAACCAGAGGACGCCGGCGCGGTGGCCCTGCTGCGCCTCGCGGTCTTCGCGCGGGATGTTGAGGCCCTCCCAGACGACGTTGGGCGAGGCCGCGCGCGCGCGGCTGGCGGCGTCGTGGCCCGTCATCGCGGCGCCGCCGCGGATCATGCCGGCGGCGACGGTCGTGTTCGAGTACGGGTCGACGAGGATGAACGCGCCCGTCTCGTTGTTCTCGCGGTACGTGTCGAAGCAGATCGGCGAGGCCGTCGTCAGGCGCACGCGGCCGATGTCGTTGAGGCCGAGGCGCGGCGCGTCCTCGCGGTGGAGCGTGTCCACGTCCACGCGGTAGACGACCTCGTCCACGTAGGCCTGCACCGTGCGCGTGGTGTGCTGCATCAGGTAGTGGCGCTGCGGCTCCATCGGCTGCTCGCTCATCCAGCAGACCATCGCCTCGACCTCGGTGCCGACGTCGGGGCGGTTCTGCTCGCGGACGATCATGTCGCCGCGCGAGATGTCGATCTCGTCGGTGAGCGAGAGCACGACGGCGTCGCCGGCGCGCGCCTCGGGGATCTCTCCCTCGTAGGTCGTGATCGCCTTGACGGTGCTCGTCTTGCCCGACGGCAGCACGACGATCCGCTCGCCCGGCGTGACGGTGCCGCTGGCGACGGTGCCGGCGTAGCCGCGGAAGGTGTGGTCCGGGCGGAACGTGAGCTGGACCGGGAAGCGGAAGTCGATCAGGTTGCGGTCCGCCGCCACGTTGACGCTCTCGAGGTGGTGCAGGAGCGTGCTGCCCTGGTACCACGGCATGTTCTCGCTGCGATCCACGACGTTGTCGCCGAGCAGCGCCGAAACCGGGATGAAGGTCACGTCCGGGATGTCGAGGCGCGAGACGAACTCGGTGTACTCCTCCACGATGGCGTCATAGATGTCCTCCGAGAAGCCGACGAGGTCCATCTTGTTGATCGCCACCACGACGTGCGGGATGCCGAGGAGGCTGGCGAGGAAGCCGTGGCGCTTGCTCTGGGTCTGGACGCCGCGCGCGGCGTCCACGAGCACGATCGCGAGGTCGGCCGTGCTCGCGCCGGTGACCATGTTGCGCGTGTACTGGACGTGCCCCGGCGTGTCGGCGATGATGAACTTGCGCTTGGGCGTCGCGAAGTAGCGGTAGGCCACGTCGATCGTGATGCCCTGCTCGCGCTCGGCGCGGAGGCCGTCGGTGAGCAGCGCGAGGTTCGGGACGCCGTTGGCGTCCTGCCCGCGGTGGCGGCTCGCGTCCTCGATCGCCTCGAGCTGGTCCTCGAAGATGGACTTCGAGTCGTAGAGCAGGCGGCCGATGAGCGTGCTCTTGCCGTCGTCGACGGAGCCGGCGGTGGTGAAGCGCAGCAGGTCCATCCCGAGGTAGGCGGCGTCGGTGCCGTCGGGCGGCGGCGGGATGTAGACGGCGGGGTTGTCGGTCATCGGGGTCGGAGAGTCGTCGGTTCGGAAATCAAGAGGGCGTGGCGATCGGCAGGGGCGAGACATGTCTCGCCCGTACCCGTGCCCGCCCCTAGCGGCGTAGGGGCGAGACACGTCTCGCCCGAATCAGAAATAGCCGGCGCGCTTGCGGTCCTCCATGGCGGCCTCCGAGCGCTTGTCGTCGTGGCGGCCGCCGCGCTCGGTGACGCGCGCGGCGGCCACCTCCTGGATGATGTCGTCCAGCGTGGCCGCGTCGCTCTCGACGGCGCCCGTGCAGGTCGCGTCGCCGACGGTGCGGAAGCGGACCGTCCGGCGGGTGACGGTCTCGCCGTCGAGGTGGGTGATCCAGTCGTTGTCGGCGAGGAGCGTGCCGCGCCGGTCGATCACGTCGCGCTCGTGCGCGAAGTAGAGGCTCGGGATCGCCACGCGCTCGGCCTTGATGTACTGCCAGACGTCCATCTCCGTCCAGTTGGAGAGCGGGAAGACGCGGAAGTGCTCGCCGACGGCCTTGCGGCCGTTGTAGAGGCGCCAGAGCTCGGGGCGCTGGTTCTTGGGGTCCCACTGCCCGAAGCGGTCGCGGTGCGAGAAGAAGCGCTCCTTGGCGCGGGCCTTCTCCTCGTCGCGGCGCCCGCCGCCGAAGGCCGCGTCGAAGCCGTGGCGCTTGATGCCTTCGAGGAGCGGGACGGTCTGGAGCGCGTTGCGGCTGGCCTCGGGGCCGGTCTCCTCCTTGACGAGGCCGCTGTCGATGGCCTCCTGCACGCTCGCCACGAGCAGCGTCGCGCCGGTCTCCTCGACGAGCCAGTCGCGGAAGGCGATGGTCTCGGGGAAGTTGTGGCCGGTGTCCACGTGCATCAGCGGGAACGGGATCGGGCCGGGCGCGAAGGCCTTGCGCGCGAGGTGGACCATCACGATCGAGTCCTTGCCGCCCGAGAACAGCAGCACCGGCTTCTCGAGCTGCGCGACGACCTCGCGCATGACGTGGATGGCCTCGGCCTCGATCAGGCGGAGGTGCGTCGGACGGTGGGCGGAGCGGGAGGGCACGGTCAGGAGAGGTCTAGAACCAGAGGAGGTGGATCATCGCCAGCGTCACGCCGCCGAAGGCGAGCGTCACCGGCAGGCCGGCGCGGAAGTAGTCGCCGAAGCGGTAGCCGCCGGCGGACATCACCATGAGGTTGGTCTGGTAGCCGATGGGCGTCAGAAAGCTGGCGCTGGCAGCCATCGCCACGGTCACGCCGAAGACGACCGGCGGCAGGCCGGTCTCGGCAGCGGCGCCCAGCCCGATGGCGAGCATCAGCGCGGCGGCGGCGTTGTTGGTGATGAACTCGGTGAGCACCATCGTGGCGAGGTAGATCGCCACGACGACGCCGAACGGGCCGAACCCGCTGAGCGAGCCGACGATCCCGCCGGCGAGCGTGCCGGCGAGGCCGGTGCTCTCGATGGCCTTGCCGAGCCCGAGCGCCATCGCGATCACGATGAGCGTGGGGAGGTCCACGGCACGGCGCGCGTGGCGCGCGCTCAGGCAGCGCGTGAGGATGATGAGCACGGCGCCGACGAAGGCCGTCGTCTCGATGGGCGCGACGCCGAACGCCGCCAGCCCGACGACGCCCAGCAGCAGCGCCAGCGCCAGCGGCGCCTTGCCGGGCTGGATGCGCGGCTGCTCGCCCCGGCGCGGCGCCACGAGCAGGAACTCGTCGCGGCGGGCGTTCCAGTCGCGGTCGAAGCCCTCGGCGGCCTCGATGATGAGGAGGTCGCCCGGCCGCAGCGGGATGCGCCCGATGGCGCCCGGCACGACGCCGGCCGCGCGCTGGACGGCGAGCACGGCGCCGCCGTAGCGCTCGCGGAAGTCCACGTCGCGCAGCGTCTTGCCGACGAGGCTGGACTCCTCGGCGACGACGGCCTCGAAGAGCGGCAGCGTGGCGAGGCTCGGCGTGGCGACGGGCTCGACGGCGCGCGCGAGGCCCGGCCGCGCGAGCAGCGCGTCCAGCGCGTCCGGCGCGCCCTGGAAGGTGAGCGCGTCGCCGGCGCGCAGGGCCGTCCCCGGCGACGCCGGCAGGATCTCGTCGCCGCGGCGGACGTGCGCGAGGAACGCCGTGCCGAGCGCGCGCAGGCCGGCCTCCTCGATGGTCTGGCCGGCGAGCGGGCTGCCCTCGGGCACGCGCATCTCGAAGAGGCACTCGCGCAGGCCGTCGCGCACCGCGCGGTCGGTGCCGCGGTCGGCAGGCAGCAGGCGCAGCGACACCAGCGCCATCGCCACGATCGCGGCGAGCGCCGCCGGCAACGCCACCGGGGTCTGGGTGAACATGCCCAGCGTGCCGGCGCCGGCTTCCTCCATCAGGCCGGCCACGACGAGGTTGGTGCTCGTCCCGACGAGCGTCGTCACGCCGCCGAGGATGGTGACGTACGAGAGCGGGATCATCACGCGGCTCGGGGCCACGCCCACGCGCTCGGCCCACGCCTGCGCGCGCGGCATGAACATCGCCACGAGCGGCGTGTTGTTGAGGAAGGCCGACATCGGGCCGAGCACGGCGCCGAAGCGCAGCACGGCCTCGCGCGGGCGCGCGCCGCGCGGGAACAGCAGCCGATCGGCGAAGAGCAGCGCGCCGGTGTTCTGGACGCCCGCCGCCACCACGAAGAGGCTGCCGACGGCGATGACCGCGCCGTTCGAGAAGCCCGAGAAGGCCTCCTGCGGCGTCAGGATGCCGAGCGCGACGAGCACGGCGACGGCGCCGACGAGCGTGACGTCGGGCCGCGCCATCTCGCGCACGAGCACGACGAGCATCCCGAGCACCGTGGCGAGCGTCGCCCAGGCGGTCCAGTCGAGCGCCCCCATGACCTAGCCGAGGAAGCGGCGCCAGTCCAGCGCCGGGTCGCCGGCGGTGAAGACCGACGGGTTGCGGAGGTCCGCCTTGTTGTAAGCGAGGCGCGCGCCGTCGGCCGTAAAGACGCCGCCGCCGGCGGCCTCGACGACGGCCTGCGCGGCGGCCGTGTCCCACTCCATCGTGGGCACGGTGCGCGGATAGAAGTCGGCGGCGCCCTCGGCGACGAGGCAGAACTTGAGCGACGAGCCCATCGAGGCGGCGTCGGCGGCGATGCCCTCGGCGGCGATGCGCTCGAGGATGGCCGCGACCTCAGGGCCGGCGTGATCGCGGCTCGCGACGACCGTCAGCGCGTCGGCGGCGGCGGGGCGGCAGCGGATGTCGGTCCGCGCGTCGTCGGCGTCCATCCGCCACGCGTGGCCGTCGGCGGCGGCGTAGGTCACGCCACGCACGGGCACGTGCACCACGCCGAGCACGGGCCGCCCGTCCTCGATCAGCGCCACGTTGACCGTGAAGTCGCCGGTCTGCTTGATGAACTCCTTGGTGCCGTCGAGCGGGTCCACGCACCAGAAGCGGGTCCACGCGCGGCGGTCGGCGAGCTCCGGCTCGCCCTCTTCCGAGAGGACCGGCAGGCCGGTGGCGGCGAGGCGCTCGGCGATGGCGCGGTGGCTGGCGAGGTCGGCCTGCGTCAGCGGCGAGTCGTCGGCCTTGACGTCCACGGGCAGCTCGCGCCCGTAGTGGGCGAGGATGGCCGCGCCGCCGGCGAGCGCGGCGTCGAGGGCGACGTCGAGGAGGGGGTGATCGGGCACGAGGCGGGGGACTGGGTGAGCGGGCGGTACGGCTCCGCCCCGTCGGTCCCACGAGGCGGGACCCTGATGCGGGGGGAGGGCGGGAGCGTGGTGGGCCGCGGTCGCGCAGCGGCGAGAGGCGCCCGGACGCTCTCGGCCACCGGCAAGCTAGCCCGGCGCTTCGCCCGTACCGGGCGCCGGGGATGCAGAATCGGCCAAGCAGGCGGCGTCCAGCCGCCAAGAATCAACGCAAAGACACGTTTTAAACATGTTTCGATGGGATGCCAGCGGGCGTGCCCGGATCGGTACCTTCGGGTCCCGCCCCGCCTTCCCCCGACGCTCCGCTCCGATGGGCCGCATCTTCGAAAAGCGCAAGCACACCATGTTCGCCCGCTTCGACCGCATGGCGAAGCAGTTCGCGCGCATCGGCAAAGACATCGTCATCGCCGTCAAGGCCGGCGGGCCGGAGCCCGACCTCAACCCGCAACTGCGGCGCGTGCTCCAGAACGCGAAGGGCGTCAACATGCCCAAGGAGAAGGTGGATGCCGCCATCAAGCGCGCGATGGGCAAGGACACCTCCAACTACGACGAGGTGCTCTACGAGGGCTACGGCCCCCACGGCGTGCCGCTGCTGATCGAGGCCGCGACCGACAACGTCAACCGGACGGTCGCCAACCTGCGCGCGGCGTTCGCGCGCGGCGGCGGCAACCTCGGCACGCCGGGCAGCGTGGCCTTCCAGTTCACCAAGACGGGCGTGTTCTCGCTCCGCCCCGCGGACGTGTCCGACCCCGAGGAGCTGGAGCTGGAGTTGATCGACGCCGGGCTGGAGGAGATGGGGCCGGGCCAGACCGAGGCCGGCGACGAGGTGCTGGTCGTCCACTGCGCATTCGCCGACTTCGGGCAGATGCAGAAAGCGCTCGACGACCGCGGGCTGGTGCCCGTCGCCGCCGAGATCGAGTGGATCCCGTCGACCCCCGCCGACCTCACCGACGAGCAGGCCGAGGACGTGCTCAAGCTGGTCGCCAAGCTGGAGGAGGACGAGGACGTCCAGAAGGTCTTCCACAACCTCTCCTAAACGCCGAATTTCAAGTGATCGACATCCGCACAGGGCGGCGCGTGAACCGGCCGTGGTGGCGGCGTTAGGGCCAGTGCCGTAGGTTGGCGCACTTTCGCCCTCGCGCGACACGCGCGCGGGCCTGTTCCACCAACCGCTTCCCGACGTGCCCCGATACACTCTGGCCGCCGCGTCGCTGGTCGTCTCACTCCCCGCGCTGGCCCAGACGGCCGCCACGGAGTCCGCGGTCCCCGCCCGTCCCGCCGCCCCGATCCGCACGGGGGCCGACGCGCTGCTCCCCGGGTCCCTGACGGCAGACTCGCCGCTCGACGACGCCCAGCTCGCCCGCCGCCTCTCGCTCTTCTACGAGCGCCAGTCGGAGCTTTTCGATGCCGCCGCCGCCAACGACGAGGCGCGCTACACGCGCATCCTCGATGAGCTCGTCGCCGACCTGCACCAGCTCTCGTACCGTCCCGGCATCCTCTTCGAGCCGCGCTTCCGCGAGCTCTACGCGGCCGTCCTCGGCGAGTACGAGCGCCACTACGACCAGTCGGCGCTGGACCGCGGCGACGTCTACGAGGTCCGCGCCGCCGGCATCGCGGCCGTGATGACCGGCTACGACGCCGGCACGCCGCTGCTGGAGCACGTCACGCTGCCCGACCTCGGCACATACGCGACGACCATCCCGATGGACGTCAACACGCACGTGGACCGCTACGTGCAGTTCCTCGTCAACCGCCGGGGCCACGTGGACCGCCTGCGCGAGCGCGCCGACACCTACTTCCCGATGGTCGAGCGCGTGCTCGCCGAGGAGGGCGTGCCGGACGAGCTGAAGTACCTCGCGATGGTCGAGAGCGCGCTCAACCCGGTCGCGCAGAGCCACGCCGGCGCCGCCGGCATGTGGCAGTTCATCCGCGCCACCGGCGCCGCCTACGGCCTCCAGGCCACCCGCGAGGTGGACGACCGCCTCGACCCCGAGCAGGCCACGCGCGCCGCGGCCCGCCACCTGCGCGACCTCCACGACCGCTTCGGCGACTGGCAGCTCGCGCTCGCCGGCTACAACTGCAACCCGGCGGTCATCACGCGCGCCGTGCGCCGCTTCGAGGAGCGCACCGGCCAGCGCGCCACGTTCTGGGACATCATGGAGGCCATCCCGCGCGAGACGCGGGCCTACGTCCCGATGTTCATCGCGACGACGCTCGTCGTCTCGAACCCCGAGGCCTACGGCATCAGCAGCAGCTACACGCCGGGCACGGCCTTCACCTTCGACCGCCTGCCGGTGGAGGGCGGGACGCGCCTGAGCGAGGTCGCCCGCGCGCTCGACGTCTCGGAGAGCGTCCTGCGCGCGCTCAACCCGAGCCTGCGCGCCGGCCGCGTCCCGAGCGGGCGCTCGTCGCACATGCTGCGCATCCCGGTCGGCCACGCCTCCGAGCACGCCGAGGCGCTGTCGCGCTTCGCGCCGCGCGGCGGGATGCAGATGGCCGCCGAGACGGTCCGCTTCGGACCGCGCGCCGTGCGCCCGGTCGCGCCGCAGGAGCGCGGCGAGGCGCTGCAGGTCGCCGCCGCGCGCCAGACGCTGCGCCCGCGCCGCCCGGCCGAGGCGCCGGTTGCGCGCCAGCAGCCCGTCGCCCGCTACAGCCCGTCGACGCCGCCGCAGGTGGCCGCGTTCGTCGCGCGCCAGGAGGCCGCGCCGCCGGCCGTCGAGGCGCCGGTGCTCGTCGCCGTCGCCGCGCCGGTCGAGACGCCCGCCGCTGCGCCCGTCGAGATCGCGACGCCGGTCGAGGCCGCCGTGGAGGCGCCGGTCGAGATCGTCACGGTTGCCGCCAAGGACACGCCCGAGGTCGCCGCCGAGGCGCCCGTCGAGACGGCCCCCGAGCCGGTGCTCGTCGCCGAGACGACCGAGGCCGAGGAGGCAACCGAGGCTGAGGAGGCTCCCGCGCCGCCGGCCCCCGCGCCGATCCGCGTCGCCGCCGCGCCCGTCACGGCCCCCGCGCCCGAGGAGGCCGCCCCGACGACGTCCGTCGGCCTCGTCTCGGCCGACCTGCTGAGCCTCGCGCAGGCGGCGCCCGCCCCCCGCGCGGAGCGCCCGGCCCCGCGCGCCGAGGCCCCGCGCGCCGAGGCACCGGCCGAGGACCCGACGCCGGTCCGCACCGTCGGCGCGCGCGCCACGACGCACACCGTCGCCCGCGGCGAGACGCTCTACGCGATCTCGCGCCAGTACGGCGTCTCGGTGAGCAACCTGCGCGCGTGGAACACGGGCGTCGACGGCGACCGCCTGCTCGTCGGACAGACGATCCGCCTGACGGCCGACGGCCGCTCGGGCCGCTCGTCGTCGTCGGCCCGCACCGAGACGCCGGCGACGCGATCGGCCGGCCGCACGCACACCGTGCGCTCGGGCGAGACGCTGACGTCGCTCTCCGCACGCTACGGCGTGACGGTCGGCGAGTTGCGCCGCGCCAACGGCATCACCGGCCCCGGCATCCGCGCCGGGCAGACGCTGCGCATCCCCGAGGCGACCCGCTCGCGCTCGCGCGGCTCGCGCGGCTAACGGCCCCCGCGCCGTCGTTTCATGCGGCGCGCCGTCCCTGCTGCCCTCCCGGGCAGTGCGGACGGCGCGCCGCGCTCGTCTCGCCCCGCCCGGCCTCTCCCGCCATGCAGCCCATCGCCACCCTCGACCTGCTCGACGACGCGACGCCGCCCGTCTCGTCGGCCCCCGACGCGGCGGCCGGACCCGACCGGCCGCGCACGCTCGCGCCCCGCGCCGGCGGCGCGTCCGGCCCCGGCGCCGGGCGCAGCGTCTACATCGAGACGTACGGCTGCCAGATGAACGTGGCCGACAGCGAGCTCGTCGCCTCGATCCTCGGCGCCGAGGGCTACGCGCTGGCCGCGAGCGAGCACGAGGCCGACGTCGTGCTCGTCAACACGTGCGCGATCCGCGAGAAGGCCGAGGACCGCGTGCGCGGCCGCCTCACCGGCTTCCGCACCGAGAAGCAGCGCCGCGCCGCCGACGGCCGCCCGGACCTCACCATCGGCGTGCTCGGCTGCATGGCCGAGCGCCTCCGCGCCAAGCTGCTCGACCAGGAGAAGCTGGTGGACGTGGTCGTGGGGCCGGACGCCTACCGCGACCTCCCGCGCCTGCTCACGGCCAGCCGCGCGACCGGCCAGGCGGCCGTCAACGTGCAGCTCTCGCGCGAGGAGACCTACGCCGACCTCGCGCCGGTCCGCTACGACACCAACGGCGTCAGCGCGTTCGTGTCCATCATGCGCGGCTGCGACAACATGTGCGCCTTCTGCGTCGTGCCGTTCACGCGCGGGCGCGAGCGCAGCCGGCCGGTGACGAGCATCCTCGCCGAGTGCGCGCAGCTCGTGGACGCCGGCTACAAGGAGGTCACCGTCCTCGGCCAGAACGTGAACTCCTACCGCGACGCCGCCGGCGGCCACTCGGTCGACTTCGCGGAGCTGCTCTTCCGGATCTCGCACCTCTCGCCGGAGCTGCGCATCCGCTACTCGACGAGCCACCCCAAGGACTGCTCGGACGACCTGCTGCACGTCCACGCCGAGCGGCCGACGGTCTGCAACTTCATCCACCTGCCCGTCCAGCACGGCGACACCGGCGTGCTCGCGCGGATGCGCCGCACCTACACGCGCGACGAGTACCTCGCCCTCATCGAGCGCGCCCGCGCCATCGTGCCCGGCCTCGCGCTCTCGACGGACCTCATCGCCGGCTTCTGCGGCGAGACCGACGACGAGCACGCGGCGACGATCTCGCTCATGGAGGCCGTCCGCTACGACCACGCCTTCACGTTCGCCTACTCGGAGCGGCCGGACACCTACGCCGCGCGCAAGTACGCCGACGACGTGCCGGAGGCCATCAAGAAGGCGCGCCTGAACGAGATCATCGCGCTCCAGAAGCAGCACTCGCTGGCGAGCGCCGAGCGCTTCGTCGGTCGCCGCGAGACGGTCCTCGTGGAGGGCACCAGCAAGCGCAGCGAGGAGCGCCTGCGCGGGCGCACGGACTCCAACCACATGGTCGTCTTCGACCGCGCGCTCGGCCTCGCGCCCGGCGACTACGCGACGGTGGACGTCACCGGCTGCACGAGCGCGACGCTGCTCGGCACGGCCGTGTCGCGCACGACGCTCGCCGAGGCGACGGCCTGACGCGGCGCCGCCTCAGCGCGACGTCACAATGTGTTAGAAACATATCAGTCGGCCGTGGGCTTGAAGCCGGGACTCGTCCCCCGGCTGCCATGTCTCGCCTGATCCCGCGCCTTGGCGCTCTCTCGCTCCTGCTCGTCCTCGCCGCGTGCGACAGCACCGACGACACCGGCTCGTTCGACGTCGCCGACTACGTCGGCACCTACAACGGCGCGGCGACGGTCCGCTTCGACGGCCCCGACGGCCCGGTCGAGCAGTCCACGCCGCTCGTCGTCCGCGTCGTCGCGCCGGCGGGCGGCAACACGGTCACGATCACGCTGACGCCCGAGGGCGGCGAGCCGATCGTGTTCGCCGGCACGCACGACGCCGACGGCGCCGTCTTCCCGGTCCCCGGCTCGACGCTCGTCATGCGCGTGGACGCCGACGGCGACATCTCGGGTACCGGCACGCTGCCCCTCTTCGACGTGACACTGCGCGCGACCACGTCGGGCCGCATCACGCCCGAGCGCCTCCTGATCACGGCCGACGTGGAGGTGACCGAGGGCACCGAGAGCACCCCGGCCGGCACCGAGGGCCAGGTCACGTTCGAGGCGCTGCGCGTCGCGGGCGGCTGAGCCGGCCGCCTACGCGACGCCCGTCCCGGCGTAGATCGCCTCGACGGCCAGCGTCACGCCCGCCGACGCGAGCGTGACCGTCTCGCCGGCGTCGTGGAGCGTCCACGGCGTGCCCCGGCGGTGGACCGTCACGCGCCGCCGGCCGGGCTCGACGAACACGACCTCCTGCACGGAGTCCAGCCCGCGGTACGCCTCGAACTTGCTCCCGAGGTCGTGCAGGGCCGTCGACGGCGACAGCACCTCGACGACGAGCATCGGGTTGGTCAGCGTCGTCTCGCGCGCGTCGGCGAACGTCTCGTCGCCGCAGACGACCGAGAGGTCCGGGTACAGGAACCGGCGCGGCCCGGTGGCGACGCGCATGTCGGGCCCGTGGACCTGGCACGGCGTTCCTTCGAGCGCGCGGTGGAGCAGGCCGATGAGGTTGGTCGCGAGGCGCGAGTGGATGCGGGTGCCACCGGACATGGGCAGGATGCAGCCGTGGTCGTACTCGTGGCGCTCCGGCTGCTCCTCCTCCCACGCGAGGTAGGCCTCGGGCGTCAGCGCGCGCGGGCGGCGCGGCGTGCGGGGCGGGCGGAGGGCGGTGGCAGACATCGGCGGCGAGGGTGGGACGGCAACCTACGACGGGGGCGCGTCGCCGTCGGGCCGCGCGCCGCGCAGCAGGCCCGGCACGGCGTACGACACGGCCAGCAGCAGCGCGCCCAGCCCCATGAAGAGGACCACGCGCCAGACGACCGGCACGTCCGGCAGGTCCACGAGCAGCACCTTGGCGGCCGTCGTCACGACGGTGCCCAGCCCGAGCGCGCGCAGCACGCCGTCGCGCCGCGACAGGCCGACGACGACGAGCGCGACGGCGACGAGCCCCCACGCCGCGCTCGTCAGCGCCGGCCCGCCGCCGGGCAGCAGCAGCACGCGCAGGCCCGCCAGCACCGTCACGTGCGCGGCGGTGAGGTAGACGGCCCGCGCCGTCCCGCCCCGCGCCGAGCGGACGCCGACGGCGCCGAGCCCGACGGCGCCGAGCGACGCCGCCAGCAGGAGGCGCGCCATCCGCGCCGCGCCGACGGCCTCGCCGTCGGCCCACGGCATCCCGACGGCACTCCACAGGGCGACGACCAGCGCGACGGCACCGGCGAGCGCGAGCGCGTGCCCGGCACGAGCCGTCTCGACCTCGCGCGCGGCGCGCGACACGAGCACGAGCGCCGCGCCGGCGGCGACGCCCACCGCGAGGAAGCGCGCGTCGAGGTCGCCGAAGCCGGTGGCGCGCCCGGCCGCCCAGACCGCCAGCGCCGACGCCGACAGCGCCGCCGGGGCGAACCGTGAGGTCGGCGACGCCAACCGCGACGTGACGATCGCCACCGGTGCCGCGTCACTGGCCGGTGACCCATCTGGAGGCGCGCCCGCCATCCCTCGCGCCCACACGGCGTGCGCCACGGCCAGAAGCGCCGCCACGCCGACGGCGACGGCGCGCGGCCAGTCCCACGCGGCGTCCAGCGCCGAGACGCCGAGGAGCGCCCCGAGCAGCGGCGCCCACACGAGCGGACGCAGCGCGAACGGCACGCCGGTAGCGGCGACCGCCGGGCGCGCCATCGGCAGGACGCCCGCCACGCCCCACGCCGCGACGACGAGCGCCGTGAACGGCCAGCGGCCGGTGACGTCCGGCCCGCCGCCCTCGACGAGCCACGCCGTGAGCACCACGCCCCAGCCGCCGACGGCGGTCGCCGCGAGCAGCCCCGGCCAGCCGCGCCGCGCGTAGACGGCGCCCGACGCACCGAGGACGAGCGCGGCGTAGACGGCCAGCAGCCCCAGGCCGGTGGGCTCGCGGTAGAGCAACAGCGGCGTGAGGAGCCCGCCGGCGGCGGCGACCGTCGCGAGCGCGCCGTCGGTCTGGGCCGTCGCCAGCGCGAGGCCGGCGGCGGCCACCACGGCGAGCCCGACGAGCGCCACGGCGGCCGGCATCGCCGGGTAGAGGACGACAGCCGTCCAGAGCGTGCCGTACAGCGCCGCGATGCCGCCGCCGGCGAGCAGCCGCGCCAGCACCGGGCGCGTCGCGCGCAGGCGCGTCCCGACCGCGACGAGCGCCACGCCGAGCGCACCCGCGCCGGCGACGCGCACGGCCGCCGTGAGCAGCCCCTGGTCCACGGCCCACTTGAGCAGGAACAGCACGCCGACGAGCAGCAGCGCCACGCCGAGCTTGCCGAGCAGGTCCTCGCTCCGCGCCTCGGGCAGCCGCCACGACGGGAGGCGGCGCGGCGGCGTGTCGGCAGGTGCCGGCGACGCCCGGCGGGCGGCCTCCAGCGCGCGGGCGCGCGACGCCTCCAGCACGGCGACGCGCGCTTCGAGGGCGTCGAGGCGCGCGCGAAGCGCGGCGGGATCGTCGGGCAGGCGGGCGGGGTCGTCGGGCGTCACGCAGTCGGGGCGGAGATCCGGCCCAACGTTACGGCCTCGGCCCGGCGGCGGCGGTCGGCGGAAGGCGGAACCACGGGCGCGGCGTGCGCCACAGCCCCACGACCGGCGCCGCGAACGCGGCGAGCGCCGCCACCACGAACGCCGCCTCCGCGACGCCCGGCCATCGCACGCCGAGGCCACGCGTGGCGAGGAAGAAGACCATCCCGCCCGCGAAGCCGGCCGCGTACACGCCGCGCTCGAGCGGTCCGCTGAGCCGGTGGACCGGGTGCTCGACGGCCACGTACGCCAGCCCGAGGATCGGGCGGAGCCGGTCGTAGTCCCACACGAGCAGGAAGAAGGCCGCCAGAAGCATCTGGGCAGCGAGCAGTTCGGTCGTCCCAAAGTCCAGCGACACCGTGATCGCGACGATGTTGACCAGGATTGCGAGGAAGAGCACCGCGCCGACGGTGCGCAGGCGCGGCACGAGGACCAGCACGCCGGCGAGCACCTGCGCCGCGCCGATCATCTGCCACCAGCCGCCCGTCCGGTAGAGCGTGTCGAAGAAGAGGCCGATGGTGCTCTCGTTGCCCGGCGCGAACGGCCGCCCGAGCAGCTTGACGAGGCCGGTGGGCACGAAGCCGCACGCCAGCAGGACACACGTGCCAACCATCAGGCGGTAGAGCAGCGGCGAGGCGCGCACCCGGCGGTGCAGGCGGAGCATCCAGGCGTCGGGCATGGCACGGGTGGGCGGGGCCGGCTCGCTACGCCCGGACCGCCGGCCGGTTACCGCTGCGCGACGATTCGGCGAAGGACGGCACACGGGCGGACACCGTACGTTCGCCCGGAACCCGCTCCGCACACGCCGATGTCTGCTCCTGCGTCCGCCCCCGAGACCGCCGCCGCCATCCGCTTTGACGCCGTCGAGGACGCCATCGAGGCGGTCCGCAACGGGCGCCTCGTGGTGGTCGTGGACGACGAGGACCGCGAGAACGAGGGCGACCTCATCGGCGCGGCCGAGCTCGTCACGCCCGAGAGCGTCAACTTCATGGCGCGCGAGGCGCGCGGCCTGATGTGCGTCGCGATCACGCGCGAGCGCGCCGCGAGCCTGCGCCTGCCGATGATGGAGACCGTCAACACGAGCCTCCACGAGACGCCCTTCACGATGTCCGTGGACTACCGCCACGGCACCACGACGGGCATCTCGGCCGCCGACCGCGCCAAGACGATCCGCGCGCTGGCCGACCCGACGGCGCAGCCCGACGACTTTGCGCGGCCGGGGCACATCTTCCCGCTGCGCGCGACGCCCGGCGGCGTGTTGCGCCGCGCCGGCCACACCGAGGCCGCCGCCGACCTCGCCGAGCTCGCCGGCCTCCGCCCCGCCGGCGTCCTGATCGAGATCCTGCACCCCGACGGGACGATGGCGCGCACCCCCGACCTCCGCGCGTTCGCGGACGCGCACGGGATGCCGATGATCACCATCCAGAGCCTCATCGCGCACCGGATGCGCACCGAGACGCTCATCCGCCAGGTGGCCGACGTGGACCTGCCGACGGACCGCGGCCACTTCCGCCTCGCGGCGTTCGAGGAGCTGCTCACCGGCGATGTCCACCTCGCGCTGACGAAGGGCGGGCCGTTCACGCCCGACGAGCCGGTGCTCGTGCGCGTCCACAGCCAGTGCGTCACCGGCGACATCTTCCACTCGGCGCGCTGCGACTGCGGTGCCCAGCTCGACGCCGCGATGGCGCAGGTCGAGCGCGAGGGCCGCGGCGCGATCCTCTACATGAAGCAGGAGGGCCGCGGGATCGGGCTGGTCAACAAGCTGCGCGCGTACCAGCTCCAGGAGCAGGGCATGGACACCATCGAGGCCAACGAGGCGCTCGGCTTCCGCGCCGACCATCGCGACTACGGCATCGGCTGCCAGATGCTCGGCGCGCTCGGCGTCCGCCGCCTGCGCCTGATGACCAACAACCCGACGAAGCGCGTCGGGCTGGAGGGCTACGGGCTGGAGGTCGTGGAGCGAGTCCCACTGGAGGTCGGCCTCGGCGAACACAACGCCCGCTACATGGCCACCAAGCGCGACCGCATGGGGCACTGGCTCGGCGACGCCGTCGCCGGGGGAGCGGCGAGCAGCGAGCGGGGAGCGGGAACGGTCGTCGGCTAGGATCTTGCCCCCGCTGGCCGCTGGTCGCTCCCCGCTGGCGTGACCGCGACGGCGGTCAGCTCCTCCGCCGCGTCGGTCGCCGGGAAGACCTCGCGGGCTTCCGCGACGAGGCGGCCGAGCGAGGTGTACCGGCTGGAGAAGTGCGCGAGCAACAGGCGGCGGGCGCCGGCATCGCGCGCGGTCTCGGCGGCCTGCCGGGCCGTCGAGTGGCCGGTGGCCTCGGCGCGCGCGGCGTCGGCGTCGGCGAACGTGGCGTCGTGCAGCACGAGGTCGGCGCCGCGCGCGAGGGCCACGGCGCCGTCGCACGGCGCGGTGTCCAGCAGGTAGGCGAACGCCGCGCCCGGCCTGGGCGGCCCGACGATGCCGTCGGGCGCGACCGTCCGGCCGTCGACCAGCGTCACCGTCTCGCCGCGCTTGAGCGCCTCGATCTGGACGCCGGCGACTCCGGCAGCGCGGGCGGCCGCGGGATCGGCAGAGCCGGGGCGCGTGCGTTCGGCGTAGCGGTAGCCCCAGCACGGCACGCGGTGGCGTAGCGGCGCCGCCTCGACGGTCACGTGCGCGGTCTGGAACACGACGCCCTCGAACGCCCCATCCAGCTCGACGTGATGGATCTCGAACGGGGGCGGACCTCCCGGCGCGGCCTCCAGAAATGCGCGCAGGCCGACGGGCGCCACGACCGTCAGCGGGGCGGTCCGCTCCAGCATCGCGAGCGTTGAAAGGAGCCCCGGCAGGCCGAAGACGTGGTCGCCGTGGAGGTGCGTGACGCAGATGGAGTCGAGCTTGACGCGCGTCAGCCCGCCGCGCACGAGCTGGAGCTGCGTGCCCTCGCCGCAGTCCATCAGCACGCCGCGGTTCTCGCGGCGGACGAGCGTGCCCGAGAGGTGGCGGGTGGGCGTCGGCATCGCGCCGCCGACGCCGAGCGGGATCACGTCGAACAATGCATGGACGATGGGTGATGGACGGTGGACGATGGGGCGATGGGGTTTGTGCCGCCGGGACGCACGGGATCGGCGCGATCCTCACCCGGCACGAGCGGGCCGCGCCGTACGTTAGCTGCGCTGCCCCTTCGGGGTGACCCGTCTCTTCCGTCGTCTCCCCGGGCCGTCGTGCTTCGTCTCCTCGTGCCGTGCCTCGCGGCGTTCGTCGCCGGGTGCGCGGCGCCCCCGCCACCCGCGCCGCCGGCGCGGCGACCCGCCGTCGTCACCCCGTCGCCGCGGCCGGTGCCGCCGCCTGCGCCGGTGGCCGACGAGCCGGCGCCGGCGGCGCCGACGGTCCCGGCCGGGAGCCTCCCCGGCCCGCGCCGCGAGTTCCGCGGCGCGTGGATCGCGACCGTCGCCAACATCGACTGGCCGACGGAGCGCGGCCTGAGCGCCGAGGCCCAGCAGGCCGAGCTGACGGCGATGCTCGACGACCTCGCCGCGAAAGGCTTCAACGCCGTCGTGATGCAGGTGCGCACGGCCGCCGACGCGCTCTACGCCTCGCCGCTGGAGCCGTGGAGCGAGTTCCTCACCGGCCGCCAGGGGCAGGACCCGGGCTACGACCCGCTCGCGTTCGCCGTCGAGGCCGCGCACGCGCGCGGGATGGAGCTGCACGCGTGGTTCAACCCCTACCGCGCCGGCCACCCGAGCGAGCGCGGCCCGCGCACCGCCGGCCACGTGAGCCGCACGATGCCCGACGCGGTCGTCCGCTACGGCGACTACCTGTGGCTCGACCCCGGCCACCCGGAGGCCACCGCCCACTCGCTGGCCGTCATCCTCGACGTGGTGACGCGCTACGACGTCGACGCCGTCCACCTCGACGACTACTTCTACCCCTACCCCGTCGCCGGGCGCGACTTCCCCGACGGCGACTCGTACCGCCGAGCACAGGCCGCCGGAGAGACGCTCGGCCGCGCCGACTGGCGCCGCCAGAACGTCGACCGCTTCATCGAGACGCTCTACCGGCAGGTCAAGGCCGCGAAGCCACACGTCAAGGTCGGCATCAGCCCGTTCGGCATCTGGCGCCCCGGCCACCCCGAGGGCGTCACCGGCATGGACGCCTTCGCGACGCTCTACGCCGACGCCCGCCGCTGGCAGCAGGAGGGCTGGCTGGACTACCTCGCGCCGCAGCTCTACTGGGCGATGGACAGCCGCCGCCAGAGCTTCCCGCGCCTGCTCGACTGGTGGGCCGCGCAGAACACCGCCGGACGCCACCTCTGGCCCGGCCTCTTCGACAGCCGACTCCTGCCCGACGTCGGCGGCTACACGCCGCAGGAAATCGTGGACCAGGTCGCGCACGTCCGCGCCCACGGCACGGCGACCGGCACCATCCACTACTCGGCGAAGGCGCTGGCCGACCGCTGGCGGCTGGGTCCGCTCCTCGGCGACGGCCTCTACGCCGAGCCCGCGCTCGTGCCGGCCTCGCCGTGGCTCGACGACGGCCCGCCGCCGCCGCCGAGCCTCACGCAGCCGCCGGGCGGACGCGCCGTCGCCTTCGACCCGGCGCTCGGCAGCGAGCCGGTCCGCCGCTGGATCCTGCGCGAGCAGGACGCCGCCGGCGCGTGGTCGTGGCGCGTGCTGCCCGGGCGCGACCGCACGGCCATCCTCGCCGGCTCGACGGTCGCCGTGGCCGTCGCCGCCGTGGACCGCGCCGGCACCGAGGGCGACGCCGCACTGCTGACCGTCGAGTAGTGCCTGGACACGCACATCTCAGGCACTCCTCAGATCGTGCTCACGCGCCTCACCGGCCCTCCGTCCTAGTCTGGCGACCTCACCATCCCCCGAGGACACGCCGTGACCCACGCCCCCGACACCGCGCCGCGCATGAGCCCGTGGCGCATCGCCGCCTGGAGCGTCGCCGCCGTCCTGCTGCTGCTGCCGCTCGTCGCGATGCAGGTCACCGACGAGGTCCGCTGGACCGCTAGCGACTTCGTCTTCGCCGCCGTCCTGCTCTTCGTGCCGCTGGGCCTCTTCGAGCTCGCCGTGCGGCGCACCGGCAGCCGCACCTACCAGGCGGCCGTCGTCGCCGCGCTCGCCGGCGCGTTCCTGCTCCTCTGGTCCAACGCCGCCGTCGGCGTCACCGACGGCCCGGCCGACGCGGGGTACCTCGGCGTGGTCGCCCTCGGCCTCCTCGGCGCCGTCGTCGCGCGCTTCCGGCCACGCGGGATGGCCCTCGCGATGGGCGCGACGGCCCTCGCCGTGGCCGCCGTCGGCGTGACGGCGTGGGCCACCGGCCTCATCGCGTCGCACAACTCGCCGCTCATGATGCTGGGCGTACACGGCTTCTTCGTCGCGCTGTTCGCCGCCTCGGCGTGGCTGTTCGGACAGGCCGCGCCGAGCCCGGACGCGCGCCGATGACGGCCGGCGACCCGGCGCAGGGGCGCCCGCCCCGAGACCTGGCCGTGACGCTGTCGGCGCTGCCGATCGCGCTCGGACTCGCGCTGCTGGCCTACATGATCGCCGTCGAGGGCGAGCCCGGCGCGCTCCCGCTCCTGCTGATCGTCGGCGGCGCGGTCGGGCACATCGCTGCCCGCCGGCGCGTCAGCGCGCGACGGTGAGGGGCTCGGCGGCGATGGTGCGTCCGCCCGCCGTCGCGCGGACGGCGTAGAGCCCCGCCGGCAGGCCCGCCACCGGCAGCGCGATCCGGTGGTCGCCGCCGGCGAGACGTCCGGCGTCGACGCGCGCCGCCACGCGTCCGAGCACGTCGTAGACCGTCACGGCGAGGTCGGCCGGCGCGGCCAGCGTCACGAGCAGCGTCGCGTCGCCGGCCGTCGGGTTGGGCGCGAGGCGCAGCGCGGCGGCGGTCGCCGGCGGCGGCTCACTGCTCGACAGGCCTGTCTCGCGGAGCACGAACACGCCCTGCTGCATGTCCGACATCAGCAGGTGGCCCGACGGCAGGTGCGGGTAGAGGCTCCACGCGAGGCTGACGTCGGTCTCGTAGCTCGCCACGGCGACGGGCGCGCGGGGGTCGGATACGTCGTAGATCCACGCGCCCCGGTCGTAGTGCGCGAGGTAGAGGCGGTCGCCGACGAGGTGGCAGTTGTGGACCGTCGAGCCGGCGTCGACGACGATCTCGGCGACGAGCTCCACGTCGTGCGGGTCGCGCACGTCGAAGACGCGCGTCCACTGGCCGGTCCCGATCTCGTCGCCCACGAAGAGGTAGCCGTCGTTCGTGCCGCACGCGTTGTGCGCGCCGCTGCCGGGGTAGTTGAAGCGCGCGATGAGCGTCGGGTTGGCGCGGTCCGAGAGGTCCACGATGTCCACGCCGTCGCCGTAGATGCCCATCGCGTAGAGCGTGTCGCCGCGCACGAGGATGTCGTGGACGTAGTGCGGCTGGTACTCGCCGACGAACGCCGGCGCGAGCGGGTCGGCCAGCGAGAAGATGCGGACGCCGCCGGGCGCGCCGCCGCCCTGCGTGTAGAGGTAGTCGCCGGCGACGGTGAGCGTGTGGACGCCCGCGTCGAACTGGCCGGGGTCGGCCTCGAACGTGCCGGCGAGCGTCGGCTGGGCCGGGTTCGAGAGGTCCACGATCTGGACCGGCGAGCGGTCGTCGGAGACGTACGCATAGGGACCGTACACCTCGACGTCGCTCCCGACGCCGTTCGACACGTTGCCGGGGATGAAGCCGACCTCGACGTAGGGCGGCGCCGTCACGTCGATCACGCTCAGCCCCGCGCCCGATCGCGCGTTGACGAGCGCGTACTCGCGCCCGTCCGGCCCCACGTAGCCCCACACGTCGGCGTAGCCCTGCGGGCGCGGGTCGAGGCGGCCGACGAACTCGAGGCCGTCTGCCTGCGCGGCGGCGACGGACGGCAGGACGACGGTGGCGAGCAGGAGCAGAACGCGCATCGGAGTCGGCGGGCGGGAGCCGCAAGCAACGACACATCGGTCACGCACACAAGGCACTCACCACCGGCGCGGACCCGGCAGCGCGCCGAGCAGCGCGAACGCCGCGTGGTAGAGCGCGCCCGCCCCGTCGAGCAGCGGCTGGAGCAGCCGCAGGTCGGCCTCCGCGCCGAACGCCTCGGCGTCGCGCCACGCGAGGCGCTGCACGAGCAGCGTGAGCGCGAGCACGCCGAACGCCGTCGGCCGCCCGGTGGCGAGTGCGTGGAGCGGCACGCCGAGCCAGAGCGCCAGCGCCGAGAGGCGCAGCACGCCGAGCCCGACCAGCGCGCCGGTCGCGTAGTGGGCGCCGGCGGCCGCGTGGCGCCGCTTCTGCCGCCAGAAGGCGCGCGCCGTCGGCGGGGCGTCGCTCGGGACGTGGGCGCGCGGGTCGAGCACGTAGCGGATCTCCACGCCGGCGTGCGCAGCGGCCTGCACGAGCAGATCGTCGTCGCCTGAGAGCGAGGCGCCGGGGAGGCCGCCGAGGCGCGCGGGCAGGTCGCGCGGGTACGACAGGTTCCGACCGACCGCCTGCCACGGACGCCCCCAGCCCGCGCCCGCCGCTGCGAGCAGCGCCGTCTGGAACGTCTCGAAGCGCACGAAGCGGTTGAGCCAGCCCGGTGCGCGGCGCAGCGGTCCGTAGCCGACGAGGACCGCGCCGTCGTCGGCGCCGTCGGGCGCGGCGTGGCGCGCGAGCGTCGCGAGCCAGTCGGGCGGCGGCACGCAGTCGCCGTCGGTCAGCGCGACGCGGTCGAACGCCGCCGCCGCCAGCCCCGCTGTGACCGCGGCCTTCTTGCCCGAGCCCTCGGCATCCGGGCCGGCGGCGGCCCTCCCACCGTCCACCGTCCACCGTCCATCGTCCACGCCTCGCGTCACGACGCGGAGCGCGGGTCCGCCGTCGGCCCACGCGTCGGTGCGTCGCGCGAGAATCGCCGGCGTGGCGTCGGCCGAGCCGTCGTCCACGACCACGACCTCGAAGAGCGGCGCGCCATCGACGTCGCGGTGCGTCTGCGCAGCGAGCGCGTCGAGCAGCGCCGGCAGGCGCGCCGCCTCGTCGCGCGCAGCGACGACGACGCTCAGCCAGAGCGGCGGCGCCGGAGCGTCGGGGTCCGGCTGAGCGTCGCGGACACGCGCGAGGCCGGCGACGACCCACAGCCACGCCGCCGCCTGCACCACGGCCGCGCCGACGACGGCGGCGAAGAGAGGGTCCGAGAGCACGACACGCGGGGAAACGGACCGCAAGATCGCCCGTCGGGGTCCGCCAGGGCGGCCGACTATCTTGACCTCGCCAGCCTCCGCTGGTGCCGAGCCCCCGCACGATGACCCCGCCCGTCCCCGCCACTCCCGCCGCGCGCCGCGTGCCCGGCCTTCCGCCGATGGGACGGTTCTGGACCGCCGCCAACGCCCTGAGCCTGCTGCGCATCGGCATGATCGGGCCCATCGCGTGGATGGTCTACACCAGCGCGCCGGTGGGCTGGACGTTCGCGCTCGTCGCCGTGGCCGTCGCCACCGACTTCCTCGACGGGCGCGTCGCGCGCGCCACCGGCGCCGTGACCGAGTGGGGCAAGGTGCTGGACGCGACGGCCGACAAGCTGGCGGCGGCGGCCGTCACGCTCGCGCTGCTCGTCCGCCCCGAGCCGCCCAACCTGCCGCTGTGGTTCGTCGCGCTGGCCGTCGCGCGCGACGCGATGCTGGCCGTCGGCGGGCTTATCCAGTCGCGGCGGCTGGGGCGCTTCACGTCGAGCCTCTGGAGCGGCAAGGTGGCCGTGACGCTGCTCGCGCTGACGGTGGTCGCGGCGCTGCTGCAGGCCCCGCCGGCGGCGATGACGGCGCTCGTCGGCGCGACGACCGGCGCGATGGCGTGGTCCATGGTGGCCTACGTGGTGCGCTTCCGCGCGATCGCGCGCCACGGGCTCGACGCGCTGGAGGCCGACGGCACGACGCTCCGCCGCGAGTTCGGCCTCCGCCGGTGACGCGCGCGTTCGCCGCCACGCTGCTGCTCCTCGCAGCGGCCTGCACGTCGCCGGGCGATGCGCCGGGCGATGCGCCGGGCGATGCGCCGGGCGATGCGCCGGGCGATGCGCCGGGCGATGCGCCGGGCGATGCGTCGCGCACCGAGCGCCCCGGCCTCTACGACTGCGAGGGCTGCGAGCGCGCCGAGGCGCGCGACCCGTCCGCGCTCTCGTGGCGGGTGCGCGTGCCGCCCGAGGGCGAGCCCGGCGAGCGGCTGGTCGTCGCCGGACGCGTGCTCCGCCCCGACGGCACGACGCCCGCGCCCGGCGTCGTGCTCTACGTCCACCAGACGAACGCCGACGGCGTCTACCGTTCGATCCGCAGTCAGGCCGGCGGCGGCCCCGGCGACGCGCTGCTCGAAGGGTGGCTCGTGACCGGCGCCGACGGCCGCTACGAGATCGACACCATCCGCCCCGGCCCGTACCCCGACGGCACGCTCGCGGCGCACCTCCACGTCTACGTCAAGGAGCCCGGCCGGCGGCCCTACTACATCGACGACGTGGTGTTCGACGACGACCCGCTCGTCGACGACGCCTACCGGCGGGCGCAGGAGCGTCGCGGCGGCTCGGGGATCGTCCGCCTCGCGCGCCGCGCCGACGGCGCGTGGCTCGCGCAGCGCGACATCGTCCTGGAACCGTGAGACGCTTTCCCGGCGGATTCCCAACCCGGCGCGCGCCGTGCGCGTAGGCTGCGCCCTCCGCCCGCCCCGCCTCCCGATGGCCCTGTTCGGCTTCAAGCGCAAGAACGACGACCAGCAGCAGCTCGACGCCGGTCTCGAGAAGACCCGCACCGGGCTCTTCGACAAGCTCCGCACGGCCGTCGCTGGCAAGGACCGCGTGGACGACGAGGTGCTCGACAACCTCGAAGAGGTCCTCGTCACGTCCGACGTCGGCGTCAAGACGACCGTCGAGATCATCCGCCGCATCGAGGCGCGCGTCGCGCGCGACAAGTACGTCTCGACCAAGGACCTCCACGCGCTGATGCGCGACGAGATCGCGGACCTGCTGCTGGACTCCGACCCCGGCCGCCCGGCGGCGTTCGACGCGCCGCTCGCCAACAAGCCGCACGTCATCATGGTCGTCGGCGTCAACGGCGTCGGCAAAACGACCTCCATCGGCAAGATCGCGCACCGCTACAAGGCCGCCGGCAAGCGCGTCGTCCTCGGCGCCGCCGACACGTTCCGCGCCGCGGCCACCGAGCAGCTCACCATCTGGTCCGAGCGCGCCGGCGTGGACATCATCAAGCAGTACCAGGGCGCCGACCCGGCGGCCGTCGCCTTCGACACGATCGCCGCCGCGCAGGCGCGCGGGGCCGACGTCGTGCTGATCGACACGGCCGGCCGCCTCCACAACCAGATCGGCCTGATGGACGAGCTGAGCAAGGTCAAGCGCGTGATGGACCGCCAGGTGGCCGGCGCGCCGCACGAGGTGCTGCTCGTGCTCGACGCGTCCACCGGGCAGAACGCCGTCCGCCAGGCCGAGGCCTTCACGGCGGCCGTCGACGTCACCGGCCTCGTGCTGACCAAGCTCGACGGGACCGCCAAGGGCGGCATCGCCATCGGCATCTCGAACGAGTTCCGGATCCCGGTCAAATACATCGGCGTGGGCGAAGGGATCGCCGACCTGCAGGTGTTCGACCGGGCCGCGTTCGTGGCCGCGCTCTTCGACGGGCGCGAGGCCGCGCCGCGCTAGCCGCCCGTTCGGGACCGCTGCGCGTCCGTTCACCGGCGCGGCAGGGCATTTCGACGCCCCGACGTGCGAAAACGGCTCCGCGTGTTGCATCTTCCCACCGTCCGCCAGCCCGTCGCGCCACCCCGAGCCAATGCGCCTCCGCCTGTCCGTCCTCTGGATGGTCCTGCTCGCCGCCACGGCGCTCACGCCGCCGGTGGCCCATGCGCAGGCCGCCTACACGCCTGAGTTCGCCGTGACGGTCGTCTCGGCCCGCTCGGACAGCACCGGCGCCCCGCGCGTCGACGTCTACACCGAGGTCCGCCACCCGGACCTCCGCTTCCTCTCGCGCTCGGGTGGCTTCGAGGCCAGCTACACGCTGACCGTGGACGTGCACGCCGTCGGGCCACGCGGCCGCCAGGAGGGCCTGCTGGAGTCGCGCCAGAGCGAGCGCCGCGTCCGCGTCGCGGAGTACGCCGCCACCCAGAGCGCCGACGGCGTCGACCGCGCCGTGCAGTCGCTGAGCCTCCCGCCGGGCACCTACAGCTTCGTCGTGACCGTCGAGGACGGCGCCAGCAACCGGACGGCCACGCGCGAGGTCGCCGCCGTCGCCCGCGCCACCGACGGGCCGGTCTTCATCTCCGACCCGCTGCTCGTGGACCACTACGACAACGCGACGCTGGCGTTCGAGCCCAACGTCGGCGCGGCGGTCTCGACCGAGCAGGAGTCCGTCACGGTCGTCTACGAGATCACGACCGGCGAGGCGACGGAGCTCGACGTGACCTACGCGGTCACCGAGCAGAACCGCCGCGCCGAGCGACCGTCGTTCAGCACGCTGCTCGGGCTGGCGCCGCGCCAGCAGGCCGACACCGGCACGCCGGTGCTCACGCGCGAGCGCCTGAGCGTGCCCGCCGGCACCACGCCCGCCACGTTCCGCATCGCCACCGAGGCGCTCACCGTCGGTGACTACGCCCTCACGATCCGCCTCGAGCGCCCCGACGGCACCCTCGTCGCCGAAACCGACCGCCCGTTCTCGGTCCGCTGGATGGGCCTCGACGCCCAGATCGCCGACCTCGACCAGGCCATCTCGCAGCTGCGCTATGTGGCGCGCGAGCGGGAAGTCCGCGCCATGAACGCGGCGGGCACGCCCGAGGAGCGCCTCCGCCTCTTCCGCGCCTTCTGGGACGCGCGCGACCCCTCGCCGGGCACGCCGCGCAACGAGCGCATGGAGGAGTACTACTACCGCGTGGCGTACGCCAACGAGCGCTACAGCCGCCTCCGCGACGCCGGCTGGAGCACCGACCGCGGCGAGGTCTACATCCGCTTCGGCGAGCCCGACGAGGTGGAGGTCCATCCCTTCAACTTCGGCACGCGGCCCTACCAGGTCTGGACCTACTACCGCTCGGGCCGGCGCTTCATCTTCGTCGACGAAACCGGCGGCGGCGACTACCAGCTGCTCGTGCCCATCTGGGACGACCGCACGCGGCTGTAAGGGCGAGCCGGGAGCGGCCAGCGGGGAGCAGGAAAGACACGGGTAGCTTGCCCGACCCGCTGACGCCCGGCCTGTTGAACTCTGCCGCTCCCCGCTCGCTGCTCGCCGCTCCCGACGACACGCCCCGCGTCGTCTTCATGGGCACGCCGGACTTCGCCGTGCCGTCGCTCGACGCGCTCGTCGCGGCCGGCCTCGCGCCGGCGGCCGTCGTGACCGTCCCGGACAAGCCGGCGGGGCGCGGGATGTCCCTCCAGACGTCGGCCGTCAAGGACGCCGCCGCGCGCCACGGCTTGCCGGTGCTCCAGCCCGAGAGCCTGCGCGACCCCGCGTTCGTCGGCGCCCTGCGCGACCTCGCGCCCGACGTGATCGCCGTCGTGGCCTTCCGCATCCTCCCGCCAGAGGTCTACGGCACGGCGCGCCTCGGCGCGTTCAACCTCCACGGCTCGCTGCTGCCGGCCTACCGCGGCGCCGCGCCCATCGCGCGCGCGCTCATGGACGGCGTCCCCGAGACCGGCGTCACGACGTTCCTCCTCAAGCCGAGCGTGGACACCGGCGACGTGATCCTGCGCGTGCCGACGCCGGTCGGACCCGACGAGACCGCCGGCGACGTGCACGACCGCCTCGCCGCGCTCGGCGCCGACGCCGTCGTCGAGACCGTCCGCCGCCTCGCGGCGGGCACCGCCACGCCGGAGGCGCAGGACGACGCCCTCGCCAGCCCGGCGCCCAAGCTGTCGCGGGAGGTCGCGCGCGTGGACTGGACGCACCCGGCGACGCGCGTGCACGACCACATCCGCGCGCTCTCGCCGTTTCCGGGGGCGTGGACGACGTGGCGCGGCGAGTTGTTGAAAGTGCTCCGTACGGCGGTCGAGACGGCCGACGGCGCGGCCGGCGCCCCCGGCGAGATCGTCCGCGCCGAGGGCGGACCCGACGGCGCGCTCGTCGTGGCGTGCGGCGCCGGGACGGTCCGCCTGCTGGAGGTCCAGCGCGAGGGACGCAAGCGAATGCCCGCGGGCGCGTTCCTCGCCGGTGCCGACCTCGCCCCCGGCGAGCGGCTGCACTGAACGTCGCGCCCCCCCCCCGCCGGCGACGATCTTCCGTCCTCTCGTCTTTCGTGCCCGACGTGACCGACCCGTCCACCGTCCACCCTCCATCGTCTCCGGCCGCGCCCGACCTCGAGGCCCTCGCCGCGCGCGCGTCCGCCGCCGGCGCGTTCGTCGCGCCGCTGCTCGACGCCGTCGGCCGCGTCGTCGTCGGCCAGCCGGCGATGGTCGAGCGGCTGCTTATCGGCCTGCTCACCGGCGGCCACGTGCTGCTGGAAGGCGTGCCCGGCCTCGCCAAGACGCTCGCCGTGAGCACGCTCGCGCGCGCGCTCGACGCCCGCTTCCAGCGCCTCCAGTTCACGCCCGACCTCCTGCCGGCCGACCTCGTCGGGACGCTCGTCTACACGCCCGCCGAGGCCACCTTCCGCGTCAAGAAGGGCCCCATCTTCGCCAACCTCGTGCTGGCCGACGAGATCAACCGCGCGCCGGCGAAGGTCCAGAGCGCGCTGCTGGAGGCGATGCAGGAGCGGCAGGTGACCATCGGCGAGACGACCTACCCCCTGCCCGACCCGTTCCTCGTGCTCGCCACGCAGAACCCCATCGAGCAGGAGGGCACCTACCCGCTGCCGGAGGCGCAGACCGACCGCTTCCTGCTCAAGACGGTCCTCACCTACCCGTCGCGCGACGAGGAGCTGGCGATCCTGCGACGGATGGCGCACACGGCGCCGCTGCCCGACGTGCAGCCGGTGGTGAGCCCCGAGGCGATCCGCGCCGCACGCGCCGTCGTCGGCGAGATCTACCTCGACCCGCGCGTCGAGGAGTACATCGTGGACCTCGTCGGCGCGACGCGCCGGCCGGCGGCGTTCGGGCTCACGGACCTCGACGGACTCGTCGCCACCGGCGCGAGCCCGCGCGCGACGATCGCGCTGGCGCTGGCCGCGCGCGCCCACGCCTTCCTGCGCGGACGCCCCTACGCGACGCCCGACGACGTGCGCGCGCTCGCGCCCGACGTGCTCCGCCACCGCGTCGCGCTCACCTACGAGGCCGAGGCCGAGAACGTCGGGCCGGACGCCGTCGTCCGCCGCGTGCTGGACCGCATCCCGGTTCCCTGAGCGCGGCTGCGCCGCGCGCCAGTGGCCAGTACGCCGCCTGCCGGCGGCGGGCAGTAGCCAGTGGCAGAAAAGCAGTCGGCCACTGGCTCCCTCCCACTGGCCCTTACAACGCCAGCGTGCGGTTGCGGACGGCGCCGGCGAAGGCGCGGTACTGCGGGTTGGCCTGCGCGAGGCGGTCGGCGGTGCGCGCGGCGTCGTCCCACCGGCCGAGCTGGGCGTAGGCGCCGGCGAGGTTGTAGAGCGCCTGCGGCGGCGCGCTGGCGCCGGCGGCGACGCGCTCGAGGTGCGGCACGGCCGCCGCCGCGTCGCCGCGCTGGAGCGCCATCGCCCCGAGCATGGTGTGCGCCGAGAGGTAGCCGGGGTCCAGCGCGAGCGCCCGCTCGTAGTCGGCGACGGCGGCGGCCGGGTGGTCGGGCAGTGGACGCCCCGCGCTCGCGGCCTCGACGCGCGTGTTGCCGCGGTCAGCGAACGGCTCGGCGAGGAAGAAGTAGGCCGTCGTGAGGGCCGTCCGCGCGCGGAGCGCGTCGGCCCAGCGGCCCTGCGTCACGTACCAGTCGGCGAGGCGGCGCGTGGTGGTGTACCAGTCGGCGCCGTCGAGCATCTGCGTCGCCATCTGCACGACCGGCGGCGGCGTGCGCACCGAGTCGGCGACGGCCTCGATCACCTCGTCGGGGCGGAAGGGCCACGCGCGCGTGAGGCGGTCCACGCGGAGGACGGCGCCGAACGAGTCGGCGGCCGTGATGAGCGTGTAGCGGCGTCCGGGCGGCGTCGGGCGCGGGCCGGGCGCAGGGAGGCCGGCGCCGGTGAGCGCGTCGAAGAAGGCGTCGGCGAGGAGCGCGTAGCCGTCAAGCGTCGGGTGGAGGTGCTCCAGCATCGTCTCGTAGCCGATGCTGCCGGCCGGCGCGACGGTGGCCAGTCGGGCCTCGCTCTCGACGACCGTCGCGCCGTGGCGCGCGGCCACGCGGCGGATGACGTCGTTGAGGTCGGTCGGCGCGCGGAAGCGGAGCGCGTCGAGGTCGCGCGCGCGACGGAGCGCGTCGCGCGCGCCCGTCGAGTCGCCGGCGGCGAGGCGGGCGCGCCCGAGCACGAAGGCGCGGAAGGCCGAGGCCGTGTCGGCCGCCGCCGCCTGCTCGAAGCCGGCAACGAGCGACGCCGCGTCGCCGGCCGAATCCGCGGCGGCGATGCGGCGGAGGTCGGGCAGCGGGTCGTAGGGGTCGGGCGCGCCGCCGGCGGTGACGCTCACGAACGGCCGCTGGTCGCGCTCGTTGGACGCCAGCGTCCCGATGAACACCGGCACGCCGGCGCGCGCGTAGCGCGCCAGCAGGAGGTCCATGTTGTCCTCGAACTGGCGGAGGCCGGCGCGGTAGCTCTCGCCGCCGAACGCGACCGCCTCCTCGCCCACCATGCGCTGCATCAGCGTCGTGCCGCCGCCGCCGGCCGCGTTGGCTGCGCCGTCGCCTGCGGCGGTGCCGGCCGACGTGCCGCCGGGCGGCGCACGGCGCGGACGCACCGCCGCGATGGCGTCGCGCAGCAGCTGCACCGTCCGCCACTCGCGCAGGCGCAGGTAGAGGCGCACCAAGCCGCCCGAGCGGCCGAGCGTCTGCGTGCTCGCCGCGCCGAGGGCGCCGTACCACTCGTTGTGGCCGGTGTAGACGAGCACGGCGTCCGGCTGCTCGGCGAGGATCTCGTCGGCGAGGTCGAGCAGCGTGAAGCTCGCGATGGCCGCCATGCCGGTATTCACGACCTCGACAGTGCGGCCGGGGTAGGCCGCGCGCAGACGCGCGCCGAGCACCTGCGGGAACGATGCGCCGCGGTAGTACGGGAAGCCGGCGGCCGACGACTCGCCCTGGACGAAGATGCGGAAGCTGCCGGCGGGCTTCTCGGCCGAGAAGAAGTCCGGGTTGGGGTTCGGGATGCCGGCCTCGCGCGCGAAGTAGCGGCGGGCGACCTCGCGGTTGGGCATCTTGACCGTCCCGGCGGCGTCCACAGGCACGAAGAGCGGCAGGTCGTCGCCGTAGCCGCCGAGGCGGAGGCCGCCTTCGAGCAGGCCGAAGAAGAGGACCGGCAGCAGCAGCGTGGCGACCCAGAAGAGCCGCCGGCGGCCGGCGGTCAGCGGTGCCACCGGCGACGCGGGCGTCGCCGGCGCGGCGGCCGGCGCGCTGCCGGTGGGGCGGGAGCGGTCCTTACGCGCCATCGCCGGAGGTCGGCTCGTCGGCCGGGCGGGCGCCTGCGTCGCCGGACTCGTCGGCGTCCGGCGTGCGGTCCGTGACCGGCACCCAGACCGGCTCCTCGACGCCGGCGTCCACGACCAGCCAGCGCGAGAGCGTGAACAGCAGGTCCGACAGCCGGTTGAGGTAGTGCAGCACGTGCTCGGAGACGCCCTCCAGCGTGCTCGTCTCGACGACCAGCCGCTCGGCGCGGCGGACGACCGTCCGCGCGAGGTGGACGCTCGCGGCGGCGGGCGTGCCGCCGGGCAGCACGAAGTGGCGCAGCGGCGGCAGGTCGGCCGTCAGGCGGTCGATGTCGGCCTCCAGCGCCGCCACGTGGTGGGCCTCGACGCGCGGCACCGGGTAGCGCGTCTCGCCGGGCGTCGCGAGGTCGCCGCCGAGGACGAACAGCTCGTTCTGGAGGCGCGCCAGCAGAGCGTCGGCCTCGGCGGCGCGCGGGCCGGCGGGCGGCTGCGCGAGCGCCGCGCGCGCCATCCCGAGCACCGCGTTGGCCTCGTCGGCGGTGCCGTAGGCCGCGATGCGCGGGTGGCTCTTGGCGACGCGCCCGCCGCCGAAGAGGCCGGTGGTGCCGTCGTCGCCGGTGCGGGTGTAGACCTTCACGAACGCGCGCCGTCGCCGGCCGGTGGGAGGGGCGCAAGATACCGGAGCGCCGGGCCGTCGGGGCCGGCGCTCACCTCGGCCGCGACGCCGAACGCGCTCGCCAGCCGCTCCGGCGTCAGCACGTCGGCGGGCGGACCGTCGGCGGCGAGCGTCCCGCCGGCGAGGACCAGCATCCGGTCCGCGAAGCGCGCCGCGAGGCCGAGGTCGTGGACGGCCGCGACGACCGTCCGCCCGCCGTCGGCGAGGGCGCGGGCGCGCGCGAGCAGGTCCAGCGTGTGGCGGATGTCGAGGTGCGCCGTCGGCTCGTCGAGCAGGAGCGCGGGCGTGTCCTGCGCGAGCGCCTGCGCGAGCGCCACGCGCTGCCGCTCGCCGCCCGAGAGGGCCGCCAGCGGACGCCCGGCGAGCGCGCCGAGGTCCAGCGCCTCCAGCGCCGCCTCGACAGCCGCGCGGTCGTCGGCGGTTAGCGCGGCGGTCCATGCGAGGTGCGGTGCGCGGCCCAGCGCGACCGTCTCGCGGACCGTGAAGGCGTCCGCCGCCGGCGGTGTCTGGCGCACGAACGCGAGGCGGAGCGCGCGTTCGCGCGCGGACCACGCACGCGCCGGCCGGCCGAAGAGGTCCACGGCGCCGTCGTGCGGCAGCAGGCCGGCGAGCGCGCGCAGCAGCGTCGTCTTGCCTGCACCGTTGGCGCCGACGACGGCGACGAGCGTCGCGGCGCCGATCTCGAACGAGACGCGCGACAGCACGCCCCGCCCGCCGAGGGCGACGGCGACGTCGCGGACGAGAATCGCGGGGACGGGCACCGGCGGCGGCGACGGATCGTTGGGACGGCACAGACTACGCGCGCCGATGCCCCGCCTCGCCCTCCTCCTGCTCCTGCTGCTCCTCCCCGCCTGCGACTCCCTCGGCGGCGACCAGGCCCTCTTCGAGGACGAGGCCTACGGCCTGCCCCCCGGCACCGTCCCGTCGTGGCGGCTCAGCCCGGCGCTCGACACGCGGATCACCTCGTTCCGCGCTCCGGCTCCCAACCCGGCGTCCCCGGCCGACTTCGTCGATCTCCAGTTCTTCGACAACGAAGTCGCCCCGGGTGGCTACGCCGTGTACTACCTCACGGACCGTGACCCGCGCGAACTGGTGCTCATCGACCAGACGCCTGGCTTCTCGCAGCCCTCGTTCTACACGCTGGGTTTCTTTGGAAAGAACGTCAACGCCGGCAACCCGGGCGTCTACCGCCTGATGGTGCTGGCGCCCGGTGAGCGCGTGGTGGCCTTCGGCGATCTCACGATCCAGTAGCACGGCTCTCCGGGCCGCGACCGGCCGACGCCGGCTCGACAATTCCGCGGCCCGCTGAGGTCCGACGCGCCGGTTCGCCGTACTTCGTGCAAGGTCGTCCCCCCTCCACTTCGCCGCCCCCGTCATGCCCCTGCCGCTGCTCGTTTCCCTCGTTGCCTTCCTCACCTTCGGCCTCACCGGGTGTGGGGGCGATGACGCACCGGTCGACACCACCGAGGCGCCGGCCACCGCCGACATGGCCCCGGCCGACCCCACGCCGGATGCATCGGACGACGCGGCCGACGAGCCGACGGAGCAGACGCACTCCGGCGAGCTGGCCGACGGCGACGAGACGCTCGATACCGGCGAGTACGCCGACATCTACGACCTGACCGTCCGCGAAGGCCAGACGGTGATCGTGGACGCCACCACCGACGGCGAGCTGGATCCGTACGTGATCCTCCGCACGCCGAGCGGCGAGCAGGAGGAGAACGACGACCACGAGGGCTCGACGCAGCACGCGCGCGTGGAGCACGTCGCCACCGAAGCCGGCTCCTACACGGCCATCGTGACGTCGTATGAGCCCGGGGAGACCGGGAGCTACAACGTGACGCTCACCGTCCGCGACTGAGGTCGTCGGGGCCGGGGCACCGGCGGCTCTGGCCCCTCGCCTTTCGCGCCCTCTCCACCGGAGACCCGACGGGCGTGCGGCTAGCTTCTCGCGTTCCTTGATCGTCCCCCGTGTCCAAGTCGCCCACCCTCAGCAAGCGCCGTCAGGTGCGCGAGCGCGTCCTGCAGGCGCTCTACGCCCATGAGCAGAGCGGCGACGAGGCGCAGCACGTCATCGCGACGATCCTCGCGCCGGCCTTCCGCGACGAGCCGATCTACCTCCGCTTCGCCGAGAAGCTGTTCCTCCACAGCGCCGACACGCGCGAGGCCGCCGACGCGCTCATCGCGGCCCACACCGAGAACTGGGACATCGCGCGCCTCGCGCTGACCGACCGCCTCGTGCTGCGGATGGCCATCGCCGAGATGCTCCACTTCGAGGACATCCCGCCCAAGGTGAGCCTCAACGAAGCCGTGGAGGTCGCCAAGGCGTTCGGGACCGACAAGAGCGGCGCCTTCGTCAATGGCGTGCTGGACGCCGTGCTGCGCGACCTCCGCGCCGCCGGCCGCCTCCACAAGACCGGCCGCGGCCTCGTGGACCAGACGCCCGGCGCGCCGGCCGCCGGCTGACCGGCCATGGCGCTCTACGCGATCGGTGACCTCCACGGGTGCGCGCGCACGCTCGATGCGCTCGTCGCCCGCCTCGCGCTCGCGGCCGGCGACACGGTCGTCTTCGTGGGCGACTACGTGGACCGCGGGCCCGACTCGCCGGGCGTCCTCGACCGGATGCTCGCCATGGAGGCGGCGGCGGCCGACGGCTCCGGCCCCGCCGTCGTCTTCCTGCGTGGCAACCACGACCAGATGATGCTCGACCACGTGGACGGCACCGGCGACGACGACCTCTGGTGGATCAACGGCGGCCGGCAGACCATCGCCTCCTACCCCGGCGGTGAGATCCCCGGCGCCCACGTGGACTTCCTCCGCCGCACGCGCTTCGCGCACGTGCAGGACGGCTTCGCGTTCGTCCACGCCGGCATGGACCCCTCGGTCTCGGTCGCCGACAACCTCGCGGTCCTCGACCCCGGCGTGCTGCTCTGGACGCGCCGCCACTGGACGCACCCGCTCGGCGCGTGGGAGATGCCCGTCGTGTGCGGCCACACGCCCGTGCCGGAGCCGGTCGACCGGCCGCAGGTCATCGGCATCGACACCGGCGCGGTGTTCCACGCGCGGCCGGGCCTCGGCTGGCTGACCGCCGTCGCGCTGCCCGAGCGCCGCTTCGTCCAGGTGCCCTACGCCGGCTGACGCGGGTCAGTTGGCGGTCACGTGGCGGAGGCGCGCGCCGGTGGCGGCGCGGTCCAGCCGCCGCTCGAAGCGCGCCGAGTCGCCGGGCGGCACGTCGCGCACCTGTACCATCGCGTCGCCGATCGGCTGGTTCTCCTCGTCGTAGAGCGTCACCGCCACGTCGGCCGACGCCATCGGGCGCCCGGAAAGGTTGACGACATAGCCCGAGAGCGTCGGGTAGTCGGAGGGGTTCGGCCGGAGCCGCATCCCGTGGACCTCGGCCTGGATGCCCGCGTCGGCACAGCCGACGACAGCGAGACTCAGAACGGCAGCGAAGAGAGCGACGCGCACAGCAACGGTGGTGGGTTCGGGAGCGCGAACGCGCGCGCGCCGCCGATTCGTCCGAGAAGATGGCGTGGGCGCCGGTCCCGGACCGCAGGCGTCAGACCGTGTGGTGGCTCCCGAACCACCAGATGAGCACCAGCATCAGCACGGCGCCGACGACGCTGGCGACTGGCATCCATTCGAGTCCGGTCCCATAGCCGTCGAGGGCGGGGGCGAGCAGAGCGAGCAGCGTCATCGGTCGGGGTGCACAGGGGAGAAGGGCGAAGCTACGCGCCGCCGGAGCCCACGGGTCCCAGTGCCGCCACGATGCGCGCGAGGCCCGCGCGCCAGTCCGGCGGCGCCACGCCAAACGCCGCCTCGGTGGCCGACATGTCCAGCTCGACGCGCGGCGGGCGGCGCGCCGCCGTCGGGTAGGCGCTCGTCGGGACCGGGTCCACGGCCGACGCGCGCACCGGGCCGAGGCGTCGCGCGGCGTCCACGACCGCCACAGCGACATCGTGCCACGAAGCGAGCGGCGCGCCGGCGAGGTGGTAGGTGCCGGCGGGGGCTCCGGCCACGAGGCCGGCAGCGACCGCGAGGAGCGCACCGGCGAGGTCGTCGGCCGGCGTCGGGTGGCCGTGCTGGTCGGCGACGACCGCGAGGCGGTCGCGCTCGCCCGCGAGGCGGTGGATCGTCCGCGCGAAGTTGTGCCCCTCGTGCGACAGCACCCACGCGGTGCGGACGATCGCGTGGCGCGGCGCGTGCGCGCGGACGGTCCCCTCGCCGTCGGCCTTGGTGCGTCCGTACACGCCCAGGGGCGAGGGCGCGTCGCCGGGCCGGTACGCGCAGGTCGCCGTCCCGTCGAAGACGTAGTCCGTCGAGACGTGGACGAGCGGCAGGCCGGCGCTCGCGCAGGCGTGCGCGACGACCCCGGCCGCGTGGTGGTTGACGGCGCGCGCGGCGTCGGGCTCGCTCTCTGCTCGATCCACGGCCGTGTACGCGGCGGCGTTGACGACCGCACCGCCGCCGGCCGATGCGAATGCCCCGACGGCGGTCTCGACGGCCCGGCGGTCGGTCACGTCGAGCGCCGCGCGGTCCAGCCCGACGGCCGCCGCGCCGCCGGCGCGCACGAGGGCCCGACCGAGCTGTCCGCGGGCCCCGAGGATGAGGAACGACGGTCGAGTCGTGAGGGGCGAGGCGTGGGTCTCTCCCGCCCCCTCGTCCCTCGTCCGTCGCCCATCGTCCATCACGCCGCGACCTTCTCCTGGAAGTAGGCCAGCGTGCGCTGGAGGCCGTCGGCGCGCGAGACGCGCGGCTCCCAGCCGAGGACCTCGCGGGCGCGCGAGATGTCGGGCTGGCGGATCTGCGGGTCGTCGGCCGGCAGGTCGTGGAACGTGAGCGACGAGCGCGAGCCGGTGAGCGCGACGACCTCCTCGGCGAACTGGCGGATCGAGACCTCGTCCGGGTTGCCGATGTTGACGGGCTCCGCCGTATCGGAGTGGAGCAGGCGCCAGATGCCCTCGATGAGGTCGTCCACGTACTGGAACGAGCGGGTCTGCGAGCCGTCGCCGAAGACCGTGATCGGCTCGCCGCGGAGGGCCTGCCCCATGAAGGCCGGCAGCGCGCGGCCGTCGTCGAGGCGCATGCGCGGGCCGTACGTGTTGAAGATGCGCACGATGCGCGTCTCGACGCCGTGGTAGCGGTGGTACGCCATCGTCATGGCCTCCGAGAAGCGCTTGGCCTCGTCGTAGACGCCGCGGCTGCCGATGGGGTTGACGTGCCCCCAGTAGGACTCCGGCTGCGGGTGGACCTGCGGGTCGCCGTAGACCTCGCTCGTGCTCGCGATCAGCATCCGCGCGCCCTTGGCCTTGGCCAGCCCGAGCGCGTTGTGCGTGCCGAGGCTGGACACCTTGAGTGTCTGGATCGGCAGCTTGAGGTAGTCGATCGGGCTCGCCGGGCTCGCGAAGTGCAGGATGTAGTCCAGCTCGCCGGCGACGTAGATGAAGTTCGAGACGTCGTGGCGGACGAACGAGAACCGCTCGTGGCCCATCAGGTGGGCGATGTTCTCGGGGTCGCCGGTGATGAAGTTGTCCATCCCGATGACCTCGTGGCCCTCGGCGATGAAGCGGTCGCAGAGGTGCGACCCGAGGAAGCCGGCGGCGCCGGTGATGAGCGTGCGGGGCATGGGAACGGCGGGGCGCCAGTGGCCAGTGGCAGATCAGAGGGGACGCGCTTCTGCCACTGGCTACTGCCCACTGGCCACTGGCCCGCTCGGCGCCACGAACGGCCGGCCGATGGAGTGGTACTCGAAGCCGGCGGCGGCCATGCGCTGCGGGTCGAACACGTTGCGGCCGTCGAAGACGAGCGGCGCGCCGTTGGGGCCGGGCGCGAGCGCGTCGCGGAGGCGCTCGAACGTCGGGCGGCGGAACTCCGGCCACTCGGTCGCGATGACGAGCGCGGCGGCGCCCTCGGCGGCGGCGTAGGCGCTCTCGGCGTAGGCGAGCGTCCCCGGCCCGGCGAGCGGCTCGCGCTCGAACGTCGCCTTCGTCGTCTCGACGGCCTCGGGGTCGAACGCCACCACGTCGGCGCCGCGCGCCGTCAGCTCGCGGATCAGCACGTGGGCCGGCGCCTCGCGCACGTCGTCGGTGTGCGGCTTGAAAGCGAGGCCCCAGAGCGCGACGCGCGTCCCGGCGAGGTCGTCGCCGAGCGCGGCCGTGATGCGCGGCATCAGCGTCGTCTTCTGCTTGTCGTTGACGTCCAGCACCGCGCTGAGGATCTGGAAGTCGTAGCCGTTCTGCTCGGCCGTCTTGTGGAGCGCCTGCACGTCCTTCGGGAAGCACGAGCCGCCGAAGCCGATGCCCGCGTAGAGGAACTTGGCGCCGATGCGGCTGTCGGTCCCGATGCCGCGGCGGACCTTCTCGACGTCGGCGCCGACGCGCTCGCAGAGGTTGGCGATCTCGTTCATGAACGTGATCTTGGTCGCGAGCAGCGCGTTGGCGGCGTACTTCGTCATCTCGGCGCTCTCCTCGTCCATGACGATGATCGGGTTGCCGGAGCGGACGAACGGCTCGTAGAGGCGGGTCATGGCTTCGGCCGCGCGCTCGGATTCCGTGCCGACGACCACGCGCTCGGGCTTCATGAAGTCCTCCACGGCGACGCCCTCGCGCAGGAACTCGGGGTTCGAGACGACCGCGAAGTGCTCGCCGTCGACCAGCCCTTCGGCCTCCATCACGGCCGTCACCTTGCGCGCGGTCCCGACGGGCACCGTGCTCTTGTCCACGACCACCTTGAAGCCCCACGACGGGTTCGCCGCGAGCAGCTTCGCGATGTCGGCCGCGACGCCCATCACGTAGCGGAGGTCGGCCGAGCCGTCCTCGCCCGGCGGCGTCGGCAGCGCGAGGAAGATGACCTCGGCGGGCTCGACGGCGGTCGCGAGGTCGGTCGTGAACGTGAGGCGCCCCTCGCGGCGGCCGCGCTCGAAGTAGACCTCGAGGCCGGGCTCGTAGATGGTGAGCGTGCCGGCGGCGAGGCTCTGCACTTTGCGCTCGTCGATGTCGACGCAGGTGACGTGGTTGCCCATCTCGGCGAAGCAGGTGCCCGAGACGAGCCCGACGTATCCGGTTCCGATGACGGCGATGTTCATGAACGACGCGGGGGAGGCGGTGGGGTATCGGCAGGTACGCGCGAATCTGCGGGCCGGCCGGCCAACAAACCGTCAAGGTCCCGCCGATTTGGAGGCGGTGGTCACCGGCACGGGCTAGCTCCGCGTCCGACGCCGCGCGCCGGTGGGCCTGTCATCGGCCGCGTCTCCGAGGGCGTCGAGGTCGAGCGCCGGCGACGTGCGCTCGTCGGAGGAGGCGCGTTCGTCGGACGCCTTGACGGCGTCGTCGCGCGCGATCAGGTCGATCCGGTCGAGCAGGGCGTCGGCCTGGTCTCGGACACGCCGACGCGCACGACGCGCGCCCCACAGGATGCCCGCGACGGACGCGCTCAGCACGAGAACCAGCAGCAGGGGCAGCAGCCACATCTCCGGCCGCCCCATGAGCAGCGGGACGGCCGAGAACAGGAGCCCCAGGAGCGGCATCGCCCACATCAGCTGCTGCACCTGTCGGACCAGCGTCCGCTGTACGTGCGTCACGGTCACGCGCGTCCCGGCCTCGGTGGGCTCCAGCACCACGGCCACGCCGTCCGACCCGCCGTGCGCCGCATCGGGCAGGCTCCACTCGCGGACGCGCCCGATCTGGCTCGCCGTGCCGGCGGCGCCGAACGTCTTGCGCAGGACCGCCACCATCGCCTCCCACGCCGCGTCGGAGACCGGCGACGGGAGCACGCGCACCGTGCGCCACTCCGCCGGGAGGCCGGCGACCACCGGCCCCGGCGCGGCATCGCCGGCCTGCAGCTCGGCCACGGCGGCGGCGATGTCGTCGGGGTCGAGCCCGGCGGCGCGCCCGATCTCTTGCAGCTCGGCCAGCGTGAGGCCGTCGGCGGGAGGCCCGGCCACGCGCTGCCGCTCGGCGGCCCGAGCGAAGACGCGGCGGGCGTCGTCCTCCGAGAAGCGCGCCGGCGTCACGAGCGGGTGCGGTGCCGGCCCGCCGCCCGCTCGTCGTCAGGGGCGTCTCCGAGCGCGTCGAGGTCGAGCGCCGGCGACGTGCGCTCGTCGGAGGAGGCGCGCTCATCGGGCGTCTCGCCGGCGTCGTCGCGCGCGATCAGCTCGAAGCGGTCGAGGACCGACTCGAAGCGCCGCGTGCGCTGCGTCCGCCACTGGCGCGTACCGACGTGCGTCCCGCCGAGGAACAGCAGCGCCATCACGCCCGTCATCACGGCCGGAATCCACAGTTCCGGGTCCACGCTGGCGACCGCGAGCGCCGTGAAAACGATCGCCATCAGGGCCGTGACACCGCCGGCGATGCTGAAGCCGAGCACCATGTCGCGGATCGACTGCGAGAGCGTGAGGCGGATGCCGCCGTCGACGGGCTCGGCCGTCAGGTGCGTGGTGACGCCGTTCTTGGTGCCGCCGGAGACGATGCTCCACTCGCGCTGGCGGCCGATCTGGCCGGCGGTCCCGGTGCCGCGGAACTGCGCGCGCGCCTCGGCGACCATCGCCGCCCAGACATCGTCGGTGAGGGTGCCGGGGACGACGCGCGTTACGGTGAGTTCGACCGGCGCGCCGACGAGGCGCTGCGGCGCGGGCGCCGCGCGGTCGAGCTCGGCCGCGGCCTGCGCGACGAGCGACGGGTCGAGGCCGGCGGCGCGGGCGGCTTCCTGGAGGTCGGCCAGCGAGAGACCGCCGTCGGCAGGTCCGCGCGCCGTCTGCCGCTCGGCGACGCGCGCGAAGATGCGGCGGGCGTCATCTTCGGAGTAGCGGCGGGCCATCGGGCGGCGGGCGGGCGAACGCGCCCAAGCTACACCGCCCGCGACGCACTACCGGGTGCGCTGCAGCTGAACCACCATCCCGTCGGTGAACGTCAGGCGGACCCGGTCGGCGTCCAGCGGCTCATACGTCCCGACCGGCTGTCCGGCCGACGTGATGGCGCCCGCGGCGGCGGCAGCGCCGAACGTGTGCTCGCGGTCGTAGCGCTCGCCGTCCTGCTCCATCACGACGTGGACCGTCGACTGGCCGTCGGCGCCGAAGACGCACGCCATCGAGGCGAGCGAGGCGCCGAAGCGCCCCATCGCGCCGGGCGCGTCGACGGCGGCGAGCGACCACCGGCCAACGAGGGCGGGGTCCATGGCCGGCACAGCCTCGACGACCGCCTCGGCGTCCATCGCATCGTCTCCCTCGGGCGGACCGTCGGCCTGGGCCCACACGGGAGCGGCGAACAGAACGGCGAGCGCGAGGGCGACGGGACGGACCAACATCAGGAGGCGGGGCAGGTGCCTCGAAACAACGACGCCCGGGCCGGTTTCGTGCCCGGTCAGGCGCGTGGCGGTCCGGCGGGACGCGTCGCCGGCAACGTCGCCGGCCGGGCGGCCGGGCGCGCGGCGCCCGCCGGCGACGCCTCGGCAGGGCGGCGCCAGACCGGGACGGACGAGCACGGCTCTCCGTACATCACCTTGCTCGCGACGCCCTGCAGGTGGCGCGTCGCCTGCACGAAGGCGTCGAGCGGGACGCGGTCGGTGCCGCAGCCCTTCACCACGACCGGCCGCCCGGCGTAGGCGCTCCAATCGTGCGCGGCGAGCGCGGCGGACCAGCGGACGCGCTCGACGTCGGCCGGCGACGCGGCGGCGACGCTCGCGGCCACCGGCGCGAGGCGCGCAGCGGCGAGCAGGTAGGCCCACGTCGGGACGATGGCGTCGGCCGAGCAGACGACGGCCACGTCGCGCCCGGCGAACGGCGCCGGGTCGAGCGCGGCCAGCGCGTCGCGGAAGTCGCGCTCGCGCAGCACGAGGCCACGGTAGAGATGGTCCGCGAGGTCGAAGACGACGACGGGCTCCGCATCGACGAGCGACGCGAGGTCCAGCGTCACGATCGCACTCTCAGCGACGCGGTTTGTGATGAGTCCGGTCCCGGCGGCGTCCATCAGGCGGCGACGCGGTGGCGGACGTTGCGGACGGCCGTCGCGAGGATCTCGACGGCGGCGTCCACATCGGCAGCGGTCGTCGGGCGGCCGACCGAGAAACGGAGCGTGCCGAGCGCCTGGTCGTCCGAGTAGCCCATCGCGCGGAGCACGTGGCTCGGCTGGCCGGAGCGGACGCTGCACGCGGCACCGGCCGAGACTGCGATTTCGCGGATCATCGGCAGCAGGCGCGCGGCGTGGACGCCCTTGATGCCGACGCTGGAGGTATTGGGCAGGCGGGGCGCGTCGGTCGCGACGAGCCGTGCGCCGGGCACGTGCTCGGCGACGCCGGCCTCGAAGCGGTCGCGCAGCGTCACGTAGTGCGCCATGTCGTCGTGGAGGCGCTGGCGGGCGACGGTCGCCGCGGCACCGAGGCCGACGACGCCGGGGATGTTGACGGTTCCGGCGCGGAGACCGTCCTCCTGCTGGCCGCCGGTGATCTGCGGCTGGAGGCGCACGCGCGGCCCGCGCTGGCGGACGTACAGCGCGCCGACGCCCTTCGGGCCGTAGATCTTGTGCGCCGAGAGCGCGAGCAGGTCCACGCGCGCCGCCTCGACGTCCACCGGCACCTTGCCGACGGCCTGCGTGGCGTCGCTCAGCACGAGCGCGCCCTGCGCGTGCGCGATCTGCGCGATGGCCGGCAGGTCGTGCAGGACGCCGGTCTCGTTGTTGGCCCACATCGCGGCCACCATCAGCGTCTTCTCGGAGACGGCGTCGGCGAGGCGGTCGAGGTCCAGCGTGCCGTCGCGGCGAACGGGCAGGATGGTGATCTCAAAGCCCTCGCGCTCCATCGCGGCGCACGTCTCGAGGACCGCCTTGTGCTCGGTCTTGATCGTGACGATGTGGTGGCGGCGGCCGCCGTAGACGCCGCCCGCGCCGCGGATGGCGAGCGAGATGGACTCGGTGGCCCCGCTCGTGAACGTGATCGTGCGCGGCGTCGCGCCGATGAGCCGGGCGACGCGCTCGCGCGCCTGCCGGACCGCCTCGTCGGCCGCCCAGCCGTAGGCGTGCTCGCTGGAGGCGTTGCCGAAGTGCTCGCCGAAGAACGGCAGCATCGCGTCCAGCACGTCGGGGTCCACGGGGGTCGTCGCGTTGTAGTCGAGGTAGAGCGGCAGCGGCATGGGAACGGTCGAATCCTGAGTGCGGCACACGGCGACCGTGGTATTACGGACGCCGCCGAAGCGATGTTGTGAGAAAACGCCGGAGTTCTCGCCGGGGCCTCCGGCCGGCCGGCCAGAGTGCGCCGCGCGGCGCGCTCCGTCGTACCATCGCCCTCCGGATCCGTTCTCCCGCTCCGCCCCTTCCGATGCGCTTTTTCCCGCCCCTCCGCACAGTCGCCCTCGCCGGCCTCGCCCTCCTCGTGCTGCCCGCCTGCGACAGTGCCGATCCGCAGCCGCCGGGCGACAGCATCGCCTTCGGCATCAACTACACGCGCCTGTTCGCGCCGGCGACCGACGCCGAGGTCGCGGCCGTCCGCGCCGAGTGGACCGCGCGCAACCCGACGTCGTCCACGCCCACCGTCGTCGGCACCGCCACCGAGGGCGGCGCGACGATCACGGTCGTGAGCCACACGGTGACCGCCACCGGCTGCGAGACCGTGACGCACTACGCGGCGATCCGCGTGCCCGACGGCCTGCCGGCCGACGCGCCGATGCTGGTCGTCCACCACGGCGGCGACGACGGCTTCCGCGTCGGCGGCAGCGGCGACACCGGCCTGACGGCCCTCGCGGCGCTCTACCCCGACCTCTTCGCGGCGACCGTGCAGGTGGCGCCCGTCTACCGCTCGGAGCCGCTCGACGCGAGCGCCATCGGCCTCGGCACGCTCACGGCCTCCGGCGCGCCGAGCCCGTGGGACTGCGACGTGGACGACGCCATCGCCACCGTCGACGCCGTCATCGGCGCGTTCCCGGGCGTCGTCAGCGCCACCGAGCGCGTCGCGATGGGCTTCTCTCGCGGCGCCAACACGGCCGCGCTCCACGCCGCGCGCGATCCCGAGATGGATGCCCTCGTGGACTACTACGGCCCGACGGACTTCTACAACGATGCCGTCCAGCTCCTCACCACGGGCGTGCTCACGGGCAACGCCGGCGCGCTCGGCCTGCCGGGCGCCCAGTACCTGCTCGACAACGTGCTGCTGCCGCTGCGCAACGCCGACGGCTCGTACAACGCCGGCGCCGACTACGCGACGGCGCGCCTCGCCATCGTCCGCCGCTCGGCGTCGGTCTTCGCGACGAGCCTGCCGGACACCCAGGTGCACCATCACCGGCAGGACAACGTCGTCCCGGTCGGCTTCACGGAGGCCTTCGAGGCCGAGGTCGACGCCCGGGGCGCCGGCAGCCGCGTCGAGGTCTTCTACTACGGCAGCGGCGCGCAGGCCGCCGGCTTCCACACGCCGACGGCGATGCCGGAGAGCCTCGCGCGCGTGCAGACGTTCCTGCTCGGTCAGTTGACCGGCCTGACGACGGTGGCCGCGAACTAGGCACCGCCGATGATCGTTTCGGGAGGGCGCCGCTCGTTTCGGGTGGCGCCCTCTGCCGTGTCCCGATGCGCCGTCTGCTGCTCGTTCTCCTGCTCCCGATCGCCGCGTGCGACGCCGGCGGTCCGTGCGACGACGGCTGCACGGCCGGCGACGAGGTCGTCGCCGGCGTCAACCTGACACAACTGTTCGACGCGCCGGTGACGGCCGCCGAGCGCGACGCCGTGGCGGCTGCGTGGGCCGCACGCGACGCGGCGGCGTCCGCCCCGGCCCTCCGTCCGGTGCTCGAAGAGGTGACGCGGACCGTCGGGCCCGACGGCGCCGAGATCGTCGTGCTGGCGGCGTTCGCGCGCGGTGCGACCGGCGCGCGCGACACGCTGTTCGTCGCGGCCACCCGCCTGCCGTTGCGCGCACCCGGCGACGTGCGCCGCCGGCCGCTCGTCGTCGTGCTGCCCGAGGGGCCGTCCGATGCCGGGACGCTCCCCACACAGGCGGCGCTCACCGATAGCCGCGCGGACGAGGTCGTGATGGCGACGGTGGCGCCGCGCGGCGCCACCCTCTCGGCCGGCGAGCGCACGTTCGGAACGGGCGTCGCGCCCGGCGAGCCCTACCTCACGGACACCGACGACGCGCGGACACTCCTCGCCGCGCTCCCCGATCTGGAACTGCTCGCGGATGCGACGCGCCTCGGCGTCGTCGGGCACGGACGCGGAGGGACGGCCGCGCTGGCCCTCGCAGCGCGACGCGTTCCGTCGCTCGGGCTCGCCGTCGCGCTCGGCGCGCCGACGTCGTTCGTGACAGCCGGCGTGCGCGACGACGCGCGCGCGTTCCTGACGAGCGGCGCCCCACGCTCGACGATCCCGGCGCTGACCGCGCTGCTGGCCGCTACCGTCGGCGCCGTGCAGAGCGGCACGGCGACGCTCGACGAGGCGCGCGCGGACCTGCTCGTCCGCTCGCCGGGCGCGTTCGTCCGGCCACCGCCGCTGCTCGTTGTCGCCCACGGCGACCTCGACACCGTCGTGCCGGTGAGCCAGCTCGGCGGCCTGACCGAGATTGCCGGCGAGCCCGACGCCGTCGTGCTCCGCCTCCCGGAGGCGACGCACGAGACGGTGCAGACGCATCCCGAGGTCGTCTCGCTGGTGACGGCGCGCGCCCGCGTCGCCTTCGGATGGCCGTGACGATCACCCCGGCCCGCTCGGAGGACGACTGGCAGGCCGTGCGCGCGATCCGGCAGGCGGTGTTCGTGGAAGAGCAGGCGTGTCCGCCCGACGAGGAATGGGACGCGCACGACGCTTCCGAGCGGCGCGGCACGCTCACGCACCACCTCCTCGCGCGCGTCGACGGCGAGGCGGCCGGCTGCGCGCGCTGGCGCCCGTACGACGACGGCGCCGGCACGGCGAAGCTGGAGCGGTTCGCCGTCGTGCCAGCGCTCCGCGGGACCGGCATCGGGCGGGCACTCGTCGGCCGCGCGATCGCCGACGCGTCGGCGGCCGGGCACGCGCGCCTCGTGCTCCACGCGCAGGCGTACCTGACCGACTTCTACGCAGGCTTCGGCTTCCGCGCCGTCGGCGACCCGTTCCAGGAGGCGGGCATCGAGCACGTGAAGATGGAAAGGACGAGCGGACAGCCCCCCTAGGGCAGTTTATCTTTGCCACCCGTCGCGCCACTCGCGCCGACGGATGCCTCGCCCGGTTCGTCTAGAGGCCTAGGACGCCGCCCTCTCACGGCGGTAACACGGGTTCGAATCCCGTACCGGGTACACAGACCAGCGCCCGCCCGGCTCGCCGCGGCGGGCGCCGTCGTCTTCCGCCGTGACCACCGCCGCCCTCCCGTTCGCGTCCGTCCTCCGCGCCGTCGGCGCCGAGGCTGTGGCGCTGGGCATCGAGGCCTACGCCGTCGGCGGCGTGGTGCGCGACGCGCGCCTCGGCCGCCCGACGACCGACGTGGACGTCGTCGCCGTCGCCGGCGACCGCCGGGCCGGCGTCGGGATGGCCCTCGCGGAGGCGACGGCGCGCGCACTCGGCCTCAAGGCGCCGGCCCTTTACCCGGCGTTCGGGACCGCCGCGCTGACGATCTCCGCCGACCGCCTCCCGCCCGACGAGGCCGACGCGCTCGACGGCTGGCCGCGCCTCGTCGTCGAGTTCGTCGGCGCGCGCCGCGAGAGCTACCGCGCTGAGAGCCGCAAGCCCGTCGTCGAGGATGGCACGCTGGCCGACGACCTCGCACGGCGCGACTTCACCGTCAACGCCCTCGCGGCCCGCCTCGACGCCGGCCGCTTCGGCGAGATCGTGGATCACCACGAGGGGCTCGCGGACCTCGCCGCGCGGCGCCTCCGGACGCCCCTCGACCCGACCGTCACGTTCGACGACGACCCGCTGCGGATGCTGCGCGCCGCACGCTTCGCCGCCCAGCTCGGCTTCGAGGTCGCGCCCGAGGCCGTCGGCGCGATGCGCGACCGCGCCGACCGCGTCGCCATCCTCAGCCAGGAGCGGATCACCGACGAGCTGAGCAAGCTGCTCGCGGCGCCCGCGCCGTCGGTCGGGCTCGGCCTGCTGCACCGGAGCGGCCTGCTCGCGCACGTCCTGCCCGAGGTCGCGCGCCTCGAAGGCGCCGAGGAGGTGGGCGGGCGGACCCACAAGGACAACCTCTGGCACACCTTCGAGGTGGTCGACAACCTCGCGCACCTCCAGCGCGGCGTCGGCGTGGGCGAGCGCGCCGGCGGCTTCGACCTCTGGCTCCGCTGGGCCGCGCTCCTGCACGACGTCGCCAAGCCCGACGTCAAGCGCTGGGAGCCGGGCACCGGCTGGACGTTCCACGGCCACGAGGACCTCGCCCCGCGCAAGCACATCCCGGCGATCTTCCGGCGCCTCCGGCTGCCGCTCGGCGAGCCGCTGGACTTCGTCCAGACCGTCGTGCGCCTGCACCACCGCCCGGCGGCGCTCGTGGACGCCGACGTGACCGACAGCGCCGTCCGCCGCCTGATCGTCGACGCCGGCGACGACATCGAGGACCTGATGCTGCTCGTCCGCGCCGACGTGACGAGCAAGAACGCGCGCCGCGCGCGCAAGTACCTCGCCGGCTTCGACCGCGTCGAGCGGCGCATGGCCGAGGTCGAGGCGCGCGACCACCTCCGCAACTGGCAGCCGCCCGTCGACGGCGACGAGATGCAGCGGCGCCTGCGCCTGCCCGAGGGGGTCGCCGTCGGCATCCTCAAGGCGTGGCTCCGCGAGGCCGTGCTCGACGGCGAGGTGCCCAACGAGCACGCGCCGGCGTGGGCCTACGTCGAGCAGCGGCGCGACGAGGCGGTCCGCCGCGCCGACCTCTTCCGCGAGGCGATGCGACAGCTCGGACGCGGCCGCCGCGCCGGACCCGTCAAGGAAGCCGCGTTCTGGCAGGAGTTGCCCGACGACGACGAAGCCGCCGTGGCGCAGCTGCTCGCCGGCGGCGAGCGCGCGGAGATGGACGATGGACGATGGACGATGGACGGCGATGCGGAGCGCCGCGTCCCGCCCGACGCGTAGGTTGCTTCCCGGTCCCGCGGTCTGCGACAGGGCAACCCATCGTCCACCTCACCTCGTTCATCCGTTGTCCCAGCCCCAGTCCTTGTCCTCGGTTCTCGCCGCGCTCGTCGAGCGCGCGGGCTTCCGCGACCGGCTGGACGCCGAGCGGGCCGTCGAGGCGTGGGGCGCGCTCGCCGGGCCGGCCATCGCGGGCGTCACCGAGCAGGTCTGGATGCGCGAGGGCGTGCTGCACGTCAAGGTGCGCTCGTCGGCGTGGCGCCACCAGCTCACGTTCCAGCGCGACGCGTGGCGCGACCGGATCAACCGGCACCTCGGGCGCGAGGTCGTCCGCGAGGTCGCCTTCCGGTGATCGGCACGCGCCAGTGACGCGACCCTCCGGGGCGAGGGGCGAGACGTGTCTCGCCCCTACCTTGCGGGATCGCTCTCCGCTCCGCCCGTGGCGTTCTCCCCCGACACCTTCGCTGCGCGGCGCGCAGCCCTCGCGCGCGCGCTCGGCTCCGGCCTCGCCGTCATCCCCGGCAACGGCCCCGCGCCAATGAACTACGCCGGCAACGTCTACGCCTTCCGACAGGACGGGACGTTCCGCTACTACGCCGGCCTCGACGACCCCGGCCTCGTGCTGCTGCTCGACGCCGACTCCGGCGAGGCGACGCTCGCCGGGCACGACCCGACCGTGGACGACATCATGTGGGAGGGTCCGCTCCCGACGATCGCTGACCGCGCGGCGTCGGCCGGCATCGCGCACACGGCGGCGCCCGACGCCGTCGGCGCGGCCATCGGGGCGGCGCTCGCTGCCGGACGCACGGTCCACACGCTGCCCGCCTACCGCGGCGAGGCGCGCGAGCAGCTCGCCGCGTGGGGTGCGCCGTCGGCGTCCGAGGCGCTGATCCACGCCGTCATCGCACAGCGCCTCGTCAAGACGCCCGACGAGATCGCCGAGATCGAGGAGGCCGTCGGGATCGCGCGCGAGATGCACGTGCTCGCGATGCGCCTCGCGCAGCCGGGCACGACCGAGGCCGAGGTCGCCGGACGCATGGAGGGCCTCGCGCTCCAGCGCGGCTCGCACCCGTCGTTCCCGATCATCCTCACGCGGCGCGGCGAGGTGCTGCACAACCACGCCACGCGCGCGCCGCTCCAGGCCGGCGACCTGATGCTGTCCGACGCCGGCGCCGTCGCGCCCGGCTCCGGCTACGCGGCGGACATCACGCGCACGGCGCCCGTCGGCGGGCGCTTCTCCGAGCGCCAGCGGATGGTCTACGACACGGTCCTGAGCGCGCAGGAGGCGGCCATCGGCGCGTGCCGCCCCGGCGTCCCGTTCGCCGACGTGCACCGCCTCGCGGCGCTGCGCCTCACCGAGGGGCTCGTGCAGATGGGCCTGCTGCGCGGCGCGCCCGACGAGATCGTCGCCGCCGGCGCGCACGCGCTCTTCTTCCCGCACGGCCTCGGCCACGCGATGGGGCTGGACGTGCACGACATGGAGGCGCTCGGCGAGGACCGCGTCGGCTACGGCGACGAGGCGACGCGCAGCGCGCAGTTCGGGACGGCCTACCTGCGCTTCGGGCGACCGTTGCGCGAGGGCCACGTGATGACCGTCGAGCCCGGCCTCTACTTCATCGACGCGCTGATGGACCAGTGGGCCGCCGAGCGGCGCCACGAGGCGTTCGTCGCGTACGACGCGCTCGACGGCTGGCGCGGGACCGGCGGCGTCCGCATCGAGGACGACATCGTCGTCACCGGCGACGGCTGCCGCGTCCTCGGCCCGCCCATCCCCAAGCGCGCCGAGGACGTCGAGGTCGAGGTGCAGGCGGGGGCGTAACCTCGCCCGACCTCAACTCACCCGCCCGCTTCATCGTGAACGAGTCTGCGATTCTGAAGGTCGTCCGCTTCCTTGCCGCGGCCGCGATGATGCTTGGCGGAGTGGGAATGCTGTACTGCGCTCCACATCTCTGGTCGGGCCGGATGGAAGACCTGGTTGGGGCCGGCTTCCCATTCGTCGGAGCATCCATTCTCTTCGGGAGGGGTCTGACCGCGCTGTCGCTCTCCGTGCGACGCCCGCACTGAAACGATCTGTCGGCCACCGCGTCTTCGAAGCTGAACTGCCAGGCCCTGCCATGACCGCCCTTCTCGAACGCGCCGTCGCGAAAGCCCGGACGCTGCCCGACGACCAGCAGGACGCCATCGCCGCGCTCCTTCTCGACGAAATGGAGGCCGACGACTGGGACCGCCGCATCGAAGCCGACGCGCTCGCCGGTCGCCTCGACGCAATCGGGCGGGCGGCCGACGACGACTTCGACGCCGGCCGCGCAACGCCGCTGTGACCCACTTCGCGACGCCCTCGTTCTGGGCGGCGTACCGCGACCTGCGGGACCACCTACGCGATCTCGCGGACAAGAACTTCGAGCTCCTGCGGCAGAATCCGCGTCACGCCTCGCTTCGCCTGAAAAAGGTCGGCGCGTTCTGGTCCGTCCGGGTGGGCCGGGGCTACCGCGCCTTGGCGCGGGATCGCGCGGAAGGACTCGTGTGGTTCTGGATCGGGTCGCACGACGCGTACGACCGGCTCCTCGGCTGACCGACGCGCCACGCCTCAGAAGGGCAGCGGGCGGACGGTCGTCTGCGGCGCGTCGAGGCGCAGCACGTCGCGCAGGTAGCCGCTCTTGACGGCCAGCGAGACCCCGAAGCCGCGCACGAACCCGATCGGCTGCCAGTTGATGGACAGCTCCCAGCAGTGGAGGTCGCGCGTCAGGCCGATGGTCGTCTGCGTCGGGCGGCCGTTGGTGAGGTCGAGGCCGGTCGAGCCGGTGGCGCGCCACGCGGGCGTGAGCCGGAGCGCGAACTGCGTCACTGAGAGCGTCGCCGTGGTCTGCGCCGGGAGCGTGAGGCCGCGCGCCGGCGCGTGGCTCAGCGTGAGGTCCACGGTGAGCGAGAGCGGCGCGGTGGCGTCCGTGTAGCCGACGACGGCGGAGGGGCCGAGCGGACGCGCGGGGTCGTAGTCGGGCTCGCCGGGCCGCACCGCCGGCAGCGGCGCCACCACCGGCGTCTCGGCCGCGCCCGCGCCGCCGAACGAGAACGACCGCCCGGCGCGGACCGACACGCCGGTCAGGCGCAGCGGGCGCCCGGCGTCGCGCCACTGCGTCGTCTCGGTGAGCACGCCGGTCGAGTCCACGGAGTAGATCGAGAAGCCGGCCTGGCCGGACGCGTTGAGGCCGCCGAGGGCGCTCGACGCCGTCAGCGCGAGGTCGCGCACGGGGCGCACCGGCGCCGCGAAGTTGACGCCGCCCGAGAGGTCGAACGAGAGCACCTGCACGGTGCGCCGCTGGATCTCGCCGGTGGAGTCCGGCCGCGCGACGCGCACGAGGACCGCGTTCTCGATGCCGAACGAGAGCGCGCGCGTGGGGTCGAGCGGGACGCCCGGCGCGATGGCGTAGCGGACGGTCCGCCCGGTGGTGTCGGCCTGCACCTCGCGCACGAAGCCGAGCGACGCGTAGTCGGGCTCGAACGAGAGCGACGCGCGGGGGCGGACCGTGTGGCGGAGGCCGTCGAGCGGCCCGACGCGCAGCGGGAATGTCCCGAACAACTCCGTCGAGGCCGTGACGGTGGCCGCGAGGCGGCGGACGGCCGTGAAGCCGGGCACCTGCTCGGTGAGCACGCGCGCCGAGTCGGGCAGCCACGTGCGCTGCTCGCGGCGCCCGAGCCACGTCTCGGTCCACGTCGCCGACGGGACCACCGACAGGTTGTAGCGCCCGGCCGAGAACGACGCCTGCACCGGCACGGTCTGGACGAGGCGCGTGTCGAAGCGCTGGTCGCGGCCGGTCGCGCGCAGGAAGTCCGACGGCGAGAACAGGCCATCGAGGAACGAGACGCCGGTCGAGTCGGAGAGCGGCGTGAAGTCGTAGGTGTTGGTGCCGGTGGCCGAGTAGCTGACGGCGAGGCGGTCGGTCCAGCGGTCGTCGGCGCCGCGGCGCAAGGGGAAGCGGCGCTGCTGCGTGAGCGTGAGCGTCGGCAGCGTGATCGTCGCGCGGCCGGTGGCGAGGTCCTGGAACGCCTGCGCGTTGACGCTGAGCGCGCGCCCGACGCGCGGCCACGACTGCGCGAACGCGACGCTGGACGTCGTGGACGTCTGGATCTGCTGGCTGACGGTCGCCGTCGCGAAGCGCTGGCTGGTGGACTGGAGGTCCACGCGCGCGCTCAGCGTCTGGCCGGCGGCGAACGTCTGGCGGTGGTTCCAGCCGAGCCGCACCGGCACGCGCGGCGCGAAGCCGGGGTCGGTGCTCTCGCCCTGGCGGAGGCGCCCGTACGAGAGCAGCAGGTCGCCGGTGTAGCGGTAGCGGCGGGCGTAGCGTGCCGTGCCGGTGGCCGTGAACGACCCCTCGGTGCCCACCTTCCCAGCGAGCTGGAGGTCGAAGAACTCGCTCGCGGCCCAGTACCAGCCGAGGTTGTCGAGGAAGAGCCCGAAGCCGGACTCGCGTCCGTAGCGCACCGGGAGCGGACCCGAGCGCCGCCCCTCGGCCGCCGGGAAGTAGCCGAACGGGAGCCAGAGCGGCGTCGGGAGCCCGAGCAGGCGGAGGCGCACCGGGCCGGAGAAGACGCGCCGTCCGTCGACGACCTTGAGGCGGTCGGCCTCCAGCGCGTAGTGCGGGTGGTCGAGGTCGCAGGTGGTGTAGGCGGCGTCCTGCGCGAAGATCACGTGCTCGTCGCGCTGCACGACCACGCCGCCGAGGAGGAATCCGTCGTCGATGCGCGTCCGCGCGGCCGTGACGCGCCCGCGCCGCGTGCGCAGGTTGTAGACGAACAGCCGCCCGGTGAAGCTCTCCTCGCCGTCGGCGAACGTCGGCAGCCCGACGGCGCCGGTGTCGCTCTCGACGGGCGCGGCGCGCAGCTCCTCGGGGCCGGCGAGGTAGTCGAGGCGCGCGGCGCGGATCGTGGCCGTCTGGTAGGTGGCGGTGGCGTCGCCGTGGAGCGTCACGCGGTCGTCGGCGCGCGCGCCGGCGGGCGCGCTGCCAGTGCGGACGCGCGGCGCGAGCACGATGCGCACCGAGTCGCGCGCCGTGTACTCGACGGGCGCCTCCAGCCCGCCCTCCGCCGGCGGCGCGACGCGGATCCCCAGCGGCGTCGCCGGCGCGACCGTCGAATCGGGTCTCGCCACGACGGAGCCCGTCCCGGCCGTCGAGTCCGCCGCCTGCGCGCGCGCCGGCGACGCGGCGGCGAGCGCAGCCAGGGCGGCGAGGCGGAACGCGAGACGGGACACGGCGGCGGGGGGCGGACGCGCAAGCTATCGGCCGCGCGCGCGTGAGCGCGCGTCACCTGCGCCGGAGACGGCACCGCCACCGGCCGATGCACGGGCGGCGGCGGACGTACACTTGCGCTGCCCGTCCGCCGCCGTGCCGGCCCCGCCGTTGACCGACGCTCCCGCCCTGCCCGACATCCGGCCGTTCGCCGAGCTGGCGCGCGGGCCGATGGCGTCGGTCTACAAGGCCGTGGACCGCGCCACCGGCGAGACGGTCCTGCTCAAGCAGCTCCGCCCGGCCGCCGCCGCCGACCCCGAACGTCGGGCGCGCTTCGCCGCCGAGGCGCGGCTCGCCGCGACGGTCCGCCACCCCAACGTGGTGCGCATCCGCCACGCGACCGACGACGCGATCGTCGCCGACTGGGTGGAGGGCGCCGACCTCGGCGCGACGCTCGACGCGCACGGCCCGCTGCCGCCGGCGCTCGCGGCGTTCGTCGCCGCCGAGGCCGCGCGCGGGCTCGCGGCCGTCCACGCCGCCGGCATCCTGCACCGCGACGTCGCCGCCGCCAACGTGCTCGTCGGCGCCGACGGCGCCGTGCGCCTGACTGACTTCGGCCTCGCCTCGCTCGCCGACGACGCCGACCCGGCCGACCACGGCCACGAGGTGCGCGGGACGCTCGCGACGCTCGCGCCCGAGGTCGTCACCGGCGGCGCCGCGACGCCCGCCGCCGACGTCTTCGGCCTCGGCGCCGTGCTCGCGCACGCGCTCACCGGGCGCGCGCCGTTCGCCGCGCCGACGGCGTCCGACACGCTCGACGCCGTGCTCCACACCGACGTCGCCGGCGCGCTCGCCGCCGACGCGCGGGTGCCGCCGGCGCTCGCGCGCGTCGCCGCCGCGATGCTCGCGCCCGCGCCCGACGCGCGCCCGTCGGCCGCCGACGCCGCCGACGCGCTTGCGGCGCTCTCGCCCGCGACCCCCGACGATCTCGCCGCGTGGCTCGCCGACCCGACGACGCCCCTCCCTCCCCTTGCGGAGTCGACGCCGACGCAGGCGGAGCCAGCGGAAGTGCCGGCGCCGCCGCCTGTGCCCCCCGTCGCGCCGACGCGCCGCGCCGCCCGCTGGCTCGTCGGCGCCGGGATCGTCGGCGCGCTGGCCGTCGCGGCGCTGCTCGCGCGTCCCGACCCCGCCCCGGTGCCACTGCCGCCCGCCGGACGCGATGCCCCGCCGGCCGTGGCTCTCGTCCCGCCCGACTCGTCCGCCGACGACGCGACCGGGACGCGGCCCGACGACGGCCTGGCGGTGCTCGTGCCGGAGGCTTCGCCGGCGCCGCCCGGGCCGCCGCCGTCGACGCCCGGCACGGCCGCCGCGCCGACGGTACCGCGTGAGGCGACGCGCCGCGACGACCCGCCCGAGCCCTCACGCACCGACCCGCGCCCGGAGACGCGTCCCGAGGCGCGCCCCGACGCCGCGCCCGAGGCGCCGGGTGCGCTGACGGTCGTCGCCGAGCCGTGGGCGAACGTGCGCGTCAACGGGCGTGCGGTGGGCACGACGCCGGTGGCCGCGCTGCCGCTGGCGGCCGGCGTCTACGAGGTCTCGTTCGAAAACCCGGCGTTCCCTGCGCACAGCGTGCGCATCCGCGTGCAGCCCGGCGAGACGGCGCGCGCCGAGGTCTCGCTCTGGTCGCTCGTCGCGCGCGTCACGCTGGACGTCGCGCCGTGGGCCGAGGTGAGCGTGGATGGTCGCGTCTGGGGCACCGTCCCGCCCCAGGATCGGCCCCTGGTGCTGCCTCCGGGCAGCTACACGCTGTCGTTCGTGCACCCGACGCTCGGGCGGCGGGAGGTCCCGCTGCGCGTCGCCGCCGGCGAGACGCGCACCGTGCGCGTGCGCCTGACCGAGCCCGCGCCGTAGCGGCACGCCCTTTGCGCACGTCGCCCAGCCCTTCCCGCCCCGCCATGCCCGCTCTCTGCCTCCTCCTCGCGCTGACGCTCGCGGCGCCCGCCGCCGCCCAGTGGGCGCCTGCCGCGTCGATGGGCACGCCGCGCGGCGACGCGGCCTTCGCCGTCCTCGACGGCCGTCTCGTGGTGGCCGGCGGACGCGGCGCCGGCGGCGTGCTGCTCGCCTCCGTCGAGGCCTACGACCCGGCGACCGACACGTGGACGGCGCTCGCGCCCCTGCCTGAGGCGCGCGTCGGCGCGGCCGCGACTGTCCACGACGGCACCCTGTACGTCCTCGGCGGGAGCGACAGTGAGGGCGCCGCCGATGAGGTCTTCCTCTACGACGCCACCGACGACGAGTGGAGCGAGGACGACCGCAGCATGGACCGCGACCGCGACCGCCCCGCCACCGCCTCGCTCGGCGGCACCCTCTACGTCCTCGGCGGGGCCGACGAGGAGGACGGCTTCCGCGCGACCGCCGAGCAGCGCGAGCCGGACGACTGGGAGACCTACGAGCCGTGGACGCTCAACCCGGCGCGCGCGCGCATGGCCTTCGCGACCGTCGGCGGCGCGCTCGTGGTCGCCGGTGGCGTCGGACAGTTCGGTCCGGTGGCGAATGTCGAGCGCTTCGTGCCGGGCGCCGGCGCCGAGGCGCTGCCCGCGCTGCCGACGCCGCGCGGCGGCGCCGCCCTCGCCACCGACGGCACGGCCCTCGTCGTCGTCGGCGGACGCGACGCGACGGACGCCACGCTCGCGTCCGTGCTGGAGCTCGGCGCCGGCGGCTGGACCGAGCGCAACCCGCTGCCCGACGCCCGGCAGGGGTCCGCCGTCGCGATCTTCGGACGCACGCTGGTCGTCGCCGGCGGCGTGGACCGCTTCGGCGGCGCGATGGGCAGCGCGGTGCGCTACGCGAACTTCGTCGCCGACGAGGTCGGCCCGACGCTCCCCGGCCTCGTGCTCGCCCACGCCGGCGCCCACCCGACCGCCGCGGCCGTGCGCGCCGCGCTCACGCTCGACGCGCCGACGGCGCTCCGCGCGACGGTGGTGGACCTGCTCGGGCGCGAGGTGGCCGTCCTCGCCGACGGCGTCCTTGGCGCCGGTCGCCACGCGCTCGCGTGGACCGGCGCCGCGCCTGGCCTGTACCTCGTGCGCGTCCAGACCGACGCCGGGCAGGCCCTCCTCCGCGCGACGGTCGTTCGCTGATGCGCGTCTTGTTTCTCGTGCTGCTGCTGGCCGCGCCCGCCGTGAGCGCCCAGAGCGACCTCGTGCAGGCGGTCCGCGAGGCGACCGCGCGGCTGGACTACGCGTCCGCCGAGGCGCGCGCGCGCGAGGCGCTGGCGCGCGTCGAGACGCTCTCGCCCGACGAGGCCGTCGAGGTGCACGCCGCGCTCGGCGTGGTGCTCCACGCGCGCGGCGCCGACGTGGAGGCGCGCGACCAGTTCCGCGCCGCGCTCTCCCTCGACCCTACGCTGACGCTGGACCCCGTGCTGGTGTCGCCACGCACGATCGAACTGCTGGACACGCTCCGCGCCGAGGCGCCGACGGCAGCGCCGGGCGCGGCGCCGACGGTGCGCTACCTCATCCTGCGCGACCCGCGTCCCGGCGCGGCGTGGCGCTCGGCCGTGCTGCCCGGCTGGGGACAGGTCCACAAAGGCCACCGGCGGCGCGGGCTCGCGTTCGCCGTCGGCGTCGGTGCGGCGACGGTCGCGACGGGCGCCGCACACCTCGTCTACCGCGACGCGCGAACGACGTACCTGGAGGCCCCGACGCCGGCTGAGGCGGAGGCCGCCTACGAGCCGATGAACCGCGCCTACCGCCGCCGCAACGTCCTCGCCGCCGTCGCGGCGACGGGCTGGGTCCTCGGCGTGGTGGAGGCGCTCGCGACGGGCGCACCGCACGCGCCGGCCACCGCGCAGAGCACCGCCCGGAGCGTCGGGCCGTCGGCCGAGGGCGTGGCGCTGCGCGTGCGCTTCTAGGCGCTGCGCACGGCGTGCGCAGGACCCGGCGCCGGCTGCGCACGCCGAGGTCGGCAGCGAACGCCGCGACGCACGGATCGGCGATTTCAGGCCGAATGGAGCGATTCTAGGTGCAAGCACCGGTTTGGCATCCCCTTTGGAAGGTCGATCTCCGACTCCCTTCCCCCCGGGCACCCGCCCCCTGTCCCCGTCCTTCCATGCGTGCTCTTCTCGCCTTCGCGCTCGTCCTCGGCCTCGCCGCCTGCGACAGCGCCTCCCCGGCCTCGACGGCCTCCATCCGCTACTCGGTCTCCGGCCCCGCCGCCATCACCTACTCGACGCCCGACGGCACCCAGGCCGCGACGGCCTCGTCGGCGTGGGACGCCTCGGTCCAGGTCCCGGCCGGCACGCCCGTCGTGCTGACCGCGCTGTCGGCGTCGGGACAGCCCGTCGAGGCGCGCATCTATGTCGACGACCAGCTCGCCAAGAGCAGCCAGGGCACGTCGGTGCGCCTGTCGTCGTCGGCCTCCTCGTCGTCCGGCGAGGTCGAGGTCGAGGGTCCGATCGAAGCGATCTCGGCCGACGCCATCACCGTGCTCGGCTTCACGTTCTCGATCGACGGCTCGACGGCGTTCCTCGACGACGACAACGACCCGACGACCGCCGCCGCCTTCTCGGTCGGCCAGCGCGTCGAGGTCAAGGGCCGCGGCCCGGCGGGCGCGCTCCGCGCCACGCGCGTCAAGCCCGACGACGACGGCTACGACGACGACGGCGACGACAACGGCGTGCACGTCGAGCGCGAGAGCACGATCACGGCGATGGACGCCGAGAGCATCACCGTCGGCGACCTCCGCTTCCTGACCAACGCCTCGACGCAGTACCTCGACGACGACAACCGTCCGATCGCGCGGAGCGCGTTCGCCGTCGGCCAGCTCGCCGAGGCCGAAGGCCACCGCCGTTCGGACGGCACCGTGCTGGCCTACAAGGTCAAGCAGGACCGCGACTGATCCCCCCAGGAGGCGACGCCGTTCTCGCCTCCTGCGCCCGGCCGTCCGACCCGCCCCCAGCGGGTAGACGGCCGGGCGCGCCCCGTTGTGGCCCCGGCGTCCCGGCCCGGCGACGGCGCGGCGGTAGGTTAGGCGTCGCTGCCCCCGGGGCTCCGCCCCGTTGCCCATGCCCCGCACTCCGACGCCGTACCGCAAGGACGCGATCACCGCCGCCGCCCTCGTCGAGGCGCTGCGCAGGCACGTCGGCATCGAGATCGGCCCGGCCGTCGAGGAGGGCGACGACGCGGCGGCGGCCCAGATGGACGCCTTCGCGGCCGACCGGCTCATCACCGAGAGCCACATCCACCGGCCGGGGCTGGCGCTGGCGGGCTACACCGAGCTGTTCACGCACCAGCGCGTGCAGGTGCTCGGCAACACCGAGTGCCGCTACCTCGCGTGGCTGTCGCCCGAAGACCGCCTCGCCACGTGGACCCGCCTGCTGTCGTTCGACCTGCCGTGCGTGGTACTCACCGCCGGCAACCGTCTCTCGCCCGAGATGCGCGCCGTCGCGGCGGCCAAGGGGGTGCCGGTCTACCGGACCGCCATGCCGACGGTGCCGTTCATCACCGAGCTGCGCGAGTTCCTGGAGGACCAGTTCGCGCTCCAGCTCACGCTCCACGGCTCGCTCGTGGACGTCTACGGCATCGGGCTGCTGCTCTCGGGACCCGCCGGTATCGGCAAGAGCGAGATCGCGCTCGACCTCGTCGAGCGCGGCCACCGGCTCGTCGCCGACGACGTGGTGATCGCCAGCCGCAAGGGCGACCACATCGTGATGGGCGCCGGCACCGACCTCTCGAAGCACTTCATGGAGGTGCGTGGCCTCGGCATCGTGGACGTGCAGGCCATGTTCGGCGTGCGGGCGGTCCGCTACCAGAAGCGCATCGAGGTGCTGGTGCGCATCCAGCGCTGGAACCCCGACGAGGAGTACACGCGCCTCGGGATGGTGGACGAGCGCGACGACGTCCTCGGCGTGAGCCTGCCGGTGGTGAAGCTGCCGGTGACGCCCGGCAAGAACGTGACGGTCCTCTGCGAAGTCATCGCGATGAACTACCTGCTGCGGCACTACGGCTACGACCCCGCCGAGGCGTTCGCCGAGCGCCTGCGCGAGCGCATCGAGCGGCGGGCCGGCGGCCCGCGCCGGGGCGTCGAGTGGTTCGAGCACGACGTGGAATAACCCGCGCGGCACGATTCTGCGCCGCGACACCGCCGTTCGGTAATCCGGCCCGCGTGCAGAGTTGCCGAAAAGCCGGCGGCTGACTCGCACGAATCCGCCCGCGCGCTAGGTTGAGCGCCCGCGTCGCCCCCGAGTCGCGCCCCGTCGGCGGTCCGGCGTGCCCGTGGCGCGCCATTTGCCGCCCCACCACCGGCACCCACCTCGCGCGATGGCCCCCAACCGGTTCTACTACTACGACCACGAGCGCTGCGCCTTCGTGGAGGTCGAGCCCAGCCGCAAGACGCTCTGGCTGAAGGCCGGCGCCGTGCTGGCGATGTCGCTCGTGCTCTCGGCCGTCGGCGTCGGCCTGCTGTCGCAGGTCGTGACGTCGCCCGCCGAGGTCGCCCAGCAGTCCGAGATCGACGCGCTGCGCACGCACCTCGAGCAGGCCAACGAGCGGCTGGAGACGTACTCCGACCAGATGGCCGAGCTCGCCGAGACCGACCGCGAGCTCTACCGGACGGTCCTCCACGCCGACCCGATCACGGCCGACCAGTTCCAGATGGGCACCGGCGGCGCCGAGACCGACCGCTTCGGGCGCTTCTCGGCGCCGACGGCCACGCTGCTCCGCCGCACGAGCGCCACGATGGACCGCCTGGAGGGCCAGGTCGCGCTCCAGACGCGCTCCTACGCGCAGCTCCGCCGCCTCGCCGGCCGCCGCGACGCCACGCTTCGCCAGCAGCCTGCCATCCTGCCCATCGTCGACGGCCGCCTCACGTCGGGCTTCGGGATGCGCTACCACCCCGTGCTGCACGTCCACCGCATGCACGCGGGCGTGGACTTCGCGGTGCGCGTCGGGACGCCGGTCGTCGCCACCGGCGACGGCGAGGTCCGCTTCGTCGGCACGCAGGGCGGCTACGGGACCGTCGTCGAGATCGCGCACCCGCGCGCGGGCGTCTTCACGCGCTACGCGCACCTGTCGGCCGCGCAGGTCCGCCAGGGCGACCCCGTGCGACGCGGCCAGACGATCGCGCTCTCCGGCAACACGGGCCTCTCGACGGCGCCGCACCTCCACTACGAGGTCCGCAAGCTCGACGGCGCGCAGACGCCGCTCAACCCGGTCCAGACCTTCGTGCCGGGCGTCTCGCCGCGCCAGTACCGCGAGATCGTGTCCGCGGCCCGCGCCCAGACGCTCTCGTTCGACTGACGCCACGACGCGCCGTCGGCGTGCGGGAACGTCTGCGCGGGGAACCGCCGGCGCGACGCGGGATTGCATCCGGCCGATCCACCCCGGCCGCACATGCGGCCGACCGCATCCGACGGGCGCTGCGCCCCCCAACCTGCCCCCCCATGTACTGGACGCTCGAACTCGCCGCCACGCTCGAAGACGCGCCCTGGCCCGCGACCAAGGACGAGCTCATCGACTACGCCGACCGCACCGGCGCGCCGCCGGAGGTCATCCAGAACCTCGAAGAGATGGAGGACGACGGCGAGCCCTACGAGAGCATCGAGGAGGTCTGGCCCGACTACCCGACGCAGAACGAGGACTTCTACTTCGAGGACGAGTAGGCGCGCCGCGCGGCGACCTCCTCGGCCCACGCCCACGCGCGCAGCGCCTCGTCCACGAACCGCCGGCCGGCCCGCTCGGCGGAGGCCGCGCTCCGGAACGCCACGCGCGACGTGTGGAGGGTGTGCCCCCCGGCGCCGACACGGAACGCGAAGCGGGCGCCGTCGGGACGAGCGAGGAGCGTCAGGCGGAAGCGGCGGTGCGAGAGACGGAAGACGGGCGTCACGGGCATCGGGGCGGACCGTTTCACTATCGGCCGCACACACCGCTGCCGGCCTCCCGGATTCCGCCGGCGCCGATTCGACCGGCGGGCGTGACGCTTCGCCGGTCTGAACCCTTCCGGCACGGGCCGGTGAGCCGTCCGCTCCGATGCGACTACCGCTGGCGCCCGCCGCGCGACGGCGGCCGGCGGCGCTGGATCTCGCTCTGCGGCGTGGTCGTCGGCGGGACGAACTCGGCGGGCACGAGGTCGGCCAGCCGCTCGAACGCGAGGTACTGCATCACCGAGATGGCGAACGGGTCCTCGGGGTCGCCGCGCGGGTCCACGAGCGCCGTCGGCCCCGAGAGCACGAGGATGGAATCCTGCGCGTCGCGCGTCGCGCTGCGACCTTCGCGGAACCACTCGCTGCGGAGGTAGGCCGGCACCTCGGGCTCGCGGGCGTACGTCACGCCGAGCGCCACGCCGTCGGCGCGGAGGCGGTACCAGCCGGGCGCGCCGGTCTCGGACGAGTCCACGCGGGCGACGAGGTCGGCCTCGGCGATGGGGCGCCCGACGTACTCGAGCAGCGTCTGGCGGTCCGCCGAGAGGCGGCGCGCGGTGAACGCGAAGCCGTCGGCCTCGGCGCGCCCGTCGCGGAGCGCCTGCAGCAGGTGGCGCAGCGAGCCGCGGTAGGCGAGCGTGCGGGCCGTCGCCCAGCGCGCGGCCTCGGCGGCGTCGGCCGGCGCCAGTTCCTCGAAGCGCTCCTCGCCGTCGTAGCGGATGCGCGTGTCGGTCGCCTCGAAGGCCGTCAGGTCGTAGTGGAGGCGGTAGCCGAGCGCGCGGTTGACGATCACGAGCGGCGCGCTGGCCGTGGCCGTCAGCGCGCCGAAGCGGTCGCGGAAGTCCAGCACCCACGGGTTCTCGATCTCGGTCTGCGCCGCGTTCTCGCTCTCGCCGATCAGGATGCGCCGGAAGCGCTCGTAGCGGCGCCGCCAGCGCGCGTCGCCCTCGGCCTCGACGGTCACCGTCGCGCCCTCGACGCCCGTGGACTCCAGCGTGAGCGCGAACGGACCGGCGTCGGCGCTGCCGACGCGGATGTCGCGCACGGCCGTCCGGTAGCCGATGAACGAGGCCACGAGGCGGTAGGCGCCCGGCGGCACGCCGTCGATGCGGAAGCGGCCGGCGGCGTCGGTCGCGGCGCCGCGCTGCGTGCCCGAGAGGTAGACGTTGGCGCCGGGGAGCGTCTCGCCGGCGGCGTCGCGCACGGTGCCGGTGACGGCCACGCCGGACTGCGCGGCGGCGGGCACGGCGACGGCCAGCACGGCGAGGAGGGAGAGCGAGCGTCGGATCAACGGGGGAAGGGGCGAGGAGTGAATGCAGGAACGCGAACCGCGAGGACGCTGGTGCCGGCGACGGTGCGACGCCTCGAATCTCCTCGCCCTTCGCTCCTCACTCCAGGCCCAGCACGGCATCCACGCTGCCGGCGGTGACGGCGTGGTAGCCGGACCGCGCGGTGCGGTAGATGCGCTCGGCCATCGGCCGCCCCCAGTCGGTCGCCGCGAGGGCGGCGAAGAGGGGGCGGACGAACTTGCGGCGCCCGACGCTCGTCAGGAAGCGCTCCATCGCGGGGAACGCCGGCTCGTAGCGCTGCGCGATGGCGGCCTCGAACCACGCGAACGCGATCTCGCTGTTGCCACTCCCGGTGAGCCGGAAGGCGGCGTCGAGCGCAGCCATGCGCGCGGGCGTCAGGTCGGCCGCGCCGAGGAAGCGGAGCCACTCGTGCGTGCTCCACGCGCGCGTGTCGAGCGCCGACGGGTCGCCGGCGACGTTGAAGGCGGCCACCTGATCGTCCACGCGCGCGAAAGCGGCGGACGTGACGGCGGGCGCGCCGGCGGGCACGCCGGGGCCGTCGATCCACGCCGTCGCGTCGATCGCGCCGCGCAGCGCGGCGTCGCCGGCGATGAGGTGCGTCTCGAGGTCGGCCAGGAAGCCGTCGGTGGTCATCGGGCCGAACGCGTGGCGGTCGAAGTAGCCGCGCAGCCAGCGGTCGAAGCGCTCGCGCCCGGCGGCGGCCTCGATGTGGCGCAGGAAGAGCGCGCCCTTGTCGTAGGCGACGGCCGTCATGCCGTCGTCGGGGTCGCGCCCGGCGAGGTCGAGCCGCAGGTGCGTGTCGCGCGGCGGCAGCGCCGCCATCTCGTCGTCGAGGCCGGTGCGCGCGAGGACGGCCAGCATGTCCGCGTAGTCGCGCCCGTAGACGGCCTCCATGATGCGGTTCTCGAAGTAGGACGTAAAGCCCTCGTTGAGCCAGAAGTCGTCCCACGTGGCGTTGGTGACGAGGTTGCCGCTCCACGAGTGCGCCAGTTCGTGCGCGACGAGGGCGACGAGGCTGCGGTCGCCGGCGAGGATCGTCGGCGTGGCGAACGTCAGCAGCGGGTTCTCCATCCCGCCGAAGGGGAAGCTCGGCGGCAGCACGAGCAGGTCGTAGCGGCCCCAGCGGTACGGCCCGTAGAGGGCCTCGGCGGCGGCGATCATGCGCTCGACGTCCACGAACTCGCTCGCGGCGGCGTCCACCACCTGCGGCTCGGCCCAGACGCCCGCGCGGTCGCCCAGCGGACGAAACTCTAGGTCGCCGATGGCGAGCGCGATCAGGTAGGGCGGGACCGCGCGGTCGAGGCGGAACGCGAAGCGCGTCCGGTCGCCGTCCACGCCCTCACCGGCGTCGCCGTTGCCCTCGGCGCTCATCACGGCGGTGAGCGTGGCGGGGACGGTGATGCGCGCCTCGTAGGTCTGGCGGATGCCGGGGCTGTCCTGCGTCGGGATCCACGTCCGCGTGAGGATGGCCTGGCCCTGCGTGAAGAGGAACGGCCGGCCGCTGGACGTCTGCTCGGGCGTCAGCCACTGGACGGCCGCCGCGCCGGGGCTCGTCGCGTAGCTCACCACGATGCGGTCGCCGGCCGCCGGGAGCGTGACGAGCAGCGGCGCGCCGAGGAGCGGGTCGGCGGCGCCGACGCGGAAGGCGAGCGGCGCGCCATCGGGCGTCGCGACGCCGCTCACGGTGAGGTCGCGCGTGTCGAGCACGACCTCGGTCGCGCCGGGCGCGCGCTCGAGATCCAGCGTCGCCGTGCCGCGCAGCACGCGGTCCGCGAAGTCGGCGTCGAGGTCCAGGCTCACGTGCGTCACGCGGGCGACCTCGGGGCGCGCGTAGGAGTGGACGTCGCGCGGCGGCGCCTCGGCCGTCGGCGCCGACGGCGGGGCCGCGGGCGTGCCGGCGGGAGCCGTGGGCGCCGGCGACGTGGTGCCGCAGGCGGCGAGGGCGAGGGCGGAGGCGGCGATCACGAGTCGGGTCGGCACGGGAACGGAGGCGAGCGAGAGCGGCAAGATACCGGGCGGCGATGGGGCTCCCGGACAACGCCCGACGGGCACCCGACGTGCCTCGTCTCCCCGCCTCCGGCGAGGCGCGCCGCCGCCGGCGCGCGCTACACTCGGTGCGTCCGTCCCCCGCCCCCGATGCTCCGCCTCGTTCTCGTCCTGCTCCTCGCCTCACCGGCCGTCGCACCCGCCGTCGCGCAGCCGCTCACGCTCCTCCGCCAGACCGCCGGCGACGTGGCGTTCGAGATGCGCGTGGACACCACCGCGACGTGCCCCGACGCGCCGACGCGCCTCTTCGCGCGCACCGACGACGCCGTCACGGACTGTGGCTCCGGGCGGGGCGTCGCCGTCGTCTGGCGCGGGCGCGACGTGGACGTGCTCGACACGCCGATGGCGTGGCTCGGCGCGGAGCCCGACACGACCGTCGAGGCCGCCGTCGCAGCCGCCGGCGACACGGGCGGTCCGTGGCCTGTCGAGCGTCCTGCGCCGGCGCGCGACCTCACCGACGACGGCGTGCCCGACGTGATCCTGACGACCTACTCGGGCGGGATGCACTGCTGCACGACGCACTGGCTCGTCGCGCTCGCGCCCGACGGCCCGCGCACGCTCGCCCGCGTGGAGGCGCTCGACGGACAGGCCGAGGTCGCTGACCTCGACGGCGACGGGACGGCCGAGTGGACGCTGCCCGACTTCTCGTTCGCCTACTGGAACGAGTCGTTCGCCGGCTCGCCGGCGCCGACGGTCGTGCTGGCGTGGGACGGCGAGCGCCTCGCGGCCTCGCCCGAGCACATGCGCCGGACGCAACTGCCCGACCTGCCGTCGGCCGCCGACGTGCGCGCCGACGATGCGTGGGCCGCCACGCGCTTCCCGCCGACGGCCTACTGGGCGACGCTGCTGGACCTCCTCTACGCCGGGCGCGGCGCCGAGGCCGCGCGCTTCGCCGACGAGGCGTGGGCCGGCGACGCCATCGGACGCACGGTCTTCCTGCGGATGCTGGCCGACCGGATCTGGCAGTCGCCCTACGCGAGCGCCGTCGCGGCGATGAACGCCGACGCCGTGGACTGGCTGTAGCGAGACGCGGCCGGGGCGCGACGCCACCACACGTCGCGCCCCGGCGGTCCGCCCCGTCTCCGCCCCGTCAGGCCGCGCGGCGGCGCGGGACGCGCACGACGGGCGTGACGGCGCCGGCGACGCCGTCTCCCGTCGGACGATCGGCGGCCGGGCGATCCCCGGCGTAGCGCTCGCGGAGGCGCGCGAGCAGGTCGGCGGTCTGCGCCGGCGTCAGCTCCTCCAGCGAGGCGACGCCGCCGTAGTGGCGCGCGGCGAGCAGCACCCGGTGGCGGTCCAGCCCGACGGACTCCGCCTCGGCGAGCAGGTCGGCCAGCGTGGGCCCGGCCGGCGGCGCCTCGGCCGCGGGCAGCGCCGCGAGCGGCTCGGGCGGCGCGACGGGCTGCGGACCCGCGCCGAGGCGCTCCATCAGCGCGGCGAACGTCGGCGACTCGATCTCGAGGCCGACCGGGAAGTCCGGCGCGTTGGACTTGACGACGGTCGCCACGCGGCGCGTCTCGAAGCCGTCCTGGCGGAGGCTCAGGTCCAGCATCACGTCCACGAAGTACTCGAGGCCGGAGACGGTCATCGGGAGCACGCGGCCGACCTCGTTCTCCTCGCGCTCGGCGCGCCCGCGCGCGGCCGTCTGGTCGGTGATGACGACGCACGCGCCGGAGTCCACACACAGGCGGCGGAGGACCTCCTGGAAGACGACCTGGTCGGCGTGCAACTCGTCGGCCGACGGCTGGGCGGCGGGGTCGCCGGTGCGCGCGCGCGCCGCCTCGACGGTCGCGCGGTGCTTGCGGCCGAAGTACATGGCCCACGAGTCGAGCGCGTAGCAGCCGTAGCCCTGCTCCTCGCGGCCCGGCCCGAGGGCCCAGTCCACGAACGGCAGCAGCTCGTCGGGGTGCTCGACCTCGATGGCGTCGAAGACGGAGCCGTCGGCGCCGGGCAGCAGGCGCGCCTTGCGCTCGGTGTCGAAGTAGCAGAGGCGGCCGAGGCCGGCGTCGGCGAGGCTGGCGGCGAACCAGCTCTTGCCGGCGCCGGCGGCGCCGCGCACGGCGACGACGAGGCGGCGCGCGCGCGGGCGGCGGGAGAGCGGATGGACGATCATCGGGCGTGGGGGGAAGTCCGCCGCAAGGTGCCGCCTACCCAGTGACGGCGCTCTGTCACAAGGCGCCCTTCGGGCGGGGAATGAGGGATGGGGAATGGGGCGGATCAACGGCCACCGTCTGCGCCGACCTCCGACTTCCCGCCCCGTAGCTTGGCGGCCGGTCTGCTCCCGTCCCGATGCGTGCTCTCGTCGTCTTCCTCGCCGGCTCGGCGTTCGTCGCCGGCTCGGCGCTCGTCGCCGGCTGCGCGACCGCCCCGCCGGTGACCCCGCCAGCGGCGGCCCCGGCCTCGCCGGCGCCGATGGCCGATGCGGCCGACCCGCTCGGCGGGGTCGTCGTGCCGGTCGTGCGCGTCGTGGCGGGGCGGGCGGACACGCTCGTCGCGGCCGACCTCTTCGGGCGCGACCTCTCCGTGACGTGGGGCACGCACGCCGACGTGCGCGTCACGCCAGCGTCGGGCGGACGACTCGCCGTCGTCGCGCGCGACGGCTTCTCGGGCGTCGCCCTCGTCCCGTTCACCGTCGCCGGCGAGACGCGGGTGCTGGCGGTGCAGGCATCGGTCGAGCCCGAGGTCACGTTCCGCTTCGCGCCCGACCTGCGTCCGGGCCAGGCGCCGCCGGCCGACGTGTTCGTCATCGGCGCGTTCAACGACTGGAGCCGGACGGCCGACCGCCTCACGCGCGGCGCCGACGGCGCGTTTTCGCTCACGCGGCGCATTCCGCCGGGGCGCTACGAGTACAAGTTCACCGCCGACGGCGCCGAGGTGATGGACCCCGCGCGGCCGGACAGCGTCCCCAACCCGTTCGGCGCCTACAACAACGTGCTCGTGGTGGCGAGCGCCGGCGAGGCGCCGCGCATCGCGTGGCACGGCGCGGCGTTCCGCGGCGACCCGTCGCTCGTCGCCGTGCCGGTGCGCCCGGCGCGCGAGATGGAGCTCGTGGACCCCGACGACGCCGAGGAGGAGTTCACCGACGCGACGGCCGTCGGCGTCGTGCTCGTCGGCAACCGCGAGGTGCCCACCGAGGCCATCGCGACGGTCGTGGACACGCTCGTGATCGATCTCGACGCGCTGCCGCCGGGGCCGCAGCACCTCCGCGTGGCGGTCCGCCACGGCGCGACGGTCTCCAACTGGATCGCGCTCGACGTGCGCGACCGCCGCGTGGTGGCCACCGGCCCCTTTTCGTGGACCGACGCCGTCGTCTACCAGATCGTCGTGGACCGCTTCCGCAACGGCGACCCCGGCAATGACGCGCCCGTGCGGCACGACTCGCTCGACGCGCGCGCCAACTTCTACGGCGGCGACCTTCAGGGCGTGCTCGACGCGATTGAGGACGGCTACTTCGACGGCCTCGGCGTGCGCGCGCTCTGGCTCTCGCCGGTCTACCGCAACCCCGACGACGCCTTCCGCGAGTTCCCGCCGCCGCACCGCTACTACAGCGGCTACCACGGCTACTGGCCCGTCGCGCCGCGCGAGGTGGACCCCCGCCTCGGCGACCTCGCGCTCCTGCGCCGCGTGGTGGACGCCGCCCACGCGCGCGGGCTCCGCGTGCTGCTGGACTACGTCGCCAACCACGTCCACGAGGACCACCCCTACTTCCGCGAGCACCGCGACTGGTTCGGGACGCTGGCGCTGCCCGACGGCTCGCTCAACCTCCGCCGCTGGGACGACTACCGCCTCACGACGTGGTTCGAGCCCTACCTGCCGAGCTTCGACTTCGACGCCGCGCCCGAGGCCGTGGACCAGATGACGGCCGATGCCGTGTGGTGGCTCCGCGAGACGGGCGCCGACGGCTTCCGCCACGACGCCGTCAAGCACGTGCCCAACGGCTTCTGGCGCGCGCTCACCGCGCGCCTCCGCGCCGAGCTGCCCGAGCGCTGGGCCGCCGCCGGCGGCGCGGGTGTCTACCAGATCGGCGAGACGTTCGGCAGCCACGCGCTCGTCTCCAGCTACGTCGTGCCGGGGCAGCTCGCGGCGCAGTTCAACTTCAACCTCTACGACGTCGCCGTGCCGGCCTTCGCGCGCGGCGGGAGCCTCGCGGCCGTCGCCGCCGAGGTCGAGCGCTCGCTGGAGGTCTACGGCCCGCTCCACACGATGGGCAACCCGATGTCCAGCCACGACAAGATCCGCTTCCTCGCGCACGCCGAGAACGACGTCCCGCCCGGCGCCGACGGCAAGGCCATCGGCTGGAGCGACGCGCCGCCGCGCGTGGACGACCCCGCGAGCTATCGCCGCTTGGAGCTCGCCCACGCCTACCTCTTCACGACGCCCGGCGTGCCGGTGCTCTACTACGGCGACGAGGTGGGCATGACCGGCGCCGACGACCCCGACAACCGCCGCCCGATGACGTGGACCGGCCTCGCCCCCGAGCAGGAGCGCCTGCGCGAGGCGACCGCCGCGCTCGTCCGCCTCCGGCGCGACGTGCCCGCGCTGCGCGCGGGCAGCTACGAGACGCTGGAGGCGAGCGCGACGACGTGGACCTTCCGGCGCGCGATGCCGGGCTCGGAGGCCGTCGTGTCGCTCAACACGGGCGCGCGGACGGTCTACGCGCGCCTCCCGCCCGGCCAGCCGGGGCAGGCGGCGTGGCGCGACGCGCTGGACCCGGCGCGGGCGCTCACGCGCCCGCGCCCGCTCGTCGTCGTGCCCGCGTCGTCCGTCGAGGTCCCGCCGGGCGAGTACCGGATCCTGGTGCGGTAGGCGGCGCGAACGCGTCGCCGGGAATGGGGAAAGGGGTATGGGGAATGAGCCGCCAGGGGCCTGGCCTCCCTGTCCCCGAAACGGCATTTCCCCATACCCCTTTCCCCATCCCCCATTCCTCCACCGTAGCTTGCGCGCCCCGCCTGCCGCTGCCGGATCGCCCGTTCGAGACGCCGTCCTCCCGAGAGTCCGCCGCCCCCGCGGCCCCGTAGCCATGCGTCTCGTTGACTTCGTCGGCCTGCCGGCGCTCGCCGCCGTCCTCGGCGTCGCCCTCGCGCTGCCCGCGAGCGCCCAGCGCCGCGACACCGGCTTCGACCTCGTGCGCCTCGACGCCAGCGCGCGCGCCGCGGCGATGGCCGGCGCCCCCGGCGCCATCGGCGGCGCCGACCCCACGGTCGCGTTCTACAACCCGGCGCTGCTGACGCCCGACATGAGCCGCGCGGTGGCCGTCGGCTACACCAACCACGTGAGCGAAATCGCGGCCGGGACGCTGCTCTACGCGCGCGACGTGCCGCGGCTCGGCGCGACGCTCGCGGCGAGCGTCCGCTACCTGTCGTACGGCGACTTCGACGGCGCCGGCCCCGACGGCACGCCCGACGGCACGACGTTCGGCGCCGGCGAGGCCGCGCTGACGCTCTCGGGCGCGCGCGAGGTCGCGCCACGCGTGCGTGCCGGCGCGAGCGTGAACCTGCTCACGACGCGCATCGCCGACGCGCGCGGCGCGGCGCTGACCGCCGATCTCGGCGCGACCTACGAGGTGCCGAGCCAGCAGCTCGTCCTCGGCGCGAGCGTCCACCACGTCGGCGCGACGCTGTCGTCGCTCGGCGCGACGACCGACCGGTTGCCGACGGACGTCCGCCTGACGGTCGCCAAGCGGCTGCGCTACCTCCCGCTCACGGTCTCGGTGGCGGGCTACGACCTCGCCGGCATCGAGGGCGACGCGCCGGGCGACTCGTCGGCCGTGCGGCGGGCGCTGGACCACGTCGCCGTCGGCGGCGAGATGCGCCTCGGGCGGGCGCTGGCGGTCCGCGCCGGCTTCAACCCGCGCCGCGCCGGCGACCTCGACGGCGGGCAGCGCCTCGACCTCGGCGGCGTCTCGATGGGCTTCGGCCTCTCGCTCTCACGCGTCGCGCTGGACTACGCCTACAACGGCTGGAGCGTCTTCGGCGGGACCCACCAGTTCGGGCTGAGGACGCGGCTGTAAGCGCGCGCGCCGCCAGTGGCCAGTGGGAAGGGGCCAGTGGGGGCTAAGCTTGCAACGCCCGCTCTGCCACTGGCCACTGGCCGCCGCTGTCAAGCGGCGAACGGGCCACCTCCCCACCATGCCTCCTTCAACCCTCGACGGGCTGGCGCACGCCATCCAGCTGGCCGTCGCGCCGGTGTTCCTGCTCTCGGGCATCGCCGCGCTGCTGGCGGTGCTCACCAACCGGCTCGCGCGCATCATCGACCGGCTGCGCTCGCTGCCGGCCGACGACGACGCGGCGGTCCGCGAGGCCGCCATCCTCGGCGCGCGCATCCAGGCCATCAACCGGGCCATCACGTTCTGCACCTACGGCGCGCTGCTGGTCGCCGGCGTCGTGGCGACGATGTTCATCGGCGTCGTGTTCGGCGTGGATCTCACGGCGGTCGTCGCGACGGCCTTCGTGCTCGCGATGGGCGCGCTGATCGCCGGCCTGACGAGCTTCCTCGCCGAGATCCACCTCACGACGCGCCAGTGGCGCGCCGAGCTGCGCCGGCCGTAACCGTCGACAACCGTCGCCGGCTAGACCGGCTCGACGTAGTCGAGGTCGGCGTGGAAGCGCTCGGGGAGCGACGCGATGGCGGCCAGCGCGAGCGCCGTGCAGACCGCGCCGATGACCAGCGCCGCGCGCACCTCGCCCCACGGTCCGACGAGGGCCTCGAACGCCAGCGTGATGGGCACCACGGCGCCGCGCACGAGGTTCGGCACGGTCGTCGTGACGGTCGCCCGCAGGTTGGTCCCGAACTGCTCGCTCGCGTTGGCGACGAACACGGCCCAGTAGCCGGCGCACACGCCCAGCGCGAACGCGAACGCGTAGAAGCCCGACGCGCTGAGTCCGCGGCTCGCCAGCAGCGCCGCCACGACGAGTTGGAGCGCGACCACGAAGCCCGCCATCGCGCGGCGGCGGCTCTTCAGGAGCTGGCTCAGCGCCCCGCTCGCGAAGTCGCCCACCGAGAGGCCGAGGTAGCAGAAGAGGATCGCCCGGCCGGCCGACACGTCGCCGGCCACGCCGAGCGCCCGCGCGAACTCGGGCGCGAGCAGCACCAGCACGCCGACGGCGAACCAGATGGGCAGGCCGGACAGCACGCACGCCACGTAGCGCCGCGCCCGGTCGGCGCTGGTGAAGAGGGCCCAGACGTGTCCGCGCCGCGCGCCGGCGTCGCGTGCGCTCTCGAACAGGCCGCTCTCGAAGACGCCGACGCGCAGCGCGAGCAGCGCCAGCCCCAGCACGCCGCCGACGACGTAGGCCGCGCGCCACGGCAGCAGGTCGCCCACGAGCGAGGCGACGACCGCGCCGAGCGTCCCGAACCCGGCGATGACCATCGTGCCGAGGCCGCGCCGCTCGCGCGGCATCAGCTCGCTGACGAGCGTCACGCCCGCGCCCAGCTCGCCGGCCAGCCCGATGCCGGCGATGAACCGCAGCGCGGCGTACTGCGGGACGGTCTGGACGAACGCGTTGGCGAGCGTGGCCGTCGAGTAGAGCACGATGCTCCCGAAGAGGACCGATTTGCGCCCGCGCCGGTCGCCGAGCACGCCCCACAGCACGCCGCCGAGCAGCAGGCCCACCATCTGGGCGTCGAGCAGCAGCACGCCGGTGCGGCGCATCGCGGCCTCGGCCACGCCGAGGGCCTCCAGGCTCGGCACGCGCACGATGCCGAACAGCAGCAGGTCGTAGATGTCGACGAAGTAGCCGAGCGCCGCGACGACGACGGCGAGGCGGGCGGTGCGGGCGGGGTCGGTCACCGGCGGGCGAGGCGGGGCGGCCGAACGTACCGACGCGCCGGCGATCCGCGGCGCCGGCCGCCGCGTCACCGGCCGCGTCACCGGCGGTCAGCCGGCGAACGGCGGGAGCGCGTCGCGGACCGTCCACCCGTCCGCGCCGAGGCCGACGACGACGCGCTGCGCGCCGTTGTCCAGCACCAGCGTCGGCGCGCCGACGACGACGTTGTAGCGCGCGAGCTGGTCCAGCGTGTCCTGGCTCAGCGCCACGCCGGGCGCCTTGCACTCGGCGAGCAGCCGCGCGGCGCCGTCGCGCCCGTACGCCACCACGTCGGCCCGCCACGGGCGCCCGAGGTACACGACCGCCTTCTCGACGGCCAGCAACCCGGCCGGGTAGCCGAGCGCGAGCAGGTCGGCCAGCAGCCGCTGCCGCACGCCCTCCTCGGGCGTGAGCGCCACCCACCGGCGACGCACGGGGTCGAGCACCTGCGCGCGGCCGGCGGCGTCCTCGCGCGTCGTCACCGGCCGGCGACCGGTGCGCCTGCCGTCGCGCGGCGGACGAGCGCGCGGTAGGCGCCCACCCAGTGGTCGGCGTCGCGCATCTCCCTGGCGATCGTCACGTCGGCGAAGCGCGGGACGAGCCCGACGAGCACGCCGGTGACGGCGTCCCAGTCCTGCGCGACGGCCGCGCGCTCGATCTCGGCGGCGGCCTGCGGCGCCCAGCGGTAGTCGGCGCGCAGCTTCTCGGACTTGCGCCAGTAGTCGCGGTCGTCCCACGCCTGCGCGGCGGCCTCGATCGTCTCGCCGACGCCGCGCAGGTGGAGCGCGAGGTAGGCCACGAGGTCGCGCGCCTCGTCGTCGTAGACGCCGGCGGCGAGGCCGTCGCGCGTGGCGAGCCGGCGGAGCGCCTCGGCGGCGGAGCGGACGTGCGCGCGGCGGCGCTTGGCGGGCGTGTCGCCGGTCTGGACGATGCGGGCCATCGGGGAGCGCGTGGGGGGCGTCGGGACCAAGATCGCGCCGACGAGCGAGTTGAGCGGCGGCGACCACGTCGGTCTGGGTGCCTGAGTTCAGGGGCTGGGGAAATCTCGGACCCAGCGGATCGTGTCCACAGGCTCAAGATCCTCGTCGCGCCACGTCGCATGCGGCGCTCGCTTCTGCTTCACAACGACGGTGAGGGTATCCGGGAGCGTGTGGGGGGAGATGGTGAAGCCGATGCCGGGGATGTACGGTCCCGCACTCACGCCCATGGACGCGCTCGTAGAGGCGTCATAGTCGATGGTGTACGGGAGCGGCCACGGGGGCCAATCCGGCGCCGCGAGTGACGCCTCCGCAGAGAGGGGGAGCGCGAGATGGTACCCCGATGCTGAACGGGGAGTGTACCGGAACGTCGGGCTGACGTCGTACCCCCATCGCTGCTCGGCCCACGCGGGCGGTACCGGAAGGAGGGTCCCATCTCGGAGGCGGGCAGTATCGGCGAGCGGGCGGTACCAGCCGAGGAAGAACCCGCGCGCCTGCGACTCTGCGGCGCTCTCGGAGTAGGCATCTGCCGAGTGGAAACGTGCCTCCTCGTACGCCACCCCGTAGAAAAACACAGTTCCACAGACAATCAAGGTCACGATCACGATGCACACGATTTTCAGTAAGTTATATAATCTCATGACAGAAAGCACATCTAACGCTGCGTGAACAAATAAACACGTCGCGTCCCTCCAGACGGGGCGACGCGGAGTAGAGGAAACTCGGCGACGCGATGTCGGGCGCGTCCAGCGCGGCGCGGAGGGCGACGAGCGCCGCCGCGAGTTAGCTGCGCCGGTCTCTCAAGACCAGAAACGGCGCAATGAACATGACAGAGCTGAAGGCAAGCAGAACGACACCCTCTAGAATCGAAAGACCCAGCGAGAGGCCACTGTCCGCTTCCAGTGTCGCTTGGGGGACGCTGCTCCGCCACCAAAAGTAGGACCCTGCACTGCCGAACGCGAAACCCAGAGCGAGCGACAGCCAGGCTCGAATGCCCACAGCACCGGTCTTCACCGCAGCGACCGCCAGCAGAGGACAGCCGACAACCAGTGCCCAGCTCACTTGAAATGTTCCAGAGAGCCATTGACCCCAGATCTCACTAGACCACATCCTGATCCCCATACTCGCCATCATAGCCAAAAAACCCATTATAAATGTCACAACATAAAATGAAACGTTGCGCATTTCAAGGCCCATCACGTAACACTCAGGTGACCCAAGATACCAGCCTCCCGATCAAACGGGCGTCCTCGACCCGATTCCAAGTCGTCACCGGTGACCCGCCCCGCTACAGGTCGCTACTGACCGGGACACGCGCTCCGGTGACACCGGTGATGTCCAGCGCAGCACGCAACGACGCGAGCACGGCCGGCGCCTCGCGCATCCGTGCGCCGTACCACGAGAACGCCTCGCCGTCGGCCAGCGCGACGCGCGCGCCGGGCGCCAGCGCCGACGCCTCGGCCACGTGCCGCGCGTCGAACGGGTAGGGCTCGGACGAGAGCAGCAGCACGTCCGGCCGCGCCGCCGCGATCTCGTCGGCCGTCACCGCCGGGTAGCGCGTCCGGTCGCCGAACACGTTGACGAGCCCGGCCGCGGCCATCACGTCGTGGATGAACGTGTCGGCGCCGACGGTCATCCACGGGTCGCGCCAGATGAGGTAGGCCGCGCGGAGCGGCGCGAACGCCGGCAGCGCGTCGAACGCCGCCTCGATGTCGCGCGCGAGCGCGCCGGCGGCGTCCGCGCGCCCGACGGCGGCGCCGATCTCGCGGATCGCCGCGAGCGCGTCGGCGCGCGTCGCGATGTCGGTGACGAGCACCGGCGCGAACGCTTCGATGGCCTCGACATCGGCGCGCTCGTTCTCCTCGCGGTTGGCGATCACGAGGTCCGGCGCGAGGTCGCGCACGCGCTCGACGCGGACGGTCTTCGTCCCACCGACGATCCTCTTGCGGGCGGTCCAGCCGTCGGGGCGGACGCAGAAGCGCGTCAGGCCGACCACCTCGTCGTCCAGCCCGAGCGCCGCCAGCAGCTCGGTGAGCGACGGGACGAGCGAGACGACGCGCCGCGCGCTCACGGCAGGTCGATCAGCTCGACGTCGAAGACGAGGTCCGTGCACGCCGGAAGAAGCTCCCCGCGCGGCTGCGTCCAGTACCCATAGAGCGTCGGGACGGAAATGCGGCGACGCGCGCCGTTGAGGCGCATCGGCGCGATCGCGGGCGTGTCGCCGGAGGCGGCGCGGCCCCCGATCCCCTGCCGGAAGCCGGTGATGACGCCAGTCAGGCTGAAGGTTCGCGTGCCCGTGCCGGAGCTGTCGAACACCACGCCGTCGCTCGCCCGGCGCCCGATGTACCGGACCTCCACGGTGCTGGTCGGCGAGGCCGCCTGGCCGGTCCCGACCGACAGGTCCTCGACGGTCACGACGGCGTCGGACGGCGGGCAGGTGTCGGGGGTCTGCGTGTTGGCGTCGCACGCCGCGAGGAGCGGCACGACGGCGAGGGCGGCGGCGACGAGGACAGCGCGAGCGATCATCAGAGAGGTCCGGGGAGAGACAGCCCGAAAGCTAGACCGGCGCGCGGCGCGCCCCGGCGGGGGGACGTCTTTTCACCCGGCGCCGGCGACGCGCCGCGGTCAGGGCGCGAGCACGCGGCGCAGGGCGCGGACCTCCTCGTGCAGCTCGGCCACCGCGGCGAGCGCCGGCGACGCCGGCGGGGTGGGGTCGTCGGGGTCGCCGAGGCCGGCGTCGCGGTGCTGCCGCACGCGCGCGCGGATCAGGTCGCGGATCGCCGGCGCGTCGGCCACGCCGCGCAGCGTGCCCTCGTGCAGGTTCGGCCCGACCGAGCCGTCGTGCCCCTTCGCGCCGCCGCCGCCGCCAGCGGTGCTCACGTGCACGTCGGCCACGCCGAGGAGCCGCTGGAGCGGCCCCTGCCGGACGCCCACCTGCTGCACGTTGGCGAACGTGAGCGTCTGCTCGCGGACCGTCAGCACGCCCTCGCGGATGCGCAGCGCGCGGTCGGTGACGGCGTACCAGCGCTGCTCGTAGTCCAGCCGCAGCACGGCCAGCGAGACCGCCGCGCTGCCGACGACCGACAGCACGCCGAGCGTCTCGCCGACGGTCACCCAGAACGTGACCGTCGGGTCGTCGGCGCGCGCCACGACCGCGCCGGCCACGGTCAGGCCGACGACGAGCCCGGCGAGCGCGCCGGCGTGCGTCAGCGCCCAGAGCGCGAGGCGGTAGCGGAAGAAGGCCGGCGCCGCGCGGAAGACGCGCGTCTGCGCCGGGTCGCCGGCCGGCGGGTGCAGGCCGGTCGGGACGCGCAGGAACGCGAGGAGCGCCGCGCGGGCGCGCTCAGGCAGCGTCGGCATCGGCGTCGGGAGCGGAGGCGTCGCCGGCCGGCGACGCGAGGGCGAGGCGGAGGGCGCGGACCTCGGCGGCGACGGCGTGCAGCGCCTCGGCCGTCGGGTCCGCCGGCGCGTCGGCGGCGGGCGCGTGCGCGCCGCGCATCCGCGCGTAGAGGAAGTCGCGCATCCCGTCGGCGTCGGGCAGCCCTTCGAGCGTCAGCTCGGCGCGCGCGCTGCCGCTGGCCGTCTGCACCTGCACGCGCGCCAGCCCGAGCCAGCGCTCGACGACGTTGCTCGTCAGGTGGATGTCCTGGATGCGCGCGTACGTCAGCGAGACCTCGCGCCGGAAGAGGATGCCCCACCGCGCCGTCACGCCCTCGCGGTCGAAATCGTACTGGAGCGTCCGGTAGCGGAAGGAGAGCGGGACGAGCGGAATCAGGAAGAACGGCCCGGCGAGCAGCGACGCGAGCGCGTAGTACGTCATCAGCGACGCCGTGGGGCGCAGGCGGCGCGTGCCGGGCGGGACGGGCGTGTCGTGCATCGTCGGGCAGAAAGCGGCGTGCGAGAGCTACGCGGAGGCGTCGGCGGCGTTGCGCGGCGCCTCCGGCCGGCCGTCGACGAGGCGGGGCACGCCGGCCGGGTTGCCGTCGCGCAGTTCGGGCGGGAGGACGTGCGCGGGCGCGTCCTGCCACGCCACCGGCCGCGCCCAGCGCAGGATCGCGCGCGAGCCGACGGACGTGCTCCGCGCGTCGGACGTCGCCGGGAACGGTCCGCCGTGGACGACCGCGTGGCCCACCTCGACGCCGGTCGGGACGCCCCCGAAGACGATCCGCCCGGCGCGCGCCTCCAGCGCCGCGAGCGCGTCGGCGTGCGCCGCGAGGTCGGCGGCGGAGCCGTGGACCGTCGCCGTGAGCTGCCCTTCCAGCCCGCCGACGAGCGCCGCGAGCGCGTCCGGCCCGTCGTAGCGCACGACGAGCGCCGCCGGCCCGAAGACCTCGTCGGCCAGCGCGGGCGTCGCGGCGAACGTCGCCGCGTCGGCCTCGACGAGCGACGCCGCGCCCGGTCCCGCCGGCGCGACGTGGGCGCGCACGCCGGGCGCGGCGGCCTGCCGCGCGGCGCCCTCGGCGTAGGCCTCGCCGATGCGCGGCGTGAGCATCGTCCCCGCCGGCGACGCGCCGAGCGCGGTGGCGAGCGCGGCGACGAACGCGGCGCCGGCGGCGCCGGCCGGGACAAACGCCAGCCCGGGGCACGTGCAGAACTGTCCGACGCCGAGCGTGACCGCGCCCGCGAGGCGCGCGGCGAGCGCGTCGTCGGCGAGGGCGCCCGGCAGCACGACGAACGGGTTGACGCTCCCCATCTCGGCGTAGACCGGGATCGGGACCGCGCGAGCCGCGGCCTCGGCGACGAGCGCCATCCCGCCGCCGCGCGAGCCGGTGAAGCCGACCGCCGCGATGGCCGGGTGGCGCACCAGCGCGAGGCCCGCCTCGACGCCGGCGTCGAACAGCAGCCCGAAGACACCCGCCGGCAGGCCCGCCGCCTCGACGGCCCGCGCGACCGCGCGCCCCACGAGCGCCGACGTGCCGGGGTGCGCCGGGTGCGCCTTGGCGACCACCGGGCAGCCCGCCGCGAGCGCCGACGCCGTGTCGCCGCCGGCGACCGAGAACGCCAGCGGGAAGTTGCTCGCGCCGAAGACGGCGACGGGCCCGAGCGGACGCAGCATCGACCGCAGGTCGGGCTTCGGGGGCGTCCGCGCCGGGTCGGCGCGGTCGATGCGGGCGTCGGCCCACGCGCCGTCGGCGGCGACCGTCGCGAAGAGGCGCAGCTGTCCGGTGGTGCGACCCATCTCGCCGCGCAGGCGCGCCTCGGGGAGCGCCGTCTCGGCGCCGGCGCGCGCCACGATGGCGTCGGCGTCCGCCTCCAGCGCGTCGGCGATGCGCCGCAGGAGGTCGGCCCGCACGGCGCCCGAGGATCGCCCGAACGAGCGGAACGCGTCGGCGGCGGCGCGGCAGGCGGCGTCCACCTCGGCGGTCGTGGCCGTGTGGAAGGTGCCGTCGAGCGGCGCGCCGGTGGCGGCGTCGGTGGCGTGGAAGACGCCGGGCGGGACGGTGTTCACAGCGCCGGGCGGCTGGCGAGCGCGTGGCGGATCGTCGCGAGCGCGGCCTCGCGCACCTCGCCCTCCAGCACGAGGCGCGGCGCGCGCACGCGCTCCGAGCCCATCCCGGCCTCCTGCTGCGCCAGCTTGATGAGCTGCACGAACGTCGGGACCGTGTCGAGCCGCAGCAGCGGAAGGAACCACGCGTAGAGCGCGTCGACGTCGTCGCCGGCGCGCGCGCGCTCGAAGAGCGCGACCGACTCCTCGGGCAGCGCGTTGACGAGCCCCGCCACCCAGCCGACGGCGCCCGCGCGCACGCCCTCGACGACCGCGTCGTCCAGCCCGACGCACAGCGCGAGGCGGTCGCCGAGGCGCGCGCGCAGCGCCGTCACGCGCCGCACGTCGCCGCTGGACTCCTTGACGGCGTGCAGATTGGCGAACGCGTCGGCCAGCTCGGCGACGTGCTCGGGCAGGAAGTCGGTCTTGTAGGCCGGCGGGTTGTTGTAGAGCATGCACGAGAGGCCGGTCGCGCTCAGGATGGCGCGGACGTGTGCGCCCATCTCGCGCCAGTCGGTCGAGTAGACGTACGGCGGGAGCACCATCAGGCCCTCGCAGCCGGCGGCCTCGGCGCGGCGCGCGATCCCGACGGCATCGTCGGTCGAGAGCGCCGAGACGGCCGCAACGACCGGCACGCGGGCGCCGACCGCCGCGACGCAGGTCCGCAGCACGGCGTCCTTTTCGTCGTTGGTCAGCGTGGCGCCCTCGCCGAGCGAGCCGAGCGCGACGATCCCGCGGCTACCGGCGTCGACGAGGCGACTGGCGTGCCAGCCGAGGAAGTCGTGGTCCACGGCGCCGTCGGCCGTGAAGGGGGTCGTGATGGCGGGCAGGACGCCGGTCCAGTCGAGGGGCATGGGGGTAGGGTTGAAATCGATCAGCACCGACGCCGAGGGGTGGGCAGGGTCGAGACATGTCTCGACCCTGCCGGGCGACACGCGGCGGATCAGGCGAGACGGATCAGATGGAACGGGGCACTCAGCCGAAGCGGTCGGGGGCGAGGGCGTCGAGCGGGACCGGCGGCGCGTCGCCGGCGAGGAGCGCGGCGACCGACGCGCCGGTGACGGGCCCGAGGCTGAGGCCCATCATCGCGTGGCCGGTCGCGACGATCACGCTCGGGCGCGCGCGCAGGCGCCCGACGTAGGGCAGGCCGTCGGGCGAGACGGGCCGGTGGCCGACCCACGCCGTCGCGCCGTCGAACGCCGCCGCCGGCACGTCGGGCAGGTAGCGCGGGACGGTCTTGACGATCCCGCGCACGCGCGCCGGGTTGACGTCCGCGCCCAGGCCGGCGATCTCCATCGTGCCGGCGACGCGCACGCGGTCGCCCATCGGCGTGACGGCCACGCGACCCTCGACGAGGATCAGGCTGTGGCGCAGCCGCAGCGACGCCGCCGGGACGTGCAGGTGGTAGCCCTTGCCGGCCTGCATCGGGAGGCGGACGCCGAGGGCGCGCGTCAGCGCGGGCGTCCACGCGCCGCCGGCGACGACCACGTCGTCGGCCTCCACACGTCCATCGGCGGTCTCGACGGCGTGTCCGTCGGGCGCGACGGCGCGCACGTCCGCGTGCCAGCGGATCTCGGCGCCGGCGTCGGCCGCGCGGCGCGCGAGCGACGCCATGAAGCGCCCGGGGTCGAGGAAGCCGTCTTCGGGGTAGAGGACCGCGCCGACGGCGTCCAGCCGGGCGTCGGGCTCCAGGCGGGCGAGCGCGGCGGCGTCCAGCACTTCGGGCGCGAGGCCGACGGCGCGCGCGCGCGCGGCGACGGCGGCCTCTTCCTCCAGCCCGTGCGCCGTGCGGCAGACCATCAGTCCGCCGGTGAGCGCGAGGCCGAAGTCGTCGGCCTCGGCCGCGAGGTCGGCGAAGAGCGCGCGGCTCGTCATGTTGAGGTCGCGCAAGAGCGGCGCCGCGCGCTCGACGTGGGCCGCCGTGCCGGCGCGCCAGAAGCGCCAGCCCCAGCGCAGCAGGTCGGGGTCCGGGCGCGGACGCACGTAGAACGGGCTCTCGGGGTCGGCCATCCACCGGAGGCCCTGCGCGACGACGCCCGGCGCGGCGAGCGGGACGACGTGGCTCGGCGTGAGCAGGCCCGCGTTGCCGAACGACGTCGTGAAGCGCGCCTCGCCGTCGCGCTCCAGCACCCTCACGCGCATCCCGCGCCGCGCGGCGTAGAGCGCCGCGCTCAGGCCGACGACGCCGGCGCCGACGATGACGACGCGCCGGCTCACGACGCCTCACCGGCGGCGCCACCGGCAATCTCACCGGCGGCGTCGCCGACGCCCCAGCCGAACGGGTCGTCCGCGTCGAGGAGCAGCGTCGCCTCGGCGGTGACGAACGCGCGGCCGGTGATCGTCGGGACGACGGCGCCCTCGGGCTGCACGTCGGGCCGCACGGCGGCCGTCGCCTCGAACGCGCTCCCGAGAATGCTCTCCTGTCGCCAGACGGTGCCCGGCGCGAGGCGCCCGTCGGCCACGAGGCAGGCCACCTTGGCGCTCGTGCCGGTGCCGCACGGCGAGCGGTCGTACGCGCCGCCGGGGCAGAGCACGAAGCCGCGCGCGTCCGCCGTCTCGCTCGACCCGACGAGCTCGATGTGGTCGATCTCGGCGCCGCCCGCGCCGGTGACGCCGGCGCCCGCGAGCGCGCGTCGGACGGCCCACGCGTGGTCGGTCAGCCGCGCGGCGTGCGCGAGGTCGAGCGGGACGCCCGGCGGCGCGGGCGCGAGGAAGAACCAGTTGCCGCCCCAGGCCACGTCGCCGGTCACCGGCCCGGCGCCGGGCACGTCCACGGTCACGCTCACGCGGTGGCGGTACGACGGCACGTTCTCGACCGAGACGCGCCCGTCGGCGTGGAGCGTGGCCGTCACCGGCCCGACGGGCGTCTCGATCCGGTGCGCGCCGGGTGCGATCCGCCCCAGGTGCGCGAGCGTGGCGACGACGCCGATGGTCCCGTGCCCGCACATCCCGAGCACGCCCACGTCGTTGAAGAAGAGGACGCCGGCGGCGCTCGCCGGGTCCTCGGGGGGGACGAGCCACGCGCCGACGAGGACCTCCGAGCCGCGCGGCTCGCAGACGACGGCACGGCGCCAGCGGTCGTGCTCGTCGCGGAAGCGTGCGAGGCGGTCGGCCAGCGGCCCGCCGCCGAGGTCCGGCCCGCCGCCGACGACGACGCGCGTGGGCTCGCCGCCGGTGTGCGAGTCGATGACGCGGAGGAAGGGCGCGGCGGGCATGGCGGGAAGCTAGCCCGGCGCGACGACCTGCCGGTCGTTTCGCCGCCGGCGCCTACCTTGGCGGCTCACCCGCGCCCGCCCCGATGCTGCCGTCGTCTTCCCGGTTCGCCCGCCTCCCGCTCGTCCTGCTGCTCGCCGCCCTGCTCGCGCCGGCGGCGCGCGCGCAGGCCGACCCGTCGCTCGTCACGCTGGACCGCCTCTTCGCGTCGGCCGACTTCGCGCCGGAGCGCGTCGGGGGCCTCCGCTGGGCCGACGGCGAGCACTACACGCGCCTCGAGCCGGCAGCCGACGGACGCGGGACCGACCTCGTCCGCTACGACGCGGCCACCGGCGCGCGCGAGGTGCTCGTCGCCGCATCGCGCCTCGTCCCGGCCGGCGCCGACGCGCCGCTGGCCGTCGAGGACTACGCGTTCAGCCCCGACGGCCGGACGCTGCTCGTCTACACCAACAGCGCGCGCGTCTGGCGCGCCAACACGCGCGGCGACTACTGGGCGCTCGACCTCGACAGCGGCCGCCTCCGGCAGCTCGGCGGCGCGAGCGCCGCGCCGAGCACGCTCATGTTCGCGACGTTCAGCCCGCAGTCCGACCGCGTCGCCTACGTCCGCGAGAACAACCTGTACGTCGAGCGGCTGGCCGACGGCGCGGTGACCGCGCTGACGACCGACGGCAGCCGGACGACCATCAACGGCACGTTCGACTGGGTCTACGAGGAGGAGTTCGGGCTCCGCAACGGCTTCCGCTGGAGCCCCGACGGCGCGCAGGTCGCCTACTGGCAGCTCGACGCGACGGGCATCCGCGACTTCCTGCTGATCAACAACACGGACTCGCTCTACAGCTTCACCATCCCGATCCAGTACCCGAAGGCCGGCACCACCAACGCCGCCGCGCGCATCGGCGTGGTGCCGGCGGCCGGCGGCGCGACGCGCTGGTTCCGCCTCTCGTCCGACGAACGCAACCACTACCCGGCGCGCATGGACTGGGCCGCGACCTCCGATGCGCTCGTCGTCCAGCACCTGAACCGCCTCCAGAACACCAACGAGGTGCTGCTGGCCGACACGCGCACGATGACCGCCGCGCCGATCCTCACCGAGCGCGACGACGCATGGACCGACGCCGTGGACGACCTCGTCTGGTTCGACGAGGGCCGC
>Ga0209053_1000114_pt1 | contig 100375 bp, 104 predicted proteins | sample EBPBio152010_DNA_FD_185864 | JGI IMG/M metagenome (GOLD analysis project Ga0209053, IMG submission 185864) | Wastewater treatment Type I Accumulibacter community from EBPR Bioreactor in Madison, WI, USA - Reactor 1_7/15/2010_ DNA (SPAdes)... | ecosystem: Engineered > Bioreactor > EBPR >... | reverse complement strand
TGTCGGGGTGTCCTTCTGCGGTTGAGAGCAGAGGCATCATGATTATGCTAAGTGGAGATCCCAAAATGAAACATCATATCAACGACATAAAGCGCCGCGCTCTGCATAACGCGGACGCGGCATATTATGTCCTCGACTACCTCGCCCATTCCTTCCCGGTGCAGCTCTACGAGCCCTTCACCGACAGCGAGGGCAACCTGTCGTCGCGGCCTGTGGTGCGCGATGGCCAGCCGGTCGAATGTCGCGAGGCCGCCCGCAGGCGCGATGCGCTGATTGAGAAGCTGGCCTCACTGCCGCCCGTGCCCGGGGCGCTCGATCAGATCGTCCAGCGCTTCGGCACCGATCTCGTGGCCGAGGTCACGGGCCGCTCGCGCCGCATCGTGCGCAAAGGCGAAGGGCATACCGCGCGGCTTGTCGTGGAATCTCGGGCTGGCTCGGCCAACCTGTCCGAGACCGCCGGCTTCATGGATGATCAGAAGCGTATCCTGATCTTCTCGGATGCCGGAGGCACGGGGCGCAGCTATCACGCCGATCTAGGAGCGAAGAACCAGCGCCTGCGGGTCCACTACCTCTTGGAACCAGGCTGGAAGGCCGATGCCGCCATCCAGGGTCTTGGCCGCACCAACCGCACCAATCAGGCGCAGCCGCCGCTCTTCCGGCCGGTGGCCACGGATGTGAAGGCAGAGAAGCGGTTCCTGTCGACCATCGCCCGCCGTCTCGACACACTTGGGGCGATCACGCGTGGCCAACGCCAGACCGGCGGGCAGGGGCTGTTCCGGCCCGAGGACAATCTCGAGTCCTCCTATGCCCGCGACGCTCTGCGCCAGCTTTACCGCCGCATCTATCGCGGCGATGTGGCTGGCTGTTCTCTCGGGGCCTTCGAGGATGCCACCGGTCTCAGCCTGACCGATGACAATGGTCTGAAGGACGACCTGCCGCCGATCACGACCTTCCTCAATCGCCTGCTCGCGCTGACGATCGACATGCAGGCCGTGCTCTTTTCGGCCTTCGAGCAATTGCTCGACCAGCGGATCGAGGGCGCCATCGCCGCCGGGGTCTACGACGTCGGGCTCGAGACGCTGCGCGCCGAGAGCTTCCGCGTCACGGATGCGCGGGTGATCTACACACATCCCGGCTCCGGCGCGGAAACCCAGCTCCTCACCATCGCGGAGAAACAGCGGAACACGCCGACTGCGCTGGCGGATGCGCTCGACTGGCTCGACGATCCCAAGGCTCGCCTTCTCGTCAACAGCCGCTCGGGCCGGGCCGCCGTGCAGGTACCTGCTACCAGCCTGATGCTTGATGATGGCACGATCGAGCCGCGCCTGCGCCTGATCCGCCCGACCGAGGCCAGCACGGTTCCGGCCAGGATGATGGAAGACACCCATTGGCTGGAAGCCGACCGCACGGCCTTCGCCGCCGCCTGGACGGCGGAACTGGCCGAGGTGCCGGAGTTCACGGAAACCACGCTGCACATCGTGGCGGGGCTGCTGCTGCCGATCTGGAAGCAACTGCCGCAGGACGAGACCCGCGTCTACCGGCTACAAACCGACGATGGCCAGCGCATTATCGGTCGCCGCGTCTCGCCGTCTTGGGTCGCGAACACGCTGGCCGCTGACGCGCCGCAGCTGACAGCCGCACAGGTTCATGCCCTCGTTCTGGAGGGCAAGACCGTGGTGCGGCTGGCCGAGGGGATGGAGTTGCACCGGTCCCGCGTCATGGGAGTGAACCGGATCGAGCTCTCGGGCTTCACCGAGGCCGCCAAAGATCGGCTCAAGGCTGATGGCTTCTTCTCGGAGATCATCAGCTGGAAGCTGCGTCTCTTCTGCCCAACGGACTCGGGCGGCATTGCCGTGCTGGATCGCGTGCTTGCACGTTGTCCCGTCACGGGACTACATGCACGCGGAGGTTGTTGAGCCATGTATTCCGAGACCGAAGATGTGATCCGCGCTCTGGCGGAAAACGCCGAAGGCGTCTGTCGCGCTTACCTTCCCGCCGGACGGCGGGAAGGGTCCTACTGGATCGTGGGCGATCTACAGAACAACCCAGGCCGATCGCTCTTCGTGCGGCTGACCGGGCCCGCGTCGGGGCCGGGCGCTGCTGGCAAGTTCACCGATGGCGCCACGGGCGAACATGGTGACCTTCTCGACATCATCCGCAAGCGGACCGGGATCTCCCGCTTTCCCGATCTTCTGGCCGAGGCCCGAGCGCATCTTGGTCGTCCGCAGCCGGTCCTCCCGGATGCACCAGCGCCGAAGAAGGCGAAGGCCCCCGGCGGCACACCAGCGGCGGCGGCGCGATTGTTCGCAGCCTCGGTGCCGGTCGCAGGCACGCTTGCAGACAGCTACCTCCGCGCCCGGGGTTTGACCCAAGGCGGCATGACGAGTGCGCTCCGCTTCCACCCGAAGTGCTGGCATCGGGAGGAGGGCCAAACCATGAGCATTCCCAGACCGGCGCTGATCGCCGCGGTCACCGATAGGGCAGGGGCCCTGCAGGGCGTGCATCGCACTTGGCTCGCGCCTGACGGACAAGGCAAAGCGGCTGTCGAGACGCAGCGGCGGGCCATGGGTCACCTTCTGGGCAATGCCGTCAGGCTGACCCCGCATGATGACATCCTCGTCGTCGGCGAAGGCATCGAGACCATGCTGTCCCTTGTCGAGGCTGTGCCTGGGCTTCCCGTCTGGGCGGCGCTGTCGTCGGGTCACCTCGGGGCGGTCCTGCTGCCCGAGGGGGTGCAGCGCCTCTACATCGCCATCGACCGCGATCCGGCCGGCCAACGCGCGGCAGAGAGGTTGAGCGCCAGAGCCACCGAGGTCGGGATTGCCGTTCGGGTGCTCGAACCGCGGCTCGGGGATTTCAACGATGATCTCCGGGCGACCGGCAAGGACGCACTGCGCGAGCATCTGGCAGGGCAGATCGGGCTTGAGGATCGGCATCGCCTGTTCGGCTGAGCAGCATCGCGCAGGGGGCGGCCTGGGAGTGCGGGGCAGGGGTCACGGATCCCTGTCATGGCTGTGGATCGTCGCCTTGCCTTTTCCCGGGCAATCTCATCCACCCGTCACCGGAGCGGCCTTCAAGAGATGGGCAGGCGGCCGTCAAAGGGGCCGCCCCCTTCAAGGACGGGGGGCGACTGATTTCCGCCGGCGGCAGAGCCGCCTTTGCATCGCGAGACAAATCAGCCGACCACCGTCCTCCTCCACATGCGTTCCGGCCCCGAAAGGGGGTGAAGGGGCGTCTCCTGTGACGGCTTTCGCAGCCCATGAAGGCCGCGCCGGATGACGTGCGGACGAGACAGGCCCGGAGGCAAGAAACCGATGACGATCCACACCCACGATGACGCCTATGAACCCGCCCACACCGCTTCCCAGACCGCCCATGCGCTCGACGAGCTGCAGCTCTATGGCTACCGCCCCTTTGACGAGCCCGATCCGCGCCCGATGCCCGATGGGCAGCGCCTCGCGGTCGCCGTCGCCGATATCTTCGACGCCCTCGTCGCGACCCTCGAAGACACCCGCATGGAACCCGACCTCGAAGAGGTGCTCTGGGGCCAGGTCAACCTCTTTCACCGCGCCACGGCGAGGATTGAGCGGTCGCTCGACGAGAACGAGCAGGTGCAGCGCCGCCTCCAGCGCGAGCAGGACGGCTCCGAGGTGAAATCCACCGAACTCGAGCGCCTTACGGCCGAGGGCCTGACCCTGATCGAGCGACGCAACTGCATGGACATGATGCGCGATCACGCCGCGACCGAGTTTGTCCATCACACTGGCTCAACCTGGCGCCCCCGCACCGGCTCGATGGTGAACCGCCAGCACATGACCGCAGCGCTGATCGACAGCCGCGACTTCCTGGCTGCCAAGCGCCGCGCGGAAACCGAGGTGATGCTGCCGGCTGGCCCCAAGGTCGCCCTCACCGGTGGGACCAATTTCAACGATCACCGCCTGATCTGGGGCAAGCTCGATCAGGTCTGGACCAAGTATCCCGACATGGTCCTTCTGCACGGGGGAAGCCCCAAGGGCGCCGAACTCATCGCCGCCAAATGGGCCGAGTCCCGGGGCGTGACGCAGGTGGCCTTCAAGCCCGACTGGACCAAGCACGCCAAGGCTGCCCCCTTCAAGCGCAACGACGCGATGCTCGATGTGCTGCCGGTGGGCGTCCTCGTCTTCCCGGGCAATGGCATCCAGGAGAACTTCGCCGACAAAGCCAAGAAGCTCGGCATCCCGGTCCTGAAGTTCGAGAAGGGGGCGTGAGCCCCCTCTGTATTCGCTTTCGGCCGATTGTGTTGAAAAACTCGACCCGCCCGCCGCGCTGGTTTTCGGCTATAGAAGCCCGTAGGTCTGCGTCATGCCGGGCTGGGCGCATCGACGGTCAATTTCGCCAGTTTGCGGAGATTCTGTGCTGTTGCGGCGAGGTGGAATTCGTCTCTGGCTCCGTTCGGGCCCCGTAGCCGCAAGCGTTCGAGGCCGAGTATGCGCTTGAGGTGGGAGAACAGCATTTCGACCTTCTTCCTTCGACGACTGCTCTCGAGGAAGGCATCCGTTCCCGCCATGGCAGGCACCTTGTCGCGGACGGCTTCATGTGGATGGCGGGAGATCTTTCGGGTTTCCTGGTTGGGCATGCATAGCGCCTTTAACGCGCAGGCTCCGCAGTCTTTCTTGCTGGCGTAATACTTTCGGAACCCATCCGCCCCGGTGCCGCTGCGTGGATTCGACATCGTGCGCCAGTATTTCTTCAACTTGTTCCACCAGGGCAGGTGTATTCGTCCGCTACAGGATCGAAGCTGAAGTCCGTGTTCGGGAATGTGCCATCGGCGCGGTCGGTCTGTCGAAGACCGGAATATGCGGGCTGATCTGGCGGTCATCGAGCCAGGCCAGCATCTCGCCGTAGCCATAGGCCGTGTCAGCTGCCAAACGTTCCGGTTGCAGCGCGAAGGTGTCCTTCGTCCGGTCCACCATGGTCCGTTCGCACCAACCTCGGCCTGGCGAACCGACCTGCTGGCCTCGACGTTGACGATCACCGCGTTATCAGTGTCGATCAAATAGTTGACCGAATAGGCGAAGATCGCGGGCCCATTCATCGCCGCTGTCCATTGGCTTGCCGGATCGCTGCAGGAGATGAACTTGGGGCGCACATCCGTTGCTGCGCCAAAGGCGGCATCATCAAGCGTTTCCAGATATTCGCGGACGGCACGGGGCGCTGCCTCCTCGTCCGCCTGCCCGCCATCCCCATTGAGCCGATGGCACAGAATGCATCTTCGCCGCATCGGCGCGGATCAGGCTGGCATCACTCGCGAAGTCGCTGCCCCCGACCAGCCCCTCGGCGATACACCGGCGGACGACCATCTCGAACACCTCACGCAGAAGGTTGCTCTCACGGAAGCGGCCATGCCTGTTCTTCGAGAAGGTCGAGTGGTCGGGAACCGGAGTTGTCAGGTCGAGACGGCAGAACCAGCGATAGGCAAGGTTCAGATGGACCTCTTCGCAGATCCGCCGTTCAGACCGGATACCGAAGCAGTAGCCGATCAGCAGCATGCGGATCATCAGTTCGGGGTCTACCGACGGCCTGCCGGTACTGCTGTAGAACGGAGCCAAATGCTGACGGATGCCGCCAAGGTCGATAAAGCGGTCAATCGCGCGGATCAGGTGATCCTGCGGGACATGAGCCTCAAGCGAGAACTCGTAGAACAGCGCGCCTTGAGCGACCTGCCGCGATCCCATCATGCCAGCACCTCCCGGTCATGACAGGAAGTGAATCAGCAGAAAAACCTGCCTGCAATGGAGTTTTTCAACACAATCGGCCCTTTGCGGACGGTCGGCATAAAGGATGTCAAAGGCAGCTTTGAGGAACCTTGGTGTCTCCCCTCCACAAGCACCGACTGCTGGAGGGGATGGGCCTGAGGTCCAACCTTCTCTAGGTTAAGGCTTGGATTTTAAATAATGTCGGCCAGACTATATAGCGCGGCCGGTCCCCTGGTCTGCGACTTTGACGCCCCGTTCATGCAGCAGGTCTTCGACGTTGCGCAGCGACAGCGGGAAGCGGATGTACATCATCACCGCCAGCCGGATGATCTCAGGGCTTGTTTTGAAGTAGCGGAAGGGGGAGCGTTGGCGCATGCAGGAAGCTAACCTGCCCCATGCCCCGCCTCAACCTCAGTTCCTCTGACATCACCGAGCCGTACGGGCGCAACTCGAGCTTCTTTGACAATGCCTTCGTTCAGGCTGGACTACCGAGAATATCTGATTTCGGGGATCGTCTTTGGGAAGGGATAGGCGGTCTTGGAATGTGCCAGCCCCTCCTCCAGGAGTGCGCCGAGGGTGCGGATCGTCACCGGCAGCGGGTCGATCACCGGAACGTCATGGTCGAGCCCGGCCAGGAACACCCTGATCTTCTCACCCAGCCCGGTCCAGCCCGTGCATCCCAGCACCAGCACATCGGCCTTGCGAGTCTCGACCGCCGCCCGGGCGGCCTCGTGCAGGTGGCGCAGCGTCTCGTCCGGGTCGTTGCCGAAGTCGAGGACCGGGATCTCGATCACCTCGCAGCCGACATAGCGCGACTCCAGCCCGAACTTGCGCACCTGATCGTCCACCAGCGGGCGGGAGCGGTCCAGCACAGTCAGCACGCAGAACTTGCGCCCCAGCATCGCCGCCACGCCCATGGCGGTCTGCGCCGGGCCGAAGACCGGGATGCTCAGGATTTCCCGCATCACGTCGACGCCGGGATCGCCCATGCAGTTGACGACCAGCCCCTCGATGCCCTCCGCCTGGGCGACCAGGCCGCAGCGCACCAGCTCCTCGACGCAGGCTACCTCTTCCCAGAGGCTTTCGATCGAGGCGGGGCCGCAGCGGATGCGGTCGAAGCTCAGTTCCAGGCCGCCGCCGCGCAGGTCTTTCATCGCGGCGGGTTCGGTGGTGCCGGTGGTGGCCGACAGGATGCGGATCTTGGGCATAAGGAGGGTTCCTTTCTTGCAGTTCGGGCATGGACGCCGAAGGACAGCAGCTCGCGCGTGTAGGGCTGCGCCGGAGCGTGGACGACCTGTTCGGTGGGGCCGAATTCGACGACATCGCCGCGGCGCATCACCAGCAGGTTGTCGGCGACATGGGCGACGACCTTCAGGTTGTGGGTGACGAACAGCATCGACAGCTCGTGCCGGTCCTTCAGGTCCGACAGCAGGTTCAGGACCTGCGCCTGCACCGAGACATCCAGCGCCGAGGTCGGCTCGTCCAGCACCAGGAGCCGTGGCTCCAGCGCCAGCGCCCGGGCGATGGCGACGCGCTGTGCCTGCCCGCCCGACAGTTCGCGCGCGCGGCGGTCCAGGAAGGCCGCGGGCAGGCCGCAGTCCGACAGCAGCGCGGCGATGCGGTCTCGCATCTCGGGGCCGGGGCGGCGGCCGGCGGCCAGCATAGGCTCGGCCAGGATCTCGGCGACGGTCAGCCGCGGGCTGAGCGACAGGAACGGGTTCTGCGACACCACGCCGATGCCCTGCCGCGCCCGCCGCAGCGTCCGGCCGCGCAGGGCCAGCCAGTCCCGCCCCTCCAGCCGGATCGCGCCGCTTTCCACCGGCAGGAGCCGCAGGATCGCCCGCAACAGGCTGGTCTTGCCCGAGCCGCTTTCGCCGACGATCCCCAGCGTGGTGCCGCGCTCCAGCCGGAAGCTGGCGCCGTTGACGGCGGGCTTCGGGCACGGCGCGAACAGGCCGGCGCGGTAGCGGATCAGCAGGTCCGTCACCTCCAGCAGCGGCTCCCCGGTCATACCGCACCCTCCGGGTCGGGCCCCGGTTCCGGATCTTCGAAGCTGCCCTCGACCACCGCCAGCCGGGCGCCGCGCGGCACCGCGTCGGGCAGCGCCCCCAGAAGCGCGCGGGTATAGCGATGGGCCGGGCGGTTTAGCACCTCCTCCACCGGCCCGGTCTCGACCGAGCGGCCGGCGTAAAGGACGGTCACGCGGTCGCAGGCCTCGGCGATGACATCCATGTCGTGGGTGATCATCAGTACGGTCAGGTTCCGCTCGGCCACCAGCCGGCGCAGCAGCGCCAGCACCTGCGTGGCGACCGAGACGTCCAGCGCGGTGGTCGGCTCGTCGGCGATCAGGAAATCGGCGCCGGTCGCCAGCGCCTGGGCGATCACCACGCGCTGCTGCATCCCGCCCGACAGCTGGTGCGGATAGCTCCGCAGCACCTTTTCCGGGTCGGGCAGGCCGGTCGCCGCCAGCAGCGCCAGCGCCTCGGCCCGGCGCGCGACGCGCGGCAGGTCTCGGTGGGTGCGCAGCACGTCGTCGATCTGCCGTCGGATGCTGAGCACCGGGTTCAGCGCCGCCGCCGGGTCCTGCGAGATCATGCCGATCCGCCGCCCGCGCAGGCGGCTGGCCTGCTGCCGCAGGTCCTGCCCGTCGAAGTGGAACCGCGCGGCGCCGATGCGGCTGCCCTTGGGCACCAGCCCCAGCATCGCCATGCCGGTCATCGTCTTGCCGCTGCCGGATTCGCCGATCAGGCCGTGGATGTCGCCGCGGCCGATTTCCAGGTCGACGGCGCGGACAGCATGGACATCGCCTTCCGGCGTGGGGATGGTGACGGAGAGGCCGCGGATTTCAAGCAGAGGGGTTGTGTCAGGCAGAGGCACGGGCGGCCCCCTTCCTTCGATCGCGCAGCGCGTCGCCGAGGACGCTGAAGGACAGCGCGACGATGAAGATGGTGACGCCCGGCATCGCCGAATACCACCAGCGGTCGGGAAAGAACTTGCGCCCGGCATCGACCATCTGGCCCCAGTCGGCGGTGGGGGGCAGCACGCCGAGGCCGAGGAAGGACAGCGCAGCCGCGGTCAAGAGCGCCGGGCCCACGTCCAGCGCGGCCTGCACCGTCAGCGGCCGGGCGGTGGCGGGCAGGATGTGGCGCAGGATGATCCGCGGATGCGAGACGCCCGCCAGCCGCGCCGCCTCGACATAGGGTTGGCCGCGCAGCACCAGCCCCTCGGCCCGCGCCAGCCGGGCATACCAGGGCCACCAGGTCACCGAGACGGCGATGACGCTGTTCAGGAAGCCCGGCCCCAGGGAGGCGGCCATCAGCACCGCCAAGAGCAGCGCCGGGAAGGCCAGGAAGACATCGGTCACCCGCATCAGCGCCTCGTCCACCCAGCCGCCGAAATACCCTGCGGCCAGCCCGACCGGCAGGCCGATCAGCAGCGAGAAGGCGACGATCAGCATCCCGTTCGACAGCGACACCCGGGTGGCGTAGATCAGCCGGCTGAGCATGTCGCGGCCCAAGTGATCGGTCCCCAGCCAGTGGTCGGCCGAGGGCGGCATCAGCCTGGCCGCCACGTTCGGCGCCCCGGCCCCCTGCGCCGGCCAAGGCGCGATCAAGGGGGCGAGGATGCCGATGGCGACGAAGCCCAGGATGCAGGCCAGCGCGAGGGTGCCGGGCCAGCCGAGGCGTTGGACCAGCCGGCTCATGTCAGCGCCACCCGCGGGTCGACCAGCGCCTGGGCGATGTCGATGATCAGGTTCATCGCCACGTAGCAGACCGTCACCACCATGGTGACGGCGGCGATGACCGGGAAGTCCTTGGCCAGGATCGCCTCGGAGACGTAGCGACCGAGGCCGGGCCAGGCGAAGATGATCTCGACCAGCACCGCGCCGGTCAGCGCATAGGCGAAGGAGAGGCCGATCACCGTCAGCGCCGGACCCATGGCGTTGGGCAGCGCATGGCCGAAGAGGATGCGCCCCGAAGGCAGGCCGAGCGCCCGGGCGGCGGCGATGTGGCGGCGTTCGAGGATCTCGATCATCGCCGAGCGGGTCAGCCGCATCGCCACCCCGGCGGGATAGGAGGCCAGCGTCAGCGCCGGCAGCACCAGATGCCGTGCCGCATCGGCGAAGGCGTCGGGGCGCCAGGCCAGCAGGCTATCAAACAGCAGGAAGCCGGTCGCCTGCGGCACCGGGGTCGAGATGGCGATCTCGCGCGAGATGCGGCCCGACAACGGCATGATCCCCAGCCATTGCGCGAAGACCAGTTGCAGCAGCATAGCCAGGAAGAAGGTCGGCATGGCGACCGAGGCGATGGCGCCCAGACTGCCGAGCCGGTCGGGCCATCGACCCTGCCGCGCCGCGGCCATCACTCCCAGGGGCACCCCGAACAGCAGCGCCATGCCGGTGGAGAAGACCGCTAGCTCCAGCGTGGCGGGCAGATAGGCCTTCAGGTCCTCGGCGATCAGCCGACGCGACTTGTAGGAGATGCCGAAATCGCCCGCGGCCATCGCTTGGGCGAAGGTCACGAAGCGGGCGGGCAGCGGCGCATCCAGGTTCAGCTCCTGCCGCGCCTTCTCGATCTGCTCGGCGGTGGGGCGGGGGCCGGCGTAAAGCGCGGCGGGATCGGAGGGGACCACCTGCGCCACGATGAAGACCAGAAAGGTCACGCCCACCACCACGAAGGCGGAAAGCACCATGCGGCGCAGGATGTAGCGGATGATGTCCATACCTTCCCCTTCCTCCCCTTGTCCTGGGCGGCGCTAGCGGCTCATGTCGTTGACGAAGGTGACATGGCCGTAGGCGGGGTTGTCGGCATAGCCCTTGATGTCGGACCGGATGATGTGGACGTTCGGCCGGTCCAGCATGAAGACCGCCACCGCCTCGTCGATGAGGATCCGCTGCGCTTCGATGAACATCTGCTCGGCGCGGGGGCGGTCCACCCCCGAAAGCCGCGCCGCCTCGTCGATCATCGCATCGAATTCGGGGTTGGCATAGTAGGCCAGGTTGAACAGCGGTTGTTCCTCGCTGTGGAAGCAGTTGAAGAGATAGTCGTAGGGGGTGACGTAGGTGGGCCACCAGAAGAAGACGAAGATGTCCTGCGCCGTCGCCGGGTCGGACTTGGCTAGCTGCCACTGCGCCTCCCACGCCATCGGCTGCAGGGTCAGGGTGACGCCGATGGCCTCCAGGTTGGCCTTCCACAGCTCGCCCGCCGTGGCGGACAGCGATTGCGAGGTGGAATAGGTCATCACCAGCTCCAGCCCCTCGACGCCCTCCTCGGCCAGCAGGGCGGCGGCGCCTTCCAGGTCGGTCTGCGGGATCGGCGCGTCGGCGTCGTGGCCCCAGATGCCCGCGGGCACCACGCCCTTGGCGCGGGTGCCCAAGTTGGCGGTGCCGGCCATGATCACGTCGTCATAGGGGAAGGCCATCGACAGCGCCTGCCGCACCTTCGGCCGGTCCAGCGGCGCCCGGCGGGTGTTGAAAAGGCCGAACAGCGTCTCGAACGAAGGGTTCACCACCACCCGCAGGTCGGGGTTGGCCTGCAGCTGCTCCAGGTTCTCGAACGGCACCGAATAGGTCCAGTCGGCCTGGCCGCCCTCGATCATGTTCTGGATCAGCGTGGTGTCCTCGACGATCTCGAACAGCACGGTCTGGAAGGCGCCCTCGGGCACCGGGCCCCAGTAGTCGGCCACCCGCTCCAGCACGGCGCGCTGGCCGGGCTCGTAGCGCGAGATGCGGAAGGGGCCGGTGCCGGCGTCGTTGCCGGCGTTGAACCAGGCGTTGTCCTGCTCCAACGAGGCCGGCGCCTGGATCCAGGCGGCAAAGCCGGCCGAGGCGATCAGGTCCAGGGGCTGCGGCTCGGACAGCACGAAGATCACCTTCAGCGGCTCGGGCGTCTCGATCGAGGCGACCGGCGCCCAGATGAACGAGGCGCCGCCGCCAATCTTCTTCGTCCGCTCGATCGAGCCCTTGACCGCCTCCGAGGTCAGCGGGGTGCCGTCGTGGAACTTCACCCCGTCGCGCAGGGCGAAGGTCCAGGTCAGCCCGTCCGCCGACACATCCCAGCTTTCGGCCAGCAGCGGCTCGATCCGGGCCTCCTCGGTCTCGGTGCCGGGGATGTAGCGGGTCAGCCCCTCGTATACATTGGCCAGCACCGCGCCGTCGTTCGAGAACGAGGTGGCGGGGTCGAGGTCGGGAAAGCTGGTCGGATAGGCCAGGGTGAAGATGCCGCTGCCCTGCGCCAAGGCGAGGTTCCAACGCGAGGCGGCGGCGGTGGCCAGCGCGGTCAGCGCTGAGGTCTTCAGAAAGTCGCGGCGTTTCATGGCAATCTCCCTGCGGTGTGGCGTGGATCGGTGGCGTCAGCCTGCTTCTTGGTAGTGCGGCACCGCCGGCGGATCGGCCGAGATGCCGGTGGGAACGAAGTCGAAATCGTAACCGAAGGCGCGAGGCCCGACCGAGGCCAGCGCGATCTCGCTGCGCAGCAGCACCGGCGCGGGGACCGACAGGATGTCGATGCGCAGGCCGTAGCGCAGTTCCTCGGTGCCGATGGCGCGGCCGGTCTCGGAATCGACGATGCAGATCAGGTCGGGCACCATGGTCAGCGCCGTCTCGCCCTCGCGCGCGATCAGGTATTCGTTCTGGATGTCCACCGTCAGCACCCGGCCCTGGTCGGCGTCCAGCCCGGCCACGGTCAGCCTGCCGCGGGTGAAGCCGGCCATGACCCGGCGGCCGATGTCGGTGACCTTGCCGTGCATGAGCCGGATGCCGCCCGAGGTCTTCAGGATCGCCTCGACCGGATCGGCCTTGGCCGCCCGCGCCTCCAGCACCGCGTTGCCCAGGGTCCAGGCCTGGCTGGTGGTGTGGGCGATGCCGAAGCGGCGGACGAAATCGCCCGTCATCGGCGCGGTGGTCATCAGCGCGGTGCAGCCCATGGCGATGGTGCCGGCGCGCAGCAGCTTTTCCAGCATCTTGGGCGAGGTCGCCTCGGTCACGATCAGCACGTTGCCGTCGGCATCGGCTAGTGCGGCGGGCTTCACCTCCTGGCCATGGATGAAGAACGAGGTCATCTGCACCTCGGGGAAGGCGCGGCCCATGCCGTCGGCATCGACCACCGGCAGGTCGGCCATCGCCGCGGTCAGCATCGGCGCGATGCCATTGCCGCCGCCCACCTCGTCGCCCAGGAGGGCATCGACCTTGCGCCCCAGGTGCTGCTCCACCGCCTTCAGCAGCCGCACGCCTTCGCCGCCCTCGGCGATCTTCTCGATCCCCACGGTGGGCGCGCCGATGCCGCCGATGCCCAAGATGCGGGCGTCGGGGGCCATGTCGGAGGGGCGCACCATGCGGATGCGCCTGCCCTCGCGCAGCAGCGCCTTTGCCCGCAGCGAGCCGTGATAGGTGCTGCCGCCGCCGCCGGTGCCGAGGATGCCGCAGCCGATGGCGATGCGGTCGATGTCTTCCTCGGTCAGGGTCCAGTATCTCATGCCCGCAGCTCCCCGATGACTTTCGCCGCGATGCGGATCGCGTTGCCCGGCAGATAGGCCAGCGGCGTTTCCTCCACCTCGGCCAGGGTGATGCTGGCCTCGTCCGCGCCGGCCTCCATCGCCCGCGCCCGGGCCTCGGCCACCACGCCCTCCAGCGCCTTCTCGCGGCTGGTGCCCTCCAGCGAGACCACGCTGTCCACCTCGCCCGAGACCTGGGCGATGGCGGCGCCGATGGCATTGGCCGAGCCGAAATGGTCGGGCTTGAGCGAGGCGGAGGTGCCCTCCAGCAACCCCTCGACCAGCACCGAGCCGCCGCCGACCAAGATGGCGGGGATCGGGTCGGCGCTCGGCTTCATGCGGTCCAGCACCGTCTCGATGCTGGCCTTCATCTGAGCCAGCGCGGCGCGGGCCAGGTCGGGCGGGACCTGCGACAACCGGCTGCGGTCGCCCAGGTCGACCAGCCCGGCGGCCACGGCGATGTCGGTCGCGGTCAGGGTGTCGCCGCCGAAGCACAGCGCCTTTTCCGGCAGGCGGAAGCCCACGGAATCCGGCCCGATGGTCAGGCCGTCGCCCGGCCGCACGATGCTGCCGCCGCCGAGGCCGAAGGAATAGACATCCGGCACCCGGAAGTTCGTCAGAACGCCGCCGATGGTGGCGCCCTCGCTGCGGGTGCGGGGGAAGCCGCCGACCAGCATCCCGACATCGGTCGTCGTGCCGCCGATATCGATCACCGCCGCATCGGTCAGCCCGGTCAGGAAGGCCGCGCCCCGCATCGAGTTGGTGGGCCCCGAGGCCATGGTGAAGACCGGGTAGCGCTCGGCGAAGTCGGCGGTCATCAGGGTGCCGTCGTTCTGCGTCAGGTAGAGCGGGCAGCGCAGCCCGAGCGCGGCGAAGGCGGCGCGGAAGGCATCCACCGTCTCGCGGCCCAGCCGGTGCAGGCTGGCGTTCAGGATGGTGGCGTTCTCGCGCGGCAACAGGCCGGTGCGGCCGACCCGGTGCGACAGGCTGATCGAGGCACCGGGCATCTCGGCCGCCACGATCTCCGCCGCCTCGTTCTCCATCCGCGGATCGACCAGCGCGAAGACCGAGCAGATGGCGACGCTACCGACACCCCTCGCCTGCCAGTCGCGGCAGGCGGCGTGGATCGCCCCGGCGTCCAGCGGCGCGATCTCCGACCCGTCGTAGTTCACCCCGCCGCCGACCAGCGCCGCCCCGCCGTCGACGATGCCGCGCAGCCTGTCGGGCCAGTCGATCATCGGCGGCAGCGACCGCGTGGCCGAACCGCAGAGCCGAAGCGTGCCGACCTTCTCGAGATGCCGGCCCTCGACCGCGGCATTTAGGAAATGCGTGGTGCCGATCATCACCCCGTCCACCGCCGCGGCCGGTTCGCCCGCCGCTTCCAGCACCGCGCGGATCGCCGCGCTGACGCCCGAGGTGACATCCGCCGTGGTCGAGGATTTCACCGTCGCCAGCACCTCGGTCCCGCGCAGAAGCGCGGCATCGGTATTGGTTCCGCCCACATCAACGCCGATGCGCAGCATCCGCTATCCCTTCTTCTTGCCGCCGAGGTCCGTCCCGCGGCTGAGCGCGGTCGTCCTCGTGCCGAAAACCTTGTAGAGCCGCAGCACGACCGAGCTGCTGACGCGCAGGACGCCGGGCAGCCGCCCCAGTTCCTGGTCGACGAATTCCAGCACCGCCGCATGGTCCTCGACGAAAAGCGAGGCGCTGAGGGCGGAGTTGCCGCTGATCGCGGCGAGGTAGCCGATCTCGTCGTATTCGGCGAGGACGATGGCCACCTCGTCCAGCCGCCCCGGCTCCACCTCGATGATCAGTTCCACCTGCACGTCGCGGCCCAGCATCGAGGGGTCAGGTATGGCACCGATCACGATCATCTTGGCCTGCAACAGCCCCGCAATGCGGTTGCGGATCGTACGTTCCGAAACCGTGCCGATCCGCCCGGCGATCTCGGCCGCGGAAAGGCGCCCGTCCTCGGTCAGGTAGCCGATGATCTGCCGGTCGAGATCGTCGATGGCATAGCGCTGCGACATGGGCTGTTCCGTTTCCGAATGCTATTGGTCATCAATGTTCCGAATCGGAAATCTGTCAAGCAGTATCTGTCGAATCGGCCCCGCCGGGTCCCTATTCGCTGCATGTTTCGGAAAGATCCATTCAAGTTTATCTTCACGAACATCTCGCCGAGATACCAGCGCCACTGGCGGCAGCACCGCATCCGGTCGACCCGGCGTTTCCTGACCTCGGCGGCGAGCCTCGGGCCGAACCGGTTACACCAGAACCTCACCGTCTCATGGCTGATCTCGATGCCGTGTTCGTGCAGCAGGTCTTCGACGTTGCGCAGCGACAGCGGGAAACGGATGTACATCATAACCGCCAGACGGATGATCTCGGGGCTCGTCTTGAAATAGCGGAAGGGGGAGCGTTGGGACATGCAGGAAGCTAGGGTCAGGACCCATTAATCGGCTTGAGGCCGCCCGGCCTGCGTGATTCAAGCTCCCGAACTTACGGGGGTGATGATGAGCAACCCTTTCTGGCTGACCGACGAGCAGATGGAGCGGTTGAAGCCGTTCTTTCCGAAGAGCCATGGCAAGCCACGGGTCGATGATCGACGGGTCCTGAGCGGCATAATCTTCATCAATCGCAATGGCTTGAGATGGTGCGATGCCCCGCGTGAGTGTGGGCCGCCGAAGATGCTCTACAACCGTTGGAAACGGTGGGGTGATATGGGGGTTTTCGCCAGGATGATGGAGGGACTGGCCTCCGAGGGCGCCGAGCAGAAGACCATCATGATCGACGCAACCTACCTGAAGGCGCATCGCACGGCTTCGAGCCTGCGGGCGAAAAAGGGGGGCCAGATGACCAGCGCGGACGCCTGATCGGCCGCACGAAGGGCGGGTTGAACACCAAACTGCACGCCGTCACGGACGCCAGGGGGCGGCCCTTGAAGTTCTTCATGACCGCAGGGCAGGTCAGTGATGATCGCAGATCGGGGTTATGACGCCGACTGGTTCCGGGAAGCCTTGAAAGACGAGGGGATACGCCCCTGCATCCCCGGTCGGAAGTCGCGCGGAAAAGTCGTCCGCTACGATAAGCGGCGCTACCGGCGCCGCAACCGCATCGAGATCATGTTCGGTCGGCTGAAAGACTGGCGCCGCATCGCGACCCGCTACGACAGGTGCGCCAAGACCTTCCTCTCCGCCGTCGCACTCGCCGCAACCGTATTGTTCTGGCTGTGAGGATCAATGAGATACCGTAACGGGGCCTGCGTCGCGACCTGCCCGTTCCCGTTGCCAAATCGAGGGCACGCTGGCGCCATTCCCGTATTGGATACATCGGGAGGACTGCGGGATGAAGCTGTTTGTCGGGCTGGATGTGTCGCTGGAAAAGACTGCGATCTGCGTTGTCAGCGAGCATGGGAAGATCATGAGAGAGGCGCAGGCGGCCAGCGAGCCGGAAGCGCTGGTGCGCTGGATCAGGGATCTCTACGGCACCATCGCCGCCGTCGGCCTCGAGGCTGGCCCTCTTTCGCAATGGTTGCACCGTGGGCTGACCGAGGCGGGATTTGACGTGGTGCTGATGGAGACCCGGCAGGTGAAGGGGGCGCTGAAGGCCATGCCGATCAAGACCGATCGCCGAGATGCCGAGGGGATCGCGCGCCTGCTTCATCTGGGTTGGTTCCGGCCGGTCCACTGCAAGTCGGTATCGGCGCAGGAGGTTCGCGCGGTGCTGAACGCGCGCAAAGCGGTGCAGCAGGGGTTCATCGCGCTGGAGATGTCCTTGCGCGGGCTCTTGCGGAACTTCGGCCTCAAGGTCGGGATCATATCGCGGGGCAAGTTCGAGCAGCGCATTCGCGAACTAACGTCTGGCAACCCGATGCTGATCGCGGCGACTGAACCCATGCTCCGCGCACGCGCGGCGCTGCGACAAGAGCTGGCGGGGTTGGAACGTCGTGTCCGCCAGCTCGCCCAGGAGGATTCCGTCTGTCGCCGCTTAATGTCGATGCCCGGGATTGGCGCTGTCGTCGCCCTGACCTATCGATCCGCAGTCGATGACCCCGGTCGCTTCACGTCCTCGAAGAAGGTCGGGCCGTGGGTCGGGCTGACACCCTCGCGAAACCAGTCGGGCGAGCGCGATGTCTCGGGCGGGATCACCAAGGCTGGCGACGTCAACCTGCGGCGCGCCCTTTGCCAGGCCGCGACGGTCATGATGCACCGCGGGCGCGCGACATGGCTCGGAACTTGGGCTGCACAAGTTGCCCGCCGCCGTGGATCAAAGCGTGCGATGGTCGCGCTGGCGCGCCGCATCGGTGTCATCCTGCATCGCATGTGGATCGAGGATGCCGACTTCCGTTCCGATGGTCCCGCACTGAATGTGGCCTGAGAAGCAGGGCCACCAAGCGTCGCCTGCCTGACCGTAGGCCTTCGAGGTCCCCCTAGGGACGCGGTTCCGATGATGCCGTGGTCCGGACTGTTGCCCGCAACATGGAGCACGCCAATGAGATTGGCACATCGGAATTGCATTGAACCCGCATCATGTTGGCGGCCACCGCGCCGACCACGGACCGAAGCATGCACCCGGGGTGATCTCAGAAGAAGGCAGGCCCGAGACGGGCGAGGAACGATGATCATCTCAACCCATCCGCTCCTCGGCGGGTGAAATCGCGCGGCCAAAAATGCTTGACCGGAACGTCCCCGTTACCGAAGTCTGGAGCCTAGGTTAAGTATCTGACAGGTATAATATTTCAAGTCGTGGGACGTGGCGCATATCGCCCGTGCACTTTGCATGTGACTCAGTTTGAGTGTCTTACGGCTCGAACGCGCTGCTTGGGCAACGGCTTCGTTGATCGTTGAGTGCTTGCTTGGGGAGGCGTTCCGCTAGCCACTCGTAGCCAAACTGACAGGGACACTGAGCGCATTTCAGGAGCCGGCGGCTCTCGAACCGTTAAGCGGCGCATTCAATGACAGCGCGAGCTCGAGTGGCTTTCGTTGTGACACCGGCACAGTAAGTCGCTCAGGGAGATTGCCGAAGCCAAGCATAGTGATCACTAGGCTGCTTTCGGGAATTCCGGTTAACGCGCGCAGTTCTCTGTCGCGCTGCCGATTCACGGACCAGTTGAGCATCACAGTACCTAACCCCTCGGCATGGAAACCGTAGGCAAGACTCATGGCAAACATTCCGCCATCAACCCAGCCCTGATATCGCTCGGCTGCTGTTTCCCAGTGCGCGAGATCCGAGGTCACCAGTGCTACACCAGCAAGTTGATCCCCAAAGCCACGATTACCGTTCTGCAGAGCGATCACCCGCTTCAGCGCCTGAGGTTCGGTCCAAATCCAGGCTCGGCAGGTCTGCCGATTACAGGAACTGGGCGATTGCTGGGCAATCCGCACTGCTCGCTCTATCTTAATGGGGTCGACCGGACCATGAGCGAACTGGCGTATGGAATGGCGCGCTTCGGCGAATGACAAAAAGTCGATCTGACTCCGTGCACGAATGTCGTCGGCGGTGACAACCTCGCATCCGCCCCGCATGCCTGTGTCTCTGCCGTCGCTCAAAGCTTCATGCTGCGCCTGGAGATCCGGCAAGGGCGCTCCACCTTTCGTGTTGAAAGCTAGGTAATCGGCCAACGTCTTCAGGGCAATTTCGACTGTCGCATCCTGACCGTAGTGGTCGATATAGGTGCCCAAATCGATTGCAAGCTGCCGCGCCTTGTCCAGCCCGTGTCCAGGTTGCGCTCCAGACAGAGAGAGACCGTACTCCAGGAAGTGTAGGCCTATGGCGATGCGTGCGCGCAGGTTCTCTTTACCGCGGACGCCGCTGGTGAAGGAATGCCGCCAGTACCGGCTGCCATCATAAAGCATATTTGCCGCCAGTTCGGTGGCCTTGCGAAGCCGCGACCCAAGGGGCTGAGCCACATCAGTGGAACTCCTGCTCATCCCTAACTCCTTCCGTTTGGGAGCAAGTTTGAGTCCCTCGTGCCCGACACGCAAGCCGGATAGATCCATAGGATAGTATTCAGTTTCGGCAGCGCAGCACGTTAGACACCATAATTTCTTCAATATTCACAATGCTTTGCTTGTCCATACCTATCCGAAGGGATGGGTTTTTCACCCAGAGTATGCTCGCGCTAGCATCCCTATCACTTGGCGACCTATCCCTTGCCGCGGGTTCTTCGACGCGGCCTTTGATGCCAGCCTCACAGGTGCAAGATGACCAACGGAGGAAGTCATGACGGGCCTACCCACCATTCATGTCCGAGTCGTGTCCCCGATTTCCACTCAGGGTTTCCGCGCCGCCGGTGCACTGGCTGCTCTGGAAGGGCCAGGGATCGTGGTTTCCGGATCGCAGATCAGCCGCGGCCCCGGTTCAATCGAAAGCGAATATGAAACGGCGATGTCGGTACCCGACACGGTAGCCCGCATCATCGAAGCCGAACGCGAAGGTGTCGATGCTGTCGTTATTGACTGCATGGGCGACCCCGGTCTCCGCCCCGCACGAGAGACAGTGCGCATTCCCGTGTTGGGTCCCTGCCAGACCGGAATGCACATCGCAGCGATGCTGGGGCACAAATTCTCAGTCGTGACCGTGCTCCGTCGCTTGAGGCCGGGCTTCGAAAACCAAGCCGCACTTGCAGGTCTGTCGTCGCGACTGGCTTCGGTGCGCTCAGTCGACATTCCAGTGTTGGAGCTGGAGAAAGATATGGCAGCCACCAAGGCCGCGCTGATTGACGAGGCTCAGAGAGCGGTAGAGGTCGACGGCGCAGAGGCGATCATCTTCGGCTGCACCGGCTTGATGGGCTGCGCAGGAAGCGTTTATGAGGGGCTCTTGGCTCGTGGCATCGACATTCCCGTGGTCGATCCAATTCCGACCGCAGTGAACATTGCTGCGGCGCTTGTGCGATCGCGCCTGAGTCATTCTTCACTCACGTATCCCTTGCCACCTGTTAAGGCGATGCCGGGCTATGAGTTCATGCCCAACCTGCATCTCAAAGCTGCGGAATAGGTAAAAAGATGGCCGACGCCACGATCCAAAAGCGCCCGAGCCCGCGGTCGCGGTATCCACTGCGGCCACAACTCTGGTGGCTGGTGGTGCCGGCCATCGTCTTCTTTCTCATTTTCTTTCTGATCCCAGTCGCGTCCCTCTTTGCGATCAGCTTCGACAAAGCCGCCTCAGGTGTTATTACCTTCCAAGGAAATTTCACCCTGGAGAATTTCTATCGGATATTCTCGCGAGCTCTCTACTTCGAAGCGATCGGTCGCTCGGTGGGGATCGGCGCGCTGGTCACGATTATCTGCTTGGTCATTGGCTATCCACTAGCATTCATCATCGCCCGAACCCTAAGGCCAGCGGCGGCCACCCTGCTGACCATCCTTGTCCTATCGGCGCTACAGCTAGATATGGTAATCCGTCTTTACGGGATGATGGTGCTCATGGGTGACAAGGGCATAATCAACTCTGTCCTGCTCGGTCTCGGCGTCATTCATCAGCCACTGCCACTGATGTACAACACCTTTGGCGTGATCGTCGGACTCGTGCAGGTGACACTCCCGTTCATGATCCTATCGCTCATTGGAGCGATCAAGTCGATCAACCCATCTCTGGAAGAGGCTGCGAGAAGCTTGGGATCCACGCGCTGGCACGTCATGCGCACGGTGACTTGGCCACTCTCCCTTCCAGGTATCTACGCCGGTACGCTGCTGGTTTTTGCTCTGGCGATTTCCTCTTATGTCGTGCCGGCACTCATGGGCGGCTGGAAAGTCATCACTCTGCCGATCCACATTTACCAACAGATTGCAGAAGTCGGGCGGTGGCAGTTTGGAGCAGCGATTGCGAGCATCCTGTTTGTAACTGCGATGATCGCGCTGTCACTTTACATTATGGCCATGCGCCGCAATGCCGGAGGCCGTGTCTAATGCACGAGGTCAACCCTATCCCGCTGACTTTCCGCCTGGTGTCGGCAGTCGCTTTGGTCATACTCCTAGTTCCAGTTCTTGTTGTGGTGATGGCGGGGCTGAACTCGGGAGATTTCCTAACATTTCCACCAAAGGGCGTATCACTGAGGTGGCTGATCGCCTTCTTCAAGTCAGACATCTTCCTTCCTGCGTTCGGGGTCAGCTTTGGCCTCGCTCTGCTAACGACGTTGATCTCTACAGTGCTCGGAACGCTGACGGCAATCTTCCTGACACGGTCGAAGAGTCGAGTGAAGGAGCTGTTGCGAGGCATCATCGTGTTGCCGGTAGTGCTCCCGGGCGTGGTTCTGGGCTTGGCGCTCTACATCTTCTATGTCTGGACTGGCGTGGGCTTAGCCCGCAGCTACTGGGGGCTGCTCATCGGTCATGTGCTGGTCACCATGCCGTTCATCGTCGCGACGATTACTGCTTCGCTGGTTGACTTCGACCTATCCGTGGAAGAGGCCGCCCGCAGTCTGGGCGCATCACCATGGCAGGCATTTCGAAAGGTGACTTTGCCCATCATCGCGCCGGGCGTGTCGGCCGGGACCATCTTTGCTTTCATCATTTCGTTTGGGCAGTTCGAGCTTACGTTGTTCTTGTCGACGCCCGACCTCCAGACGCTGCCAATCGCGATCTACACCTCTCTGCGGTACGCCTTCGAGCCGACAGCCGCAGCGGCTGGGATCTTCGCTATCGCGCTTGTAATTACCTCGACACTGGTCGCGTCGCGCCTAGTGAACATCAAGAACCTGCTCAACCGGCGATGAAACCGGTTGGCCCAACACGGAGAAAGACTATGCAAAAGAAGGGACTGAACCGCCGTACTGTGTTGAAGACAGGGGCTGCCGCTGCGGGTGTGAGTCTGTTCAACATCAACCACGCGTGGTCGCAGGATGCCACCTATGACGGCGGAGTATTCGACGCGGGCGGGCATGTGCTGAACATCGCCGAGTGGGGCGGCTATTGGCAAGAAACGCAGAACCGGCTGCTGCTGGACCAGTTCCAGAAGGACTTCAACTGCAAGATACAATACGACAGCACCTTCCCGTGGTTCCCCAAGTTCGTTGCGAATGGTCCTGAGCAGCCGCCGGTTGCAATTTGCAACTGGAACCTGCCTGAGATGTTCAAGACGCACCAAGCCGGCGACTATTTCCTTGATGTCGAGGAGATCAAGGCCAACGTTCCCAACACCGCGAAACTGTGGGATTTCGCGATGCGCACCGGCATTGGCGTGACCTGGGCTTTCTCGCGCTATTGCTACGCTTATAGGACCGACTCTGCAGGCGGCGCCCCAACCGGCTTCAAAGATTTCTGGAAACCGGAGTTCGCCGGCCGTCGCGGAACCTACATAACCTCAAACACGCTGCAAATGATGTTTTTCATGGCGTCATGCAACGCCTTCGGAAGTGGCGAAACCGACTTCGAGGCAGGATATCAGGCAATGCGTGATGCAATGCCTATGAAGATCTCGGATTTCACAGGCAATATGGCAACCCTCTTGGAACGGGGCGAGGTCGACATTGCGGTTCAGTCGGACGCCGAAGCCCTTCTGCAGAAGGAAAAAGGCGTTCCCGTCGACCTCTATTACTGGGACGAATACAAAGGCATCCTTACACAAACCAAGACGATCAGCCGCTACGCCGATCCGATGTCGAAGAAGCTCGCATTTGCGCTGCTAAACCGCACCCTCGAGGCCGAGTACCAGACCGCATTTGCCGACGAGTTCTGGATGCGGCCTTCGAACCGGGATGCAGTCATCCCGGAGAAGATGGCTGCGCTCGGAGTGGTGAACTCCGCCGATGCAACCGACGGTCTGCACATTCCCGACTGGCAGGCCTACATCGACCAAGAGATCGACATTGTTGAGACAGTCAACGAGATCTTCGGCTCTTAACCCCCGCCTGGGGCGGTGCGAACACTCCCTGGTCGCGCCGCCCCTCTTTTCCGCAGCCTGAGAGGGATGATCTTCCCGTGTCCGATATTCGACTGGAACAGCTGACCCGCAGCTATGGCTCCGCAAAAGCCGTGGACAACGTCTCGCTTTCGATTGCCGAGGGTGAATTCTACTCTCTGCTCGGGCCGTCGGGTTGCGGCAAGTCTACCACCTTGCGCATGGTGGCGGGCTTTGTCGCGCCCACGTCCGGGCGCATCTTGATCGGCGGTCAGGACGTCACGGAATTACCGCCCGAACGCCGCGGCATCGGCATCGTCTTCCAGAACTATGCAATCTTTCCGCACATGAGCGTCGGCGAGAACATCGCATTTGGACTGAAGCTGCGCCGCAAGTCGCGCGACGAAATTCGCACCGCAGTCACCGATGCTCTAGCACAGGTTGGCCTTTCGGGCTTCGAGGGACGCTATCAGCGCAATCTCTCGGGTGGACAGCAGCAGCGAGTCGCACTAGCCCGCGTGCTGGTCACGCAGCCGCGGATCTTACTGCTGGATGAGCCGCTTTCAGCCTTGGATAAGGCGCTTCGCGAAGAAATGAAGTTTTGGATCAAAGACCTGCAGCAACGGCTTGGGATTACCACGATCTACGTGACCCATGACCAGGACGAAGCTCTGACAATGTCCGACCGGATCGGCGTGATGCGGGCTGGGCGGGTCGAGCAGTCAGGCACTCCCCGCGAGATTTATGAAGCACCAGCGACGCTATTTGTGACGACCTTCATCGGTCAGTCCAACGTGCTTGAGGTGATGGCCGGCCCCAGAGACTCCGGGCATGCGAGCGCCACACTCGAAGGCTACAGGCTTATCGCCGCCGGCGGCACTGGCATCTCAGAGGGAGCTCCCGCGCGCCTAGTTGTTCGGCCGGAAAACATCCTGATGGGCGATGAGGTCGCCCGGAACGGCCTTGTCGCCTTGGATGCACGGGTCGTCGGTGAAACTTATCAGGGTGCCATGATGCGGTACCGTCTGCGCCTAGGTGCGCAGGAACTCGTTGCAGAGAGGCAGAACCAGTCACACCTCACCCGGTGGCATCCGGGTGATACCGTTCAGATCGGCTGGGACCCCGGTCGCGCAAGACTTCTCCCGGCGGGCTGATCCGCCACCAAATTCCCCAATGAAAGGACCTGCCAATGCGTATCGGCATTGATGTGGGCGGCACCAACACGGATGCTGCCATCCTCGACGGTGACCGAGTGATCGGCGCTTGCAAATCCCCTACCACCAGCGACGTTAGTTCCGGCATCAAAGCTGCTTTGACTACCGTGATGGAAAGAACAGGCATTTCGACCAAACAGATCGAAGCGGTCATGATCGGGACCACACATTTCACCAATGCTGTGATCGAACGTCGTCGCCTGCTCGAGGTTGCTGCCATCCGTATTGGTCTACCCGCAACAAAGGGGGTGCCACCGATGACTGACTGGCCAGCAGATCTGGCCGATGCGCTCGGCCGGCACACCTTCCTTCTCCGGGGAGGCCATGAGTACGACGGTCGCCTCATCGCAGAGCTCGACGAGGAAGGTCTGCGCGATGTCGCCAACGAAATCCGCAAGCGCGGATTGCGCACCGCGGCCGTTACTTCGGTCTTTTCGCCGGTTACGGCCGAGATGGAGCTTCGCGCGGCCGAGATCCTCCTCGAGGAAGTGCCGGGACTGAAGATTTCGCTCAGCCACGAAATCGGACGCGTGGGCTTCCTGGAGCGCGAGAACGCCACGATCATGAACGCTTGCCTCGCAGATCTGTCGTTCAAAGTGGTTGACAGCTTCCGCAACGCGTTGCTCGAGAAGGGTATCAGGGCGCCATTCTACATCAGCCAGAACGATGGCACGCTAATGACGCCCAACCACGTCGAACGCTACCCGGTGCTGACCTTCGCCTCAGGTCCCACCAACTCGATGCGAGGAGCGGCCCGCCTGGCTGGCCTCGGGGACGCTATGGTAGTAGACATTGGCGGCACTACCTCTGACGTGGGCATGTTGATGCAGGGCTTCCCACGCGAAAGCGCTGTGGCGGTCGATATCGGGGGAGTTCGCACCAACTTCAGGATGCCCGACGTTCTGGCGATTGGTCTGGGCGGTGGTTCCATCGTGCGCGACAACGGCACGCGGATCGGGCCTGATTCCGTGGGTTACGAGATAACTACGCGCGCGCTTGTATTTGGCGGTGACACTTTGACGACCACTGATGTGGTGGTGGCAGCGGGACTTGCTGACGTCGGTGACAAAGCAAAAGTGGCGCACTTGGCGCCGGAACTGATCGAGAACACACTTCAGACTATCCACCGCATGGTGGACGAGGCGGTGGATCGGATGAAGACTTCCTCTGAGCCGTTGCCCGTGATCCTGGTCGGTGGCGGGTCGATCCTGATCTCGCGGGACCTTCCCTCGTCGAGCAAGGTGATCCGTCCCAACAATGCCGGCGAAGCCAATGCCATCGGCGCCGCCATCGCGCAAGTTGGAGGTGAGATTGACCGCATCTATGCCATGGAGGGCCGCTTCCGCGAAGATGTCCTTGCAGAAGCCAAGGCGGAAGCGAGTGCAAATGCCGTGGCAGCAGGTGCCGATGCTGCAACCGTAAAGATTCTCGACATCGAAGAGGTCCCTCTCGCCTATCTACCGGGCTCCGCCACTCGTGTCCGCATTAAGGCGGTCGGTGACCTCAAGCCCGAAGCAAAGGAGGCAGCGGAATGAAACTAGACTCGCAGAATCTTGCGGATCTGGCGGTTGGCGCAGCCTTCCTGGGAACAGGCGGCGGCGGTGACCCGTATATCGGTCGGCAAATGGTCGAAATTTGCCTGAGTGAGGGACTGGAGGTTGATCTGGTCGATCCCGATAGCTTGAGAGATGACGATTTTGTCATCCCGACTGCAATGATGGGCGCCCCTACTGTGTTGGTCGAAAAGGTGCCTTCTGGCGAGGAAGCCGTGCATTCGCTTAAGCGACTGGAGCTCCGTCTTGGCAGGCGGGCGACTCACACAATGCCGATCGAGGTTGGGGGGATCAATTCGACCATTCCGCTGGTCGTCGGTGCAAGGCTGGGGCTGCCGATAGTTGACGCTGACGGTATGGGCCGGGCATTTCCGCATCTGGAAATGGAGACGTTCGGCGTCTATGGCGTCCCTGGTTGCCCGATGGTGGTCAGCAACGAATGGGGTGACAGCGCTGTAATCGAAACGACGGACAATAGAGTTATGGAATGGCTATCGCGTGGCGTCGCAATTCGAATGGGCGGAGCGGCTTACATTGCCGAATATGCAATGTGCGGTGCCGATGTCAAAAGAACAGCTGTACCGCGCACCCTGTCTTTGGCCATCCGCATCGGCCGGATGCTTAGAGACGCAAAGGCCAATCATCAGAACCCCTTCGACGCATTGCTTGGGCTCTTGCCTGACACGCTCTATCATTACGGTCGGATCATCTTCGCCGGAAAGATCGCGGACATGAGGCGTGAGACGCGCAACGGGTTCTCGCTCGGCACGGCGCGGATTGACGGGCTGGGCCGCTGGACAGGTTTGATGGAGATCGAGATCCAAAACGAGAACCTGATTGCCCGCGTTAATGGTGAGGTGCGTGCCATCGTGCCCGACCTAATCTGCATCATGGACAGCGAAACCGCAGAGCCGATCACGACCGAAAACCTGCGCTATGGCCAGCGGGTCACGGTCATGGCTGTGTCGGTTCCCGAGATCATGCGCACACCTGAGGCGCTAGCGGTGTTCGGCCCGTCCTGCTTTGGGCTGAAGGAGCCTTACGTGAAGATCGAGGAGTTGCCGGCATGAGAACCCTGACTGCAACTGACTTGGAAGACATCGCCTTTGGCGCGGCCGTATTGGGAACCGGCGGCGGCGGCGATCCATATATTGGCAAGCTACTTGCTCGCACCGCCATCGAGCACCACGGACCGGTGACCTTGATCGACTTGAACGAGGTGCCCGATGACGCCCACGTGATCACGTGTGGGGCTATGGGAGCACCGACCATTGTGTTGGAGAAGGTGCCCTCCGGCGAAGAGTTGCTGATGGCGATGCGCTACTATGAGCAGGTCACTGGTCATAAGGTGACTCATATCATGCCGTTCGAGGCAGGTGGGCTGAACTCCTGCTTCCCAATCGTGCTGGCAGCGCAGACTGGCCTACCATTGATAGATTCAGATGGGATGGGCCGTGCGTTCCCGCAGCTGGAGATGGAGACCTTCAACGTCTACGGAGTTTCAGCGGCTCCGGTCGCGATGGCGGACGAAAAGGGCAATCTTGCACTGGTAGAAACCGAAAGTGCTGCCAAGGCCGAATTCATCGCTCGGGGCATCTGCATCCGTATGGGTGGACAGGCGAGCCTCGTGAACTACGCCATGGACGGCGCGACCGCTCGGAGAGTGTCTGTTCCGGCGACCATGACCCTAGCTCAGGACATTGGTCGGGTAGTGCGCGAGGCACATGCCGCACATGAGAAACCAATTGACGCGCTAGTCGACTTCTTGGGAACGACCCACTACGGTCACGCCACGCGCCTCGGCTCTGGAAAGGTGACCGACATCGCGCGCCGGTTCGAGAATGGTTGGTCAGTGGGGGTGGTGACCATAACGCCCTTCGATGATGGTCTGCCCTATTCGATCCGCATCCAGAACGAAAACCTGGTTGTCGAGCGCGGCGCAGAGGTTCTGGCTGTCGTCCCCGACCTGATCTGTGTGCTGGACCTTGATACAGCAGAAGCGATTCCGACTGAGCGACTTCGCTACGGGCAGAGGGTGGATATCTTGGGCATTCGCGTACCGCCGATCATGCGCACAGCCGAGGCGCTCACGGTCTTCGGCCCTAGCGCATTTGGCCTTAAAGCAGCCTATCGCCCGCTGGGCCTTTGAACTCCGGCAGGACTAGGGATCGGGGTGGAGCAGCCCCGATCCCTTTGCCACATTGACCGCCAACTGCCTACGTCCGACACCGAGCTTGGCGTACAGGTTCTTCAGGTGAAACTTTACCGTTGGTTCGGCAAGACCAAGGCGACGGCCGATGGCTTTGTTGGTCAGCCCTTCATTGAGGAGAGCAAGGATCTCGGCCTCCCTGTCACTCAAAATGCCTATGTCTCGGCGGCTCCGTACAGAACCGGCAGTGCGCGCCAGATAATCCGCGGTCTGGCGGCTGATGCGACTTAGTCCAGCCTTGCGCGTCAGATCTCGCACGATAAGCGCCAACTCTGGACCTTCATCGTGAAACTGCTGCACCTGCTGGCTGGGCAATGCCAGTACTGCCGCCTGATGGAGCGCGGCCAGCGCCCCGGCCATATCCTTCAGAGCCCAAGCCAAATTAGTCTGGAGGAGGGACACACGAAGCAGCATCGCGTCGTGGCCAAGCGCCTTGCACTCCTCTGCCAACGGGCCAAGTCGGGCCGCAGCTAAGTCAAGCTTACCCAAACGCAGATCTAGCCGGGCGATCGCCAGCGCTGCCTCTCGCCTTTCGCGGTCTGTCGGCCAGTCCGTTGAGTCGATCAACTGCCGTGCAATACTCGCCGCAGCATCGAGCCGACCGCCACGGACAAGAAGTTCCATCCGCAGTATCGTGATCGACAGCCTGAGCCGGTCAAGGTCTCGGGCATTCGCCACCTCCAAACCCATCTGAAGGATTTCGTGGGCGGCCTCGTATCCACTTAGGCCCATTTTTGCGCGAGCGAGCGTGCCGAAACCTTCTACGTAGAAGTCCACCCAGCCCTCGCCGGCTGCGAGTACGGCCATTGCACGCTCAAGCATCTGTTCGGCCTGGATGACGGCCCCTTGCAGGTAGTGTGCCGATGACAAGGGCACCGTGAGGATGGAAAGAAGGTTCTGGTCGTTCCACGGCCGACTGCGAATAATCGTTTCCGCCTGTTTACCATGCGTCAGTGCGGCGTCTATTCGGTTCGCCCGCAGGTTTATGAAAGCCAAGTGGATCAGCATGAAGGCCTGTGGATAGCTCGATCGCTCCTCCTGGTAGCAGCTAAGCGCGCTCAATGCGCAGATCTGCGCCTTCTGAAAATCGCCCCGCCGAGTGTGGGCAATCGTTAGGTTGTTAAAAAGCCAGCCTAGCCGCCACGTATTCTCGCGGCGCTCTGTCTCAGCCATCGCCTCCAGTTCGGCCACCCCGGCCTCGTCCAGTGCGCTGTCCTCGTAGACATCGATCAAATGGGAAATATGGTCTAGCACCGCCACCCAGTTGGGTTCAGCTTCGATCAAGCCATTGCGCGTCTCTTCAATCAGCCCGACCACCGTGAGCCGGGCATCGCGGATGCGACCGCTCTTCGCCAGCATCAGGGCTCGGCATAGTCGCAGCGACGGCGTCTGACGCACCACTTCGTGCGGAACGGCCTGGACGATGCTATGCAACACCGTGTATCCTGATCGCAGGAAGACATTCACGCCGCCAGCGCGTTCGATAGTCTCAACGGCAAGTGCGTAGTCACCACTCAGCAAGGCATGAAGCACAGATTTTTCCAGCAGACCGCGCTGTGCGAAAAGGTTGGCAGCGCGGGCGTGGCGGGCAGAGCGGATCTCGGCGGTGTCCACTGAGCCGGAAACCAGCTGCATCACCTGTGCCACGATGGGATGCATGCGATACCAGCCGATCTGTTGACCCTCATGCATGATCAGCGGCGGCAAACTCTCGATCTCGCTGAGAGTCGCCTCGTCCAACTTCAACCCGGCGAGGTCAGCCGCGATCTCCATCGTGAAATTGGGCAGTTCCGCACAGACGCGTAGAACCGCCATCCCTATCGGACTGACTGATTCCAGAGCCTCTTGAAGGATAAAGTCTCGCAGCACAGCATGGCGTCCCTCCATGATCTTAGCTCGTGCCACCGGTCCGGGCCGGCTACTAAATACCTGGGCTGCAAGGCTAACCAGCGCCGGCCAAGCGCCAAGGACTATGCCCAAAGTCTCTTGATCCGCAGTGCTCAGCCAGGGACCGAGGAGCTGTCGGATTTCGTCACTGGTAAAAGCCAGATCGTCGCAGCCAAACTCGTGCAGTAGGCTACGCAGACGGAAAGGCGAAACGCGTAGCTGCGGCAGCTTTCGGCCGGCCAGTGCCAGTCGCATGCAGGCTGGCATGTTAGTCAATAGCCATTCAATGACGTCTGGTCGACCAGAGATCTGTTCGGCTGCGTCCAGGAAGAGGTAAAAAGGTTCTGTTCGTCGGTGCAAATGATGCAGCACCGCGTGGCAGCTTTCGGCATCACTCTCAAGCGCGGCTGCGATGGCTGCGGCAACAGACGTGGGCTCATCGCCCGGCGACAGGGTTAGCCAGGCAACTGCCTCGCCGCGGTCGCGCAGCCGCATGTATGCTGCAGCCATAAGCTCAGTTTTACCGAAGCCGGCAGCTGCCTGAATTAAAACAATCTGTCCGCCAAGCGCGTTGACGAACCGGTCTACTAGCCCACTCCGTCTTAGCCTGCGGCTCAGGGTGCGTGGCGGTTGACGATGATCAAACGAAGGCATCACAGGCTGCTTTCTTCATTCTCCATTCAGGGAAGTCAAATTCTGACGTGAGCTAACAGCCGGCTTCCAACTTCATTGGGGCCCCACATGATGGTTTGAACGGCACGACCAGCTTGTTTATCTTTCTTCTAGGAACTCATTACACTGGAACGCGACTTCCATCAGTGTCCGGACCTTCGACGTAACACCGGCAGTTGTGGTCAACGACGTCCGAGGAGTCGACCAATATTCCCCACGCCCCACTGGCCACCCCGTCGCTTTTTTGATCCCATGCGCGGTCAGTTCTGCCGCAATAGCCCGTAGCGAGAGATGTCCCGCTGCGCGGATATCTGCCACAACTGGCGCGAGGTCCGCCGCAAAGGCCTCTGCATTGGCCGAAACCGCCGCTCGAAGCGCCGAGCCTCCTTTCCCGGCCCTCCTGAGGCACTCGGCCCCATTCGGGTTCCCGAGCTTCAGGCCACGCGCCTTCGCGATCGTCCGAAGGGAGATCGCCTCTCGTTCCGCTTGGGCGACCAGCGCCATGATCCCCACTGTCAAATCATTTGCCTCCGGCATGTGCACGGCTACAAACTGCACCCCGCTGTCCCGCAGCGCCAGGAGGAACACTGCATTGCGCGAGACCCTGTCCAACTTTGCGATAACCAGAGTAGCCCCGGTAACCTTTGCCAAGTGCAGCGCCTTGCCAGCTCCGGCCGGTCCGCCTTGCGGCCGCTCTCGACCTCGGTAAACCGCGCCAGGACCTCGGCGCCGCGAGAGGCCACGAAGTCCTCGATCACCTTGCGCTGCGCCTCGAGCCCGAGCCCGCGCGCCTCTTGGCGCGCCGTAGACACCCGCTCGTAGGCCACCAGCCGCTGGGGTGAAGCGCCGTTGGTCTTTCCCCCTTGACCGTGTTCGCGCGCCAAATCCTCCATCTCCGCCCGCTGTACAAAACTGCCTACCGTTGGTTAGGCAGTTATGGACTCCTCGGTAATAAGAGGGAACTGAACCGCAGTTCTGAACCGAACAGGAACCCGGACGTCGTTCATCACAGGCATGGGCCGCTTTCCACCCCATAGCGTCGATGGTGATTACATAATCAAAATTCTGCGACGCGCTTTAGGCGGCTATCCGGACGCGCTTCTTCGCTGATCACAGCGCCGCGCGTTGCCCTTTCATTTCGCTTCTGGTCCAGTCTGACGGCATGACGATGAGCCGAGGCAGCACCAAGATGAAGACCCCAAATGGCGACCTCGACTGTTGGCCGGACCCGGCCAGCTCAAACGCCCGCCGCAGCGTTTTCGCGCAGGACCTTGTCGTCGAAGGCGATGCCTCCTCCAGTGGACCGATCGAGGTCAAAGGCAATGTCGTTGGCTCACTGCGGGCGCCGGAGATCACCGTGGCTGGTTCAGGTCGTGTTGAAGGTTCCGTCGTCGCCCACGACCTCGTCGTGCTTGGGGCGGTCTCTGGTATGATCTCGGCGCGAAACGTTCAGCTCGCGCCGAGTGCGGTCGTGCAGGCCGACGTCACCCATGAGCGGATCGCCATCGAGGCCGGTGCCGAGTTGGAAGGCAGGCTTCAGCGCAAGGCCTGACAGATCTCACACCGCAAGGTCTGGCGGCAGCATTTGGCCGGCAGGCAGATAGCCCCGCCGCATCTTCTGTCGAAGGGTTTGCAATGCCGCCTTCTTCGCGTCCTCCACGGTGGCGCAGGTCTCAATACTCGTCCACCCGTGCGTTCCAATCCGGCCCCAGGTTCGCAAGATGCTGACGTCGCCAAACAGAGTCGCCGCAACATCGATGCAGTAGAACCGCGCCATGTTGGCCCCAGGGTCGATGCGGTGCAGATGTGCCAGAGCCATGCCGGTCCTCCCCCGCAAAGACTCCGCCTTGTTACTCTCCAAGTCCAATTGCATTTATGAATCGATCCGGGCGATCCGATTCATAAAGCTGATGGGTCATGGTGACAGATCGCCCGCGGCGCTCTCGACAACCTCGACCCAGAGAACGCCACGCAGGGTTTCCTCCGGGACCAGCCACACGGTTCTGAACCGACCACTGGCGGTGCGATGCCGCTCTGCAACGAGTTCCCGGTCTCCACGGTCGATCCGCCACAGCCGACGATCGATAGCTGGGTTCTTGGCAGCGCTTCGGACGACCTTATCCATTCCCACCTCCGATGGTCCGTTGACGAGAGGCGGTCATGGACATGAACTCTGTCAGAACATATCTACCGACATCAGAAGTGGTGCTTTGCTGTCGCCACGCGAACCACGAAAGGCTTTCCTGTCGATGCATGTTCTGTCCCCCGTTCTGGCTGTTTCCGCGCTTGCGGCGATGTCTGTTCCCGTCCACGCGCTTGACGACTGGACGGTCGGTGTCGAGCGTGGCCTGCCGACCTACGCGCTCACCAGCGAGGCGGGTGAGGTGCGGCTTGTCTGCGATCCGGATCGCGTCTTCGGGCCAACGCCCAACGGCGCGCTCGTGGTCCGCTTCGACAAAGACGCCGCACCGGACATGGTCGTCGTTCTCGCAAAGTCGGGCGAACAAGCACGCCTGCCGGTCAAGAACGGCATCTCTGCCCAAGCGACGGCTAACGCAGCGGACTGGGCGAAGATGGTCGCGACCTTCCGCACAGGCGGTGAATTCGCCCTCGTCACGAGCGCCGACAGCCTGACCTTCGAGACAGCGCCGCTGCCCGATCTTGCCTGCGAGTAACCGCGGGCAGCTCATCGATTTTTGTTGCATGGGTGAGGTCTACCTGACGCGTCGCGCCTCGATGAGCTGCGACGCGATCGCGGCGAGGAAGGCACCAACGATCGTCGCCCGGGGCTCGATCAGCCAAGGGTCATCAAGTACCGCATGCATAGCCCGGATAGCTGAACTTTGGGCGTAGACGGTCATCGGTTCGCCGACCGCCATGTCCGATGCTGCCATGGCGAAGATGCGCCTCGCCTCAGCGACATGCGGCGCAAGATCATCTTCCGCCAAGAGCCGCCGCAGTTCGGCCCGCGCTTCTTTGGCAAAGGCGCGCAGCATGTAGGCTGAAGTCACTTCGCCCGCGCCCGGGATCTGCTCAAGCTGCGTCTCGGCTGCCAACGGCAGCCGAAAGAGGACCACCAACTTCTCTTTCGAGGGCTTCGATAACCCGCTGGCCGCCCACTCGGCCGGGGAAGCAGAGGACTGCGGCTGACCACTCTCCCCTTCCCTCTTCCCGGCAAACTCCGGGTCGGCCAAGTGCGCCGTCGGCATGCTTGAGCGTTGGGTCCCAACGGTCTCGTCAGTACCTCCCTTCTCTGGCACGCGTCGTTCGGCAAGAATGCGCGATTGTACCTCGCGCGACGATCGCAGACGTGCGGCGGAGTTCTGCAGGCCCGGTTCTTCCGCCGCCGGGGAGGGTGCGACACGTGCAGGAAGGCGGAAACGGCTCATGCAGGGATCACCTCGTCGATCCCGGTCAGGACAAGTTCCGCAACTTCAAGCTGGCGTGTGATGGCATCCGCCACCAGCCGACCGCCGGGTGCTTTGGCGTTGGCGCGGGCCGCCGGTCCAAGGGGGCCGTGATAGCCCAGTTGTTCGAGGATCCTCGAATGTGGCACGATCACGTCGAGATGGTCGAGACGCAGGATCTCTTGCAGCACGTCCTGGTCGCGCTTTGGCAGTTGAGCCATTCCCCCTTTCCGGGTTGCGGCGTCGATGATCTTCGGCCCCGCGTCCATGACGAGGACCCGGACCGCCGGGAACCGCTCGCCCTCGGCAATCGAGGCGCGGAGGTCGTCCATCCAGAGGACGGCGCGATGGGTCATTTCCCATTCGGCATAGACGGGGCGGGCTGGGATCAGCACCAGATCGGAGATCAGGCAGAAGTCCTCAGTGTCGGTATGGGTGCCCGGTCGCGTGTCGATCACGACGAGATCGACGCCGCGCGCTTCCTCAGCTTCGAGGAGCGACAGAAGCCCTTCCACGCTCTCGGGCGGTGAAAGGATCGCGAGACTCTCCGGCCACTCGGGCTTTTGCGCGCCCTCCCAGGCGGCCAGTTCGAAACTGTCGCGCCAGCGGCCGAGTTGGGCATTCACGTCGCCATCGATCAGGGTGACGCGACGCTCGAGGTTCAGTGCTGCAGATGCGAGAAGCATGGCGGTCGTGGTCTTGCCCGAGCCGCCTTTGGTCTGCACGATGGTAATGACTTTCATGAAATGACGCCTCCACAAACGGTACTCGATACCCTTGCACCGACGCCCGGCGCTCTTTCATGACGCTGCGGAAGGCGATGCACCGCTGGCAAGCCAAGATCAAGCGAAGCCGTTGTAAAGGCGTCACTAATCCGACCGGCATCCGGTGCGCCGTTTAGGCATAAGGTTGCAGAAACGTCAAATGGGATGTGCCGGAAGTTGTAACACAGCGCCGAGGCCTTCATGTTTCTTAAGGATTCCCGCATCCGTAATGCTGCGGCGCGGCGTCGAGGCGATGGTCGGGGCGACATGGAATTGTGACCGCCTGCCTTCCGGCCCGGATGACGGTTTGCATGTCTGCATGCCTGCCAAGGTGACAGGCTGAATGCTTGCCCGGAAATCCGGCCGCCCCGTTGGCTCGAAGGTTGGGTGCCGTCGGGGCCCGTGGAGTGGAAATCCCGCGCTTGAACGGCCAATCGCCTGCATGCTGGGCATTCTGCCTGCTTGCCTGTCCGCCCGCTTGCCGGTTCGGACCATCGGGCATTGTCTGCGCCCTGCTCACGCGCGCGGCCACAAATCCAGGTCACTACCAGGTCACTACTTTGCAGCTTGCGACGGTCACTCCGCCCCAGTCACCCGCCCCTCCTCCCTTTCCGGAAAACCCATCCTTTCGAACTGTCGGGCGTCGCTCGGCTGTCCCTCCTGAAGTGAGCGCAAACCCTGGCAAAGCTCAAAGTTTCAAGGCGCTTGACCCATTTGGTCTCGCGCTAAACGGAGGTCTGACGGCCGGGGCGCAGGGATGCAGTCGGCGGACCAGCCGCCGACCCCTGACGCCATATGGAGTCCTCACCAGCTGTCCGGTTTCCGCACGCGGGCTCCTCTTCGGAGGAGCGGAAACCGGCCGGTGAGGACGGTTGGCAGGAACGGTGGTGTGTGGTACATGATGCGCCATGACTGCACTACACATGTAATGATGCAATGCCACGCTCACGCCTGACCTCTGCTGAGACTGCTGCCATCAAGGCGCGGCTCCATGCTGGCGAGAGCGTCGCGACCGTGGCGAGGTCCATGGGCCGCTCCCGCCAGGCACTGTCACGCATCAAGGGCAGCCTTGACCGGAAGGAGGTGCGGCGGCTTTCGGTGAAGCTGAACATCCGCATCACTGAAGACGAGCATGCAGCCTTTCAGGCAGTGGCCGAGGCAAGCGGTCTGACGGTTTCCGAGGCAGTCCGGCATCTGGTCAGACAGGCAAGCGATCGTCTGGCCATCCAGGCAGACGAGCTGGATGCCATCGCTGCAGCCAGACGGGAGTTGTCCGCCGTCGGCAATAACCTCAACCAGATCGCCCGTCTGGGGGCGGTTGGCCGTCTGACCTGGAACGCCCGCGATGCCGCCCTGGTGCGCAAGGTCGGAGCGCGGGTCGATGACCTTGTTGAAGAGGTCGTCCACCTGCTCTCGGCGCTTCGGGCCAAGCAGGGACTTGGTGATCAAGCCTCTACATTTTCTCATGCCGCTACCTCACCGGTCGAGGCGCCGAAGTGACCCGCTCGCCTTCCGTTGAGGATCTGGTTCTCGGTCATGTTCTCGACGACCGTCGTCGCGGGCGTGGCGGTAGCGACGGCGCGTCGTCCCGTCTCGGCACGCGCAAGGAGCGTCAGACCCGGGCGCTTCTGCGCAACGCAGGTGGACCACGCGGCTGGCAGTCGGTTGTCAAACGCATCGCAGGCGGCAGTGCCCGAACGCCGCAGGAGTTGAAGCGCCTGCTCGACTATGTGGCCCGGGAAGACGGGGTGCAGAGCACCTGGTGCAATCTGGCGGGCTATGAGCGTGATTTCGATCCTGCCCGAACGGACCGGACAGCGGATCTCTGGTCTTCGACCTGGACCGGCGCGCCGCGACGGGGACATGCCGATCACATCGTCCTGAGCTTCCCGCGTGGGGTGGACGCCGAGCGTGCCGAAGTCATCGCCCGGGAATGGGGGCAGGCTGTGTTCGGGTCCGGTGAGTATGGGGATGTCTGGCGCTACGTTGCTGCCCTGCACAAGGACACTGACCATCTGCATGCGCATTTCGTGGTCGACAAGCATGGCATCGAGGAAGGCCGGTTCCTGTCGATCTGTCGTCATGCCGCGCTGAACTTCGATGTGATGCGCGAGCTTCACGCCGAGATCAGCCAGTCGCATGGGCTGAACATCCTCGCCTCTTCGCGCCTTTCCCGCGGCATCATCGAGAACCCGCCGCGCCAGTCCGAGCTGCGTCCATCGCGAGAGGGCGGCAAGGCCACGCCCCCTGCCCCGCCGCCGCTGTCCGACGGTGAGCGGAGCCGACGGCTTGCCGCGATGCAGGGCTTCGCCCGGGAGTACGACGCCTTAGGCGAGCTTGCCGGTCTTGCCGCCGCAACCGGCACCGAGGCGAGCGCCTCTTCCTACCTTTCCCGGCTGGCTCGGGCGCTTGGCGCCTCTGCCGCCGCTCTCAGACAAGGAGTTCCCCTGATGCCCGATCACTCGCTTCATGCCGAAGGCGACCCCGCCACGCGGGTTGAGGCAGCGCGCGACGAGATGATCGCTTCGGCCACAGAGGCCTGGGAGGCGATCCGCGCAATGGAACCCTCTGCCGAGCGGGTCGACCTTGAACGGAGCTTTGCCGAACAGGCGCGCGCCTCGCTGAAACTCGCGCCCGACAGCGTCCTCTTGGCAGAGCATGCGCAGGTCGCCGACCGAAACACCGATCCCTACCACAACCCGACCCTCGCCTCGCTTGCACGCCTGGAGCAGGGCCAGACCGAGGGTGTTTCTCTAGATGAAGGTCTACGCGCAACCCTCGCTCACGTTCGGGACGAGATTGGCGAACGGCTGACCGCGCTATTCTCGATCCGGGAAGATGAGCTTCGCATAGCCGGCACGTCCGTCGAGGAAATGGTCGCCCGCTTCAGTTTGGCCGAGCGCAGCGAAGGTCAGCGGGCGAGCTGGATCACGGAGCAGCCGAACACGATGCAAAAGGTGTTCTGGATGGAAACGGAGCGCGCCCTCGGCCAGGAGGTTCGGGCAGAAGTCGCCGCTTTCAACTTTGCGCCGGAGTTGACGGAGGCCATTGCGCGCGACCAATTGCTCACCGCTGATCGCCAGATGAAGCTCTCCGAGGTGCCCACGCTGGAAGCCATCGTCGACCGCCTGCACGACACTTTGAAACCCGAGGATCTCGGCCGCGTTCGGTCCGGCGATCTCGCACCGCTCAACGAGCAGGTCCGAGATCCAGCACTCCGGGCCGCCGTTGCGCATGAATTGAAGAATGAGAGTGATCTCGGTCAATCGGGTGAGGTCGGACCATGGGCAGACCTGGCACGGGCGCAGTATCGCGCCGCCGAACTGGGGCAGCGTGACCGCGCCGTTGAGCGCGACACCGGCCACGAACTCTGAGGACAGACCCATGCTTTCGAACCTCGACACCGCCTGGCGGTATCCGCTGGCGCTGCTCCTTGGCCTGCTGACCGGTCTCTACATCGGCGGCATGTTGGCAACGATCTATGTGATCACTGCCTTCCGGGAGAGCCTCGATACGCTTAGCCCCCTGGGCCCCTGGTTCCTTCGCTACGCCTGGGCCGACCTCGCCGCGCGGCCTTCGGTCCTGCAGGGCGCGCTGATCATCACTGGCGCCGTGACCGTCGCCCTGACGCTCGTCGGATTAGCCGGGGTACATCGCGGCCGCCTCAACCAGTATGACGACGCGCATTTCCAGTCGCGCCGTGAGTTGAAGCGCAACCACATGGTCAGAACCCTCGATCAGAACGGCTTCATCTTCGGCAAGCTCGGTCTCCCGAAATCCGACGCGCCCTTTGTGATGGCGCCGCCCGACCGGTTCCCCCATGCGATGATGATCGCGCCGACGGGCCGCGGGAAAGGCGTCGGCTTCGTCATCCCGAACCTCCTCCACTTCTCAGGTTCCGCAATCATCCTCGACGTGAAGGGCGAGAACTTCGCCAAGACTTCCATCCACCGTAAGCACGGGCTGAAGAACGACATCTGGTACTTCTCGCCCTTCGACGAGGACCGGGGTTCGCACCGCTTCAACCCCCTCGCCCGGATCGCGGCCCTACCCTCGGCTGAGCGTCAGTACACTGCGCTGAACTCGATGGCCGACCTCTTCCTCATCCCGGAAGGCGAAAGCGCGCAGAGCTTCTTTAACGCCGGCAAGCGGCTCTTCATCGCCTCCTGCCTCTACGCCATCGAACAGCGCCGCCCGACTTTGGGCTTTGCCGGTGAGGTCATGGCCGGGGGCGGCGACAAGAAGAAGAGCTACACGGCCATTGCCGAGACGACGAATATCCCGATCGTCTCCCGCACCTTCCTCGAAATGGCCGACGTCCCGGAAAAGACCCTCGGCGCCTATGTGTCCGTCATCCAGGGATCTGGTCTCGAGCTTTGGAACGACCCCGCAGTCGACCGTGTGACCTCCGCCAGCGACTTCGACTTCTCGACCTTCCGCCGTGATCCCCAAAGCCTCTACATCGTCGTTCAGCCCGAGCACCTGAAAACCCTCGCCCCCCTCGTCCGACTTCTCTTCGCGGATGCCATTGCGTCCCTCCAGCGCCGTGAGCCCGGGCCTGACGAACCCCATGCCGTCATGTTCCTGATGGACGAGTTCGACCAGCTGGGCCGCCAGCCCCTGGTGCTCTCTTCCATCAAGACCATCCGAAGCTTTGGCGGCCGGTTCTTCATCATCTCCCAGACCATTCCCGGTCTCGATGACATCTATGGCGAAACCGGGCGGCGCTCTCTGCAAGGCGGCGCTGGCGTGCAGATCTACATGACACCGCAGGATGACCGAACCGCCGAGGTGCTCTCGAATGCTTTGGGGCGGTCCACCATCACAGCCGTGACTGAGAGCCAGTCACGGGTGCGAGCGCTGGAAGACAGCGCGAATGTCAGCAGGCGGTCGGAAGAGCGGCCGTTGATTTCGGCGAACGAGGTGCTGCGGTTTCCGCTGGATGAGGTGCTGGTGCTGCCCGAGGGACAGTATCCGATCCGGGCGCGACACATCCGATACTATGATGATCGGCACTTTGGTCCGATTGATCGAGCGCGGAAGGGGAAGGCGTTGCCGACCACACGGGGAAGCGGAGCGGATGGCAGGCAAGTTGCTGTTGGGAAGCTGTCGGGCTTGGCCGCGTCCGCTGAGCGTGCAGATGCCGAGGTCTTCGGGGAGGCGGCACGGGTGTTTCAGGCGATTGCAAAGAGCGCCAAGCGGACACGGAAAGTGCCGGCTCGGGTCTAACCGGTGCTTGGTCGCTAAACCTCACCGCATGCTCCTACAGGCAATTTTGGCCCTAAGCGGACAGTCGTCGTTCGTTCGCCGTGAGGAGCACCGTCCAACAAAGGAGACCATCGATGGAAGGAGTCTAGGATGGGTTCACGGGAGCGCTGGCGGGTCAAGCTTCATTTACGAAGGTGTTTTTGTTTGACGGGAGCCTAGCGACGAAAGCGCGGAGTCCAGCTTTCTTCAAGCTTTTCGTCTTCATCTTCTTCATCCAACCCTTCGGCTTCCGCTGTCAGCCGCGCTGAATACAGAACCGTGAGGGTTTTGCCGTAGGTGCCCAGGCCAATGACATCCTCCGACACGATATGCGACTTGGGGCAATCAAACCAGTCGATGAGGTCCGCTTGCCCGCTGTCTTCTCGGGCGTTTGCAACATTTGTCCGATCGGCCCCGAATCGACGGGTCAACGAGCCGTCCGGAAGTGGCGAACCGGCACGGGGCCACCGAACCCTCGCTTCTTTCATGGCTTCGGAGAAGAGGCAGAAATCGATAACACCGCCCTCGCTCATGACGACGGCTACGGCGCTGCGGCTCACTCTCGCATAGCGCACGGCCGATGCCGTCAGTGAAGTGACGCAGTCCTGCGCGATAGCCTTCACAAGGTCGAGCCCATCATCCTGCCGCGCGATGATGGGCCTGATCAAGGCGCTTGGCATCAACAGGGCAGAAGCAAAGAAATCTGCCTCTTGCTCATAAAGATCACGCGAACCGAACCCTGCATGGGATTTGTGCGCGCCATTGGCGAGTACCTGCTCCATGTGCCCCGGAATGAAATAGTGCCCAAGCTCATGGGCGATGCTGAATCTCTGGAATCCGGTGTTGTCGATGTGCGTGGCGTACATGATGCCAAAGTTCGTGTCCCACTGCGCCAGCATGCCGGAGAACCCCTTGCTGGTCGCAGGCGCTGCTTCGACCCTGATATCCTTCATGGCAGCAATCTCTTTGGGATCGATTGGCAGTTTCGCAATGCGAAGCTCACGCAGAACCCTGTCCGCTGCACCTTCTGCCAAAGGGAGGCGGGGCACTCTCAAGGTCATTTTTTTCCGCTATCCAGCTTGCCGTCCTTGAGCATCTGAATGAAGCCTTCGACGGTATTGACCTCGGATTCCGTCAGGTTCCCCAGGTGCCGGTGGAGACGCTGCGCTCCTTCGACACGGTCCATAGTATCGACCCGGCCCAGCAAGTAGTCTGTCGTCACATCGAGCGATTTTGCGAGGTTCCGCAGATTATCGAAGGACGGCTTCCGCGCCCCTTTCTCAAAGTGTGAGATCGAACTCGGTGGCAATCCCGCCTTCTCGGCCAGTTGCTGCTGTTCAAGTCCTCGCTCGGTCCGCGCGGCACGAAGCCTGCGTCCAAACACGTTTTCGCTGCTCTCTTCTTCTGACATGACGACTTCGTCTCTTTCGCTTGACGTTTTCGCCATTTCATGTTTGAATGGCGTTATCGACAAGTATGCATGACGGGCGCGGCTTGTGCAAGCTTTGTAGCAGACCCGGCCAACAGGAACAGGAGACCAGAACGTGAGCCTTGATGACCCCATTCTTCGAAGCATCGCCCGCTTTACGCCGCAGGATATCCTGCTCGCGGATGTGGCGGTGCGCATCCAGCTGAGCCCAACGGAGTACGTGACCGCAACCAAGCATTACGAGGTCATGGGGGAGTGGATCGACCGCCCCGGAAGCCCGCTCCGGGGCATGGTGGACGGGTTCTACGCACAGGGCGGCTTTTCGACCGGCTCAACTATTTCCGGTCACAATGATCGCTGTGACTACGATCTCGACGCCATGGCCGTGATCAACTGGGGGCATAGCGTTGACCCGGAACATGCTCTGGCGACCTTGCACCAGGCCATCGCTGGAGAGGAAGGCTCGCGCTATTTCGACAAGTCGGAACGCAAGACTCGCTGCACACAGGTGCAGTACAACGACATGCATTTGGATGTGACCCCTTCGGTTCTCATCGTATCGATGGAGCCCAAGACCAGCTTCATTTTTCATTCGAAGCCCTCTGACCCTTCCGTGCCGAGGCAACGTCTCTTCGCAAACCCTTTTGGCCTTGCGGAATGGTTCAACGCGCGAACGCGCGCGGACATCGCCTTCGGGTCCTACTTCGAGCAGGCCTCCTTGAACTACGCGCGGGCGAGCGCGCTCGCAAAGGCGGATACCACCCCTGTTCCGCTTCAGCTTCCGGCCTACAAGAAGTCCCGGCAGGTCATCTGTCTGCAACTGATCAAGCGCTGGCGGAACATCGTCTATGATCGCCGCTACCCGAAGTTGCGCCTGCCGCCGTCTGTGCTGCTGACCTACTATGTCGGTCTTCACACGGGCGGAGAACGTTCGCTGCTTGATGAACTGATCCATCAAGTCGATGGCATCATCATAACGATTGAGGCCGCGACCGCATCGGGGCGGCTGGTATACGCGCACAATCCGACCTGCGAACATGACGTGCTGACCGACCGCTGGCCCGGTAGCCTCGACGATCAGCAGGTCTTTCTTGAAGAGCTGCGCACGTTCGCCCGCAAGCTTTATGTGCTCAAGCGCGGCGTCTCACTAGACGACATGCGCAAAATTCTGGAGGACCTGTTCGGCGAAAAGCCTGCTCGCGATGCCATCGCCGCCCTTCGCCAGCAACATGTGCGCGACAACGAGGCAGGAACTGGTCTCTATATTCCGGGTCGCGGAACCGTTCCGGCCCTTGGAAGTCTGGCTGCCCCCGCCAGCGCCAAGGTGATCCCGTACAGTACACCGTTCGGGGACTAAGTGATGCCGCTCTCGGTCCGCGAACAGGATGCCCGTATGCGGGCCGAGTTTCCGGGGTTCAGGCTTACGCTGGACCTTGGCTTCATGGGAGTTTGGGAAGGGTCGCTGACGCCTATCTGCCAGACCTACACCATTCGCATCACCTATTTCGCGCGCGTCTTCTTCGAAAACTACACGCTCGCCAACCCAGTTGTTTCAATCGTGGTTCTCGACCCACCCATAGGCCCTGACCCACGCGGCACGGGCGAGCCGCCGCAGCATGTATACCGTTGGCAGCAGCCGCCAGAGTTTCCGCTCCTGTGCGTCTATGATCCACAGACCGAAGAGTGGACACACGAGAAACCCATCGCGGATGTTCTCATGCCCATGATCATCAAGTGGTTCTTCTTCCACGAGGACTGGGTGGTGGACGGCATATGGCGCGGGGGCGGGCGGCACCCGGAAACTTCAAAGTACGAGGATACATGCAAACCAGCGACACAACACTCAAACCCGGAGGACCGCGCTCGGCGGGATCGATCCCTCAGCGCCGCGTTCCACAGGCTTGGCCGAAAGACCGGCGCTTTCGGATCTTATCTCTGGATGGCGGGGGGATACGCGGGGTTTTTCCCGCTTCAGTTCTCGCCGAGCTAGAGAAACGGTACTGTGCCGGTCATCGAGTGTCGGAATACTTCGATCTGATTGCTGGGACTTCGACTGGCGGGATCATCGCGCTTGGGCTTGGCGCGGGGTTCTCAGCTGACGAGATGAAGGCTCTTTATGTCGAGCGCGGCCAGGAGATTTTCCCACCGCGCAAGCAATCTTGGCTTTACAGCGCCGCGTCGTTCCTCCGGCAGACCGTGCTGTATCGGTATGACCGTGATGCCATCGCTCGACTCTTGTCCGAGACGTTGGGTGAAAAGCTCTTCGGGGAGTCCGCCAGTAGACTGTGCATTCCAGCGTTCGATGGAACCCATAGCGAGGTTTTTGTTTACAAGACCCCGCACCACGCCGACTACAAGCTTGATCGATTTGAGAAGATGATCAACATCGGCCTGGCCACATCAGCGGCGCCGACCTTCTTCCAACCCTTCAAGAATAGCGGCTATCAGATGGTCGATGGCGGTGTCTGGGCCAACAATCCGGTCATGCTTGCCGTGATCGAAGCGCTGATCTGCTTCGATGTCGCCCCCTCCCAAATCGATGTTTTGAGCATCGGGTGTGGTGACGACCCCTACATCGTCTCGCCCCGTCAGATAAGGTTCGGCGGCATGTGGTTCTGGAAGGATGCCATTTTCGCGGCTATGCGCCTTCAGTCTCTGGCCGCGACCAATCAGGCGCGGCTGCTGATTGGTCCTCCTTCTGTGGTGCGGCTGTCGCCGCCGATGCACTCGCCCTCCATCGATCTTGATGACTGGTGCCGTGCTGTCGATCTATTGCCAAGTGACGCCCTAAGCGCCACCGACGTCCATGCCGACCGGATCAAAGCAGTGTTCTTCGGGGATGTGGCAGATGCGTTTGTGCCCGTTCCAGCCACGGCAAGATGATGCAAATATTTGCCGAGCACCTGATGAGGTGGCCGGAATTACCCATCTCCAACCATGATCGAACGTCGGCTTTCGGTAAGCATGACGCTTCGTGTTCGCTTATCCGACAGTCTGCTTCCTGCCCTTCGCGACCCTCACAGGCACAGTATCTCCGCCACCCCACGCCGCCCGGCCTCCCGCGAAAGTTGCACTACCAGATCCACGCTTTCCTCGCAGTATCGCTTCACCTCCTCGAACCCCATGCCCAGCCCGGCGGCCATGACCATGATCGCCAACCTGTCGATGGCTTTCCGTGCTGTGTCGGCATGGATCGTCGTAAACGACCCGCCGTGGCCAGTGTTGATCGCTTCGAGGAAAGTGCGGCTTTCCTCCCCACGTAGCTCGCCGAGGATAATCCGATCCGGCCGCATTCGGAGCGAGGCTTCCAATAGCCGCGCAGGCGTCCGTTCGCCTTGGGCACTACGATCAGCCTTGAGAGCCACGGCGTTCTCCTGACGGGGGAACAGCTCATAGGCATCCTCGATGGTCAGGATCCGCTCGCCTGGATCCACCATCGACAGTAAAGACCGTGCGAATGTCGTCTTGCCGGTCGAGGTCCCGCCTGAGATCAGGATGTTCATCCGCTCTGTGACGCATAGTCGCATCGCCTCAACGACCTGCCCGGCCTCGGCCAGCCTCATCGCCTCCCCTGCCCGTTCCCGACGCTTGGCGTCGAGATCGACGAGACCACCATGCAAGAGTCGCGGCTCTATCAGCTGATCGGCTGCAACCTTGAATGGCCGGAATGTGACCGCCATTCCACCTTCCACGATGGGCGGTGCCACAACCTGCGCCCGGATCGCCATGTCGCCCCAAACGATCTTCCCTGAGACGGTCGGCTTCTTATCCGAGAACTGGACGCCAACGGCAGAAGCGATTGCCTGCCCAAGGTTGGTCGACAGGACCCGATCAATCGAGAGATGCGAGACCCGCTCCATGTGGGTTGCACCCTTTCGCTCGATCCAGACTTTTCCATCCGGGTTGATCGCCACCTCGACCAGATCGTCCCGTAAGAACAGCGGCGCAATTGGCGTCAGGTAGGACCCGAGGAAGCTCGGCCGATCATCCATCACCAGATTTCCAGATCACGGTCGACCATGACCGTGATCGCGGCCCCAGGGGCGACGGTGATGATCGGCGGCAAGCTCGTATAGGCCTCGACCGCTGAGCCCATGGCAGCACTTAGGTCTTCGCCCATGCTCTCAGCCGTGTCGGAACTGATCTCATCAGTGTATTTCCCAGCGGCGATGGCAGGAGCGGCCCCGAGAAAGGAAATGAGCGCAGCCGACCCGAATCTGGCACCAAAGCGCGTGTTGACCTTGCCGGTGATGCCGGAGCGACCTTGGGCATCGCCACCGAAGGCTTCCAACTGTACGGACTGCCCGTCCGGTGTGACGAGCCGCGTCCAGGCGACAAGGATGCGACCTTGGCCGATGGCCAACTCCGAGGAATAATCACCGAAAAGGCGCGAGCCGGCGGGGATCAGGATTTGCGCCTGATCGAAGGACCAGACCGGCCGAGTCACGATCGCTGTGATCTGACCAGGCAGGCTCGAGTCGACCGCATTCTCGAGGGTCGCTTCGATCATCGTGCCCTGAAGGACGGTGTTCGACGGATTGGCGATCACCTGGCTCACTTCGGTGGCGGTGGCTTCCCTCCCTGACTGCACGAAATCCCGCCCTGTCGCATCGCGGCCCTCGGCAGGGGCCTCGGGCATCCCCATACCGGCATCCCCCGCGCCACCCTTCTGACCATCGTCGAAGACGACCGAAGGCGAGGCCACGCGGGCAGCAAGCTGCGCCTCGCGTTCGGCACGTTTGGCCGCCAATTCTGCTTCCCGGGCGGCATCGGCGGTACCAGCGGCGTCGGCGCTTGCCTTCAGAACGGCGATCTCCTGATCGAACTGCTGCCGCATGTCCTCCATGAGCGCGAGGTTCTGGGACTGTGCCTCTTCGAGCGCGAGCGCCAGTTCCTTGGCTGTCTGGTCCTTCTCGGCATCGGCCCTGTCGGCAAGATCACCCAACTCGCGCTGCAGCCATTCAACCTCGGACTGGAGTGTGGCATTCCGCGCTTCAAGGTCTTCGCGCTGTGAGGCCAGTTCCCCTTCGATGTCAGAAAATCCATCCCCGCCGGGCTTCGCTTCCGGTCCGGGCTCAATCGCTCCGAAAGGCGAGCCTCCAGCCTGATCCTGGAATTCCTCGACGGCGGAGGTTTCCACATCGGGGATGGCGCGGCTGGATGGCCAAACGGTCCAGAGCGCGGCAAGGCTCGCCCCTGCCACCAGCGCACCCATGCCAAGTCGCTGCTGCCGGGTCATTTTCGGCTTGGGTCGCTCGACCTTGTATTCCGGCTCGGCGCCCTTCTGCGGATCGGTCATCTCAGGATCAGCCATGTCAGAACTCCCAACGCTGAAGCTTGGCGAGCAGGGCCGGATCGGTGGTCCCGCCGCCATCTACCCGCTCGATGCACAGAACCTGCGTCCCGATCCGGATCGAATAGGCGGAGCGCAGGCCCGAGACGCGGACGATGCTGCCGCGCGTGCCGGAGTTCAGCGTCACTTCGCGGCCCGTCGCATCCACACCGAAGATCGACGGCCGGAGGCCTGGGGCGAAGGCGAAGTACGTCGCTTGCCCATCGTTCCAGATATGGACGGGTTTCAGGGTCTCATCGCCCGACCAGGCATAGCCGATGTCGCGCGAACCTCCGGCCACCATGCTGCGGGCGGTCCGGCTTGTGCCCGTCTCAGGATAGCGCAAGACGAGCCGATAGGTCGGGTTACGAGACCTGCCCTCGCTGATCGACAGCGAGATCGTGCGCCGCCCGGTGTAGATCGTCATGTTGGTTTCGGCCCCGGCGATCAGGGGTTTCACGGAAACCGTAGTGCGGTTCGAGAGCACCTCGACCTCGAAGGCCTCGCTGTCGCCAAGAAGGACCGAGTCGATCCGCTCGCCAGCACCCAGTTCGATGGCGGTGTTCACACGCAAATGCGTGTCGAGCCGGATGACATCGACGGGGTTGTAGAGGACCGACCGGACACGGGCATCCGCGCCCATCGAGGCGGGGGCGATTTCGGCAGAAGCGGCACTCGCGATGCCGAGGGCGCAGGCGAAGGCAAGTCCCGGGAGGAGAAGAGAACGGCTCATGGATTCGTCTCCAGGGTTTCGGCGTCGACGCGGTAGGCCGAGACGGTAAAGCCGAGCGGGTTTTCCCAGACATGGGCGAGGGAGCGTTCAGTCTTCGGCTCGAAGGCAAACTCGACCGTGGCGACGAAGGGCTGGGTCACCGGCTCCTGTTTTGTCTTGCGCAGGGTTTTGAGGAAGCGGATCTGGGCGACGTTCGGCGACAGGAACGTGATCCGGCGCACGGTCACCGTGACTTCCGCACCGGGGCCGTAGACATCGGGTGGATAGGCAGAATTGCCGCCGCCCTTCGACCAGAGAAGCCGCAGGCTTTCCTCCGCACCCTCTGTCGAACGGCGCTGGACGCTCTCAAGCCGGGCCTGAATGCCGGCCAAGAAATAGCCTTCGCGGTCGGAGACGTAAGCCACAAGGAGACTTTGCTTCAGCGCTTCCTGGTCCTCGATCCCGGTCGGGGCGACCCGCAGAATGTTTTCGGCGTCGCCGGTCTGGCGATCAACGAGGACGGTGAAGACCTGAGTTTCCCGCAAGGGCAGGACGAGGACCAGCGCAGTTGCAAGGATCAGGCTCAGCCCGCCCGCGGCACTCGCGACAATCCAGGCGCGCCGGGCCGAGAGGCGGGGCTCCAGCACGAGATCGACATCAAATCCATGCGCCTCCATGAGCGGTCCTCCACTTCTCGAATTCTGGGGCATCAGCTTTTGTCCGGTGTCCGGCTGGCGAGCCGCATCGCCGTCTGCACGGCGGACCTGCCGATCTGTCCGGCGGTATTGCCGTTCAGACGTGCGTCCGATGGTCGGCGGCCGCCGGCATCCAATCCAGCCGCTCCCCGCCCTGCGCCGATCCCGGACGCGATGCCGGTGCGTCCGTAACCCTTGATGCTGTCGGCGGTGCGGAACGTCGAGGCTGCGACGCTGCCAAGACCGGTCGCGGTTGACGCGAGAGACTGCGCGATCGTCGGCACCATGGCCATGAGGCCGGTGCCGAGCATCATGACGACCACAAAGCTCAGGACATCGCCGATGGTTTCGACCGAGGCCAAGGAGGCGGGCGTCAGGTCGCGGGCGATCGCGATGGTGAAGGCCGCCATGCCCGAGGTCAGCATCGGATAGAAGGCAAAGCCGAGGGCGAGGTTCACCCACCGATCGAAGAGAGGTGCGGTCATCTTGAAGAGAGTGCAGGCAATCGCGATCGGCGCGAAGATCACGAGGACGCCGATCATGATCTTCGCTGCCGAGATCACGATGATCGAGACGGTTGCCATCAGCGCGGCCACGAGGAACATCAGAAGGCCCGCGAGGGCACCGGTGATATAGCTGCCGTTCTGGCTGATTGCCTGCCCGACATCGAGGGCCTGAAGGTAGAGCGAATCGAGACCCTCATAGAGATTGCCCGATCCTCCGCCGAAAGCCTCAAGGACGACAGCCCCGATCTCGCTCGGGGCATTGGTCAGGACACCGTAGACCGAATTGAAGTTCGTCCAGGACGACAGGAAGGCCGACGCCACCGCGATGCGGACCATCAGGCCGAGCCCGTTGCGCAGTGTCATTGGCACGGCCTGTGCCATCAGGTTGATCCCGACCAGCGCCACCACCAGAACCGAGCCGACCCGAAACACAGGTACGATCTCGGCCGCCACGGCGTCGAACGCCGTGGCGCCAACCGCGGTTGCGGCGGCGTCGACCTGGGTCAGGATGTCGGCGATGATGGCCATGAATCACATTGACCGGCAGACGGTCTCGAGGTCGCGATAGCGTGGCTCCGTCTCGCGTTGGTGCTGCATGAGGTAACTCTCAAGATTGGCACGATCATCGTTGACGAGGTCTGCACCCGGCTTGCCCAGAATCTCCGACGTGAAGTTGTCGAAGCTGAAGCCATCGAAGAGGCAGCCGCATGTCCCCGCCTCCAGAGCCTTCCTCTTCGCCGCAGTGATGTAGGCCTGTCGCGCAGCCCCCTTGAAGCGCCAGTCGGTGATCCCCTCGGGCAGATCGATCACCTCGTCGCAAGTGCCACTCTTCAAACCTGCGAAGATCCCGGTCCCGCGACGCTGCATTTCGGTCAGGAGATCCAGCGCAGCATCCGCATCCTGCGCCACTACTGCTTCCCGGGTTCTTTCAGCCAGCTGAACGTCGCTGAAAGAGGCGAGGTCTTCCGCCGCAGCCAAGCTGGCAAGGCAGGCGAGGGCGATGACCGCCACGACCTGGTGAGAGGCCCGCCGCATCATTCGGCACCTGAGTAATCGAAGAAGCTCTTTTCCTTGGCCTGTTCTGCGGCCCAATTCACACCCGTCTGTCCGGCGGCCAGCCCCGCGGCCGCGTTCAGGCGCCACATCTGGCCGAGCATGTAGTTGGTCTCGGCGGCCATCCGCGTGTTGAGGTCGATGCTTTCCTTCAGGCCTTCCTGGTTGGCGATCTCATCGACCAGGCCGTCGATCCGCGCGAGGCTTTGCGCTGCTTCCTCGTAGGAGAGCTGCGCCACGCCCATGGCCGTGGCGCTCGTGGCAGCGGTCGTCGCGATGAGCTTGTCCTGCGGGTTCTCCGATGACGACAGCCCGGCCAGGGTCTCAGAGGTCAGGCCGGCCCCTTCCAGCGTGTCGCGCATGTATTCGGCGGCCATCTTGTCGCCCATGGTCACATCGCCATCGAGAAGGCTGTCCAGGAGCCCATCGAAGTCCCCGATGGTCAGTGCGTCCTGGAAGCCGGAAAGATCGGTGATCTTGGCCGCCCGCGAGCGCAGGTCCTCCACCGAATTGTAAAGGCTCGCGATTTCGTTCAGGCCCGAGATCGACCCGAGGATGCCTTCGAGGTTGGTCAGTTGTTTGAGACCAGTCTCGACCTGCTTCTTCAACTCTTCGATCTGCGCGATCTGGTTTTCGGCATCGCGGAGTGCCGCCTGCAGCTGCTCGATGTTCTTGGCAAGGTTGGTGCCGTCGATAACGGGCACGCCTTGGGCCAGAAGAGGTGATGCCAGAAGCGTTGCAAAGACGGCGAGCGCGAGACGCGCCCTCGTTCGAAGGACGAAAGGTCTCACGGGGTGTACTCCCAGAAGGTGGTGTATTGCAGGGATTGCGCGGCATCAGAGAGCCCACGGGCCGCCTCGACCTTGACGGCACCCGCGCGCAGCCGCAGCGTCAGGGCCATGAGGCGCGCGCGTTCGGCGAGCATGTAAGTGTTCTGATCGACCGCTTCTTTCGAGGTCTGGGGCTTGGCCTCTTCAAGGAACCCCTTGATCCGCGCCATGGCTGCCTCAATCTGCCCCGACTGCTGGCCGGAATAGCCGATGAAAGCCGAGGACATGTTGCCCCATTCGGCGCTTGCACCTTCCACGCCCGCCAGCGTGCCCGTCACATCCGCGACAGTGATCACTGAGAGGTAGCCGTCGTAGTAGCCCGAGATCCGGCGGACGTAGTTCTGGGTTTCCTCGAAGGGCGGGATGCCGCCGTATTTCTGGACGTTGCCTGGGCCGGCGTTATAGGCCGCAAGCGCGAAGTCGATCCGACCGAAGCTGTTCAATTGGGTCGCGAGATAGCGCGCGCCACCATCAAGGTTCTGCATGGGGTCGGTCGGATCGACGCCGAGATCGGCGGCAGTGCCGGGCATCAACTGGCAAAAACCCATGGCCCCGACCGGGCTGATCGCTGCATTGGAGAACCCGCTTTCCTGTTTCACCAGCGATTGGAAAAGAATGCGCCAGGTTGTGGGCGTGAGTCCGACCTTCACGACACCGGGATGCGTTTCATAGCGCGCCGCTGTGGCGATGATCATCGCTTCGACCGTCTCGCCTTCTCCGAAAAGCCGCTGGCTTTCCGGGCTCGTCTCCTCAAGAGGATAGACTTCGTCGGCAGGGGGGAAGGTTCCCGTCCCCATCTCGAAGCCGCTGATGTCGGTCACACCGGTCGTGTCCGCGAGGAAACGCTCATAGGCGGCCAGCTGGTCGTCTTCGATCAGCCTGAGTTCTGTGCGGGTGGTGAGCTTTTCCCCCTGCTTCACGGCGTCTTCGGCCTGTTCGACAAGACGAGAGATGAAGTTCGACAGTCGCGAGCCGTCGATGATCGGCACGCCCTGGGCCAAGAGGCCCATGGGCACCGCAGCGCCGAGGAGAAGCCCGAGAAGGAGGGGTGTGCGACGCATGCGGTGGCTCAGTTCCCGCAAGGCGCGTCGGGGGCGTTCATGGTCGAGACGACGACCCTCGTGCCGTCACTTTGTTCACGCGCTGCGAAGTATTTGCCCTCGGCCCGGAACTGACCGTGGCAAGGGGAGACGGCCCCCGTCTCGACGCCAGCGCAAGCAGAGAGAAGGGCGAGCCCGAGAAGGGACATAGGGATCAGGCGGTTGCGTCGGGTCACGTCATGTCCTTCCAAAAGTCGGGGGTGTCGCGCCAGCCATAGGGTGCGCGGTCTTCGCCGGATCGACCGCCGCCGAGCACGGCGAGCGCAGGACCGAGGGTGGCGAGATCCATGTTCACAAAGACCGAGTCCCCGGCCGAGCGCAGGAGGGCGAGGCGCAGACCGCCCGTTGGCGTGCAGAGAAACTCGGCCTCTTTCTCATTCAGCCGTAGGATCCGATAATCCTCGGGGTTGGCGCGCGGGTTCGGGTAGAGAAGCTGGGTCACCACGCTTTCCGCGATGATCTGGCCGACCTTGACCCGCGTCAGATGAGTCGGTGTCTGGGTCAGCATCATCACCACGGCGTTCTTCTTCCGCATGGTGACCAGCCAGTCATGCAGGCGCTTTTCGAAGATCGGATCGTCGAGCATCTTCCAGGCTTCATCGATGACGATGAGGGTCGGACGGCGATCCTCGATCACCCGCTCGATTCGCCGGAAAAGGTAAGCGAGCAGCGCCGAGCGTTCAGCTCCCAGATCGAGGATCTCCGACATGTCGATGCCGACCACATCTTCGGACAGACTGATCTCCGATGAGGCCCCGGACCCAAAGAGCCAGCCATGCCGACCCCCCTGCCCCCATTCCCGGACACGGCCCACCAGATCGCCCTCGTCGTCGGTCGAGGCGACGAGGGTTCCAAGGCCATCAAAAGTGCGTAGTCGCGGATCAGCCGAAACGATCTGACGGACAGCGGCGTTGAGGCTGACCGTTTGGGCTGTCTCGAATGGCCGTGCCCCTGCAAGGATGTCACCCAGCCAGTCGGTGAGCCAGGCCGCCCCGCGCTCATCAGTCTCGGTCTGGAACGGATTGAGGCCGGTCGCCTCGCCGATCCGGATCGCTGAATAGCTGCCGCCCAAGGCGCGGACGGCCATCTCGAGGCCCCGGTCCTTGTCGATGACGAGGATGCGGGCATGCACCCGCCGCGCCTGCGCAATCAGGAATGCCGTGCCGAGGGTCTTGCCCGACCCGGTCCGACCCAGAACCAGCGTGTGGCCGGCGCTCGGCTCGGCACCCCGCTCACCCTTGTCGTGGAAATTGAAGCGGTAGAGGCTCGAGGTCACCGTCGGCATCGCCGTGATCGTCTCGCCCCAGGGCGACTGCACCTTGGAGCGACCTTCTGTCACCCGGTGGAGCGCCGCGAGGTGCGCGAAATTCTGGGCTGACAGGAGTGCTGTGCGTGGGCGGTAGGCCCAGTTGCCGGGGGCTTGGGCAAACCAGGCCGCGCGAGCGGCGAAGCTCTCGCGGACGAGAGTCGCCCCGCAATCCTGTCCGGCGCGCCAGACGTCGGAGGCGGCCTCTTCCAGCCGTTCCGGGGTTTCGGCCGTGACCGTGACCGTCAGGTGATGTTTGCCGAAGACTTGTCGGCCCGAGGCGACGTTGTCCGCGGCCTCATACAGTTCCTGACGCAGGGTTTCGGCGGCATCCTCGGAGGCACGCATCTGGCGTGCCGTGCGCTTTATGCGCTCTTCGATCTCGTTGTTGCGGGCCGGCGTGAAGCTGTTGGTGATGACGATGTCGTAGGGCAGTTCCAGTGCGTCGAGCATCCGCGCCCAGGTTCGGGCCGGATAGGATTTCACGCCAAAGATCGCCCCGAAGCGCTGCCCGGCGCCGGTTTCAATTTCCACTCGCTTGCCGGCAAAGGTCATCTGCGATGACGCGACGGCCTCCGAGAGAAACTGGCCGCGCATCGGCAGCACCTTGGCCATCGGCTGTCCGAGGAGGACGCCCAAGAGACCGAGCCATTCCCCGGAAGAGATAGTCAGGCGTCGAAAACCTAGGCCCTGGCAGGCCCCGGCCAATAGGCCCATTGCTTCATTCAGGCGTTCGATCCGCTGGCCAAGATCGCCCGTAAACGCTGCTTTGAAGAGGGCACCGATCAGCGGAGCACGTTTCAGAGCTGTGGGGCGCAGAATGAGCGACAATACAAGCACCCGCCGCTTCAGAGTGCGGGCACGAAGATGCCCCTGCCAGCGGGCATCGACCATGGTCGCGAACGCTTCCCCGGTGCCCTCACCATCGAAGGGCTTCAACTGGGGTCCGTCCGGCAGGGTCAGCTTGGAGACATGGAACCCGAAGCCTTCGCCCAGCTGGCCGATCAGCCGCGCAAGCGAGCTGGTCGTGAGCGAGAGGTCCCCCTCTTCCGTCGTGAAACTGTCCTGCCCCTCGACCACGGCAGAGGCGATCAGATCACCCTGCCGGGTCAGGATCAGATTGTCCGCAGGTGCGGACAGCCAGGGCAAGTGACGGGCGAGGGTCTCGGCCGCGAGATCCTCTGGCCGCAAGACAGCCCGAAGTGCCGGGGTGGCCGGGAAGAGGGACTTCAGGTCAGCTGACATGGCGATCTCCGCCAAAGGTTGACTTGCCTCTCGTGCGCGGGGTCCGGGAGAAGACCACCGCGACCGTCTCGAAGAGGTTCGGGTTGCGGTCTGCCACGAACCACAGGACCGGATAGCCGACGACCCCGATCAGCAGGAACCGCCAGTCGTTTGCGCCCACGAAGGGAATGACCGAGCCCAGCATAAGGCTCACGAAGTAGCCGATGGGCAGGCCGAAGATCTTCGGCGGCCGGGTGAGGCCGAGAAACAGGGGCGCGTCATGCATCGGGAATATCCAGGGGATCGGCCAAGCCGGGTGTGCAATGCCACCCGGCCTGTTGCCTTGCCCGCCTCAGGGGGCCGCAAAGCCGTCGATGATGGTCGCGGCCGAAAAGACGAGGACCACGCCGAAGAAGATCGCAAGGAAAAGGGGCCAGTTCAGACGACCGGTAAACATCATGTAGCCCGCAGCCACGACAGCAAGGATGGCGATCAGCCGCCCGATTGGTCCGGTTAGCCCGTCAACCACGACCTGCAGCATGTTCTCCAAGGGGTCGAGGTTCTGTGCGAGGGCAGGCTCCGCGAGGATTGCTGCGAAGGGCAGCGCCAGCAAAAGGGTGTGCAAAGCCAGGCGCGGCAATCGCACGCCGAAAAGATTGCGGAACATGGGAGTTACTCCGAACTGAGGGTTGCGTTGGTCAGCCTCAAAACCTTGGCCACATGGCCCTCGGTCTCGGCATAAGGGGGAATGCCGCCATAGTCGCGGACCGCTTCGGGTCCGGCGTTGTAGGCGGCCAGAGCAAGATCGGCGGCGCCGAAGTCCTCAAGCTGGGCGAGGAGATAGCGGGCCGAACCGTGCAGATTGTCTTCCGGGTCATGGGGATCGACACCGAGGAGATCGGCGGTTCCGGGCATCAGCTGACCCAGGCCGATGGCACCGACCGATGAGCGCGCATCCGGATTGAAAGCGGATTCCACTGCGATGTTGGCCCGAAAGAGTGCGAGCCATTCCGTCCCGGAAAGCCCGGCCGCCTTCAGCGCTGGATGGCGGAGGTAGTCGTCGCCGACGTCGAGTACGAGATCCTCGATATCGGCTGTGCCACGCGTACCCCTGCCCTTCGGGGTCGTGCCATAGGACGCAAGCACAACGAGACCTTCGTCCGCTGCATCGGTCTCAACACCATCTGTGAACTCGACGCCGTTCAGATCGCCGCGCTTGGGAAGCTCTTTGCCAAAATCGAGAACGCTGGCCCGAACCCGCAGGTCCTCTGTCCCTGCGCCAAGGTCGATGACCTCGGCCACGGCACCTTGTGCGGCCATGAGCCAAAGCGCCAGCCCACCGCAGAGGGTCAGATCAAGGAATGGGCTCCACCGCTGCGTCATGGGTCCAGGTCGCCTTCTCGCCCTTCTTCAAAGGAACGGGGACCGTGGTCAGACCCAACTCGACCGCGAAGGAGATCAGACCGGTGACGGTCTTGAACTCCCGGGGTTCGAGCCCGCGCGAGATCACCAGAAGGGCTGTCTGGTCGCCAAGGCGCAACTGGATGCGCCAGGTGCCTTGCCAGACATTGAGAACCTTCTTTGCTTCCTCGACACAGAGGGCTTCGACGATGCCGCCTTCGGTCAGGGCCTCCTTAAGGCCGGCCTGCAAGATCACCGGGGTCAAGTTCCTCATGGGTTGGCACCTTCCGAAAGCAACACGCTCACGGCAGAACATAGTGCATGTTGCGCTGATGAGAAACATGCCGTCGCACAACATGGCGCTCACCTATCGGTAGAATCCTATTGCGTCAATAGCGGTGTTTTGCAATTTATGCACATGTTTTGAAATCCCGGGACCGCGCATGCCATTTGTCACCTCCAAACGCGCTCGCCTCGTCGTCGCCACCCTGCTCACGATGCTTGTCTGCGGGGTCTCTCAAGCATCGACGGCCTTGGACTGCCTGCCACCGGTCCCGCCTGCACCGGTGACCGATGCGGCCACACGTGCCGAATATCGCGTGGAGATCGGGCATGAGTTCACGGCCTACTTCGATGAGGCACAATCCTATCTGCACTGTCTCGACGCCGCGCGGGCCCAAGTGTCCGAAGAGATCAACCGTGCGATCCGCGACTACCAGGCGCTCGGCCCCGAGCCTGACGGTTGACCGTGCCAGATCAGGCCCCCTTTCCATCCCCGGCATCATCAAAAGGAAACCCCCATGACCAGACTACGAGCTGCGGCCACCCTTGCAGCGACTGCCGTGTCCCTTTCTCTTGCGACGCCCGCTGCCGCCTACCCTGTCGATTGCGCGATCCTTCTTTGCCTCGCTGGCGGCTGGCCAGCCTCGGCAGAATGCGCCCACGCCCGTACCGTCTTCATCGCCCGGATCACGCCATGGCCAATCGAGCCGCCGCTGCAGATATGGAACTGTCCAATGCGCGCAGGTTTCCATGGCGCGACGAAGCCGATTGAACGCCTGTTCGAAATCGCCGTTCGCGGTGTGCCGGTGCCGCTCGTCTCGATCCCAGATATGCCGTGGGCGCTTCAGCTTGTCCAGGATCGGGCAGATGTCGATATCTCCGATCCGGCGTTTGACTTTGTCCGGTCGATCCGCGTGTTCGAGATCACCTACCAGCAGCGACGCAGCTCTGATGGCGACTGCAACAGCTGGGGCGCCGTGTACATGGGCATCTATGGGTCTCAAGGAGACTACAGCCGTCGTCGGAGCAGCGTTTCTGCGGTTCCGACCGCCTCAGATTTCGCCGTGCCGGCAGACTGCCGCAGCTATTGGCACCGCTCTGTCTTCGTCGAGTGGCGCGACTATGAAGGCAGCTACGGACACGAAGAGGTTCATTACTGAGAACCTGAACGACCGCCCTCACCCGAAACGATCGAACGACCTAACCCCTAGAAACAGAAACGACGCCAGACCATAGGCCCGACGCCGCACTGATTTCCTCGTGGTAGTGGGAATTTAGCGCGAGCTTTGGACCCGTTCAACCGGCAAATACCTTTGCCGGAACGAATTTTGCACCTTGCGGTCTGGTGACGTCCGAAGACGGAACGACACATCATGGAACTCACGACCGGTGCCATTCTGCGCCGTATCACCGAAACTCCGCTCTCCACGGCGGCGCACAAGCTCGCGACGATCATCCTCGACGGGATCGCATGGAAAGATGGGTTCAACGGGCTCGAACGCGGGACTGCCGCGTTCACGCTTGCGCATCTCGCTGAGAAGATGGGGGTTTCGCGGCAGCATCTGACGGCGCTCTTGGTCGAGCTCGCGGCGTCAAGTCTGGCTTTGGTCCGGTGGAAGCCAAATGGGAAGTTCGCACCCTGGCTTTTTCGGTTCGGGGGGAACCGAGAAGTAGATGCACTTCCAGATGTCGCGTCATCTGCACGTGACACATCACTATCTAGAGACTCTAAGAACAAAACTATCTTTGCAGGGAGGATTGAGATTGGGGAGGGAACCAACGTTTACCAAACGCCGTGGGCAGAGCTGATCAGGGCGGCGAAGGTGGCGTTACCCTGCTGGAATGTCGATACGCAGGCCATCTGGGAGAGGTTCCTTGCCTTCAACCGTGCGCGAGGCAATGACCGTGTTCCGGCTGGCTTCTTACTCGGCTTCATGCGCCGCTGGCGGACCAGTTCGTCAAACACGGCTCCGTCGCCCTCGGCAACGCTGGTGCCCCAGCATACAGCTGACCCGAAGGCGCAAGAGCTTCACGATCAGATTCGGGCGGCACCAAGCGCCAACCGGCAGTTTCACGCATCGGATCTCTGTAGGCTGATCGGTCAGGCTGCCTACGAAGCCCGTGTCCGCGCCATCGTCCATCAGTTCGGATGTCCTAAGTTCGCTGCAATCCTCGCGGTGCATGGGCGGGCGGTACTGGCAGGCGAAATTCCGCGGTAATGGGACTAATGGCTGCTTTAGCTTTAGCTTCGTCAGATCAAGCGATGCATGTCTCAGCCCATCGGTATCAACCTGATCGCGACATCGGCCGTCGGTTCATGCTGTTTGACCGACCGTTCATTCTGAGCACGAAGTTCACGCACCTCTGGGCGCAAACAAGATGAGCGCTGCACCGAAAAGACAGAGGACCGCCCCGCTCAGATCCCAAGTGTCTGGGCGTTGTTTCTCCACCGCCCAGAGCCAGACGAGCGACGCGGCAATATAGACCCCACCGTAGGCGGCATAAGCGCGCCCTGCGAAATCCGATGGAGCGAGGGTCAGGAGCCAGGCGAAGACGGCCAAGCTGACCAGGCCAGGGGCCAGCCATAGCGCGCTCGCTCCCTGTCGCATCCAGGCCCAGACCGCAAAGCAGCCCGCGATTTCGGCTATGGCCGCCCCGGCGTAAATGAAGATGGTCGTCATGTTGAAGCAGCTCCCGGCAAATGGAAATCATCGAAAATGGCGCAGGCTCCCGGGTTCCCGCCGCGGCAGCCTTCATCGCAACGGACAAGGATCGCAGCGAGAGCGGCTTGCAGCGCCTTCAGCTCCGCACGTTTGGCTCGCAGCGCGCGAATGTGTTCCTCGACAACCGGGCGCGCCGTGACGCAGGCCGTTGCAGGAGCCTCGGCTGCAGCCAGCAGATCGCGGACCTGCGGTATGCCCAATCCGAAATCGCGAGCTCGCCGAATGAAGGCAAGCCGCGCCACTTCCTTCGAGCCGTAGGCCCTGCGGCCCGCGTCGCTGCGCGGCGTCGGTGGCAAGAGGCCGATGCTTTCGTAGTAGCGAATTGTGGGTGGCGTGCAGCCAGACTTGTCTGCCGCCTGACCGATCGAGAGGGACATCACAGCCACCTTGAAAATTCATCTTGCTCTTAAAGTAGCTTTAAGTGCTACGCCAAAGCAAGCCATCAAGCTGGAGGATTCCATGGTCTCGCGAAAACTTGCCATCACCGGAACGGTTGCTGCCTGCGCTGCCTGCTGTGCGCCACTGGTTGTGCCTATCGTCTGGCCAGTCTTGATCGCCGCCGGTTTGGTCGGCACTGGTGGTATCGGCGGCGGCTGGCTGGCCGGCCTGAGCCGCGATGTCATCCTGTGCGGCGGCATCGCCCTTGCCGCACTGGCCGGCGGTGCCGTCTGGCTGCGGCAACGAAACAAAGGCGTGCAGGCGCAGGTTCCGAACCTTTCCGAAGGTGCGCAATGCGACCTTGAATCCTGTGGGCCCGCGAAAAAAGCGAATGCCTGAGCTAAACAGCATTCGACCGATCTAGTGTGCCAAGTCGGCCGCTTGGTTGGCAGTAATTCAAGCTGCTGCCCGAGTCGGCAACGGCTGATCATTCCCAAAACCCCGAGATGAGATGGATCGCAATCTTGCATTGGCCGTGACATCGGCGGGTAAGCTTCAACCGACGTCGTGCATCAGCTTCCCCTCAAGTTTGCCAAGATTGCTTGATGCTATTTTCAGTTGTTGCCCCTTGAACAACGCATAGACAGCTGGAATCACGACAAGCGTTAGAACTGTCGACGACACCATGCCGCCGATCATCGGCACGGCAATACGGCTCATCACCTCGGATCCGGTGCCGGTCGCCCAGAGGATCGGCATCAGGCCGGCCATGATGGCGACCACGGTCATCATCTTCGGGCGCACCCGCTCTACCGCGCCCACCATGATCGCGGCGTTCAGGTCGGAGCGGGTAAAGGCCCTTCCATCACGAGCGACTTCTGCGCGGCGTTCTGCCAGAGCATGGTCAAGGTAGATCAGCATGATCACCCCGGTTTCGGCAGCAACGCCTGCCAAGGCAATGAAGCCGACGGCGACGGCGACGGACAGGTTGAAGCCCATCGCCCACATCAGCCATACCCCGCCGACCAGCGCGAACGGCAGCGACAGCATGACGATCAGGGTTTCGGTCAGCCTGCGGAAGTTCAGGAATAGCAGCAGAAAAATCACGGCAAGCGTGGCAGGCACCACGATCGCAAGCCGTGCCTTGGCACGTTCGAGATATTCGAACTGCCCGCTCCACCCCAGCGAATAGCCAGGCGGCAGGGCCACCTCACCCGCCACAGCCGCCTGAGCGTCAGCAACGTAACTGCCCAGATCGCGCCCCGCGATGTCGACGAAGATGTACACGGCAAGCTGCCCGTTCTCGGTGCGGATCGAGGTGGCGCCGCGCGTGCGTTCCACCTTTGCCACCTCTCCCAAGGGCACGGTACCGCCGCCGGGCAAGGCAACCTGAACCTCGCGGGCGATGGCGTCGGGGTCTTGCCGCAAGGCCGCCGGGTAGCGCAGCGCAACGTTGTAGCGCTCGCGCCCTTCCACCGTCTGCGTGATCGCCTCGGCCCCGAGTGCCATCGCAATGACCTCCTGCACATCCGCGATTGACAGGCCATAGCGCGCCAGCCTTTCGCGGTCGGGCACGATGTCCAGGTAATAGCCGCCGATCACCCGTTCGGCATAGGCGCTGGTGGTGCCGGGCACGGCGCGCAGGACCGCCTCGACCTCGCGCGCGATGCGCTCCATCTCGGGAAGGCTCGTGCCAAAGACTTTCACCCCGACCGGGGTCCGAATTCCCGTCGCCAGCATGTCGATGCGCGCGCGGATCGGCTGTGTCCAGGCGTTCGACACGCCGGGAAACTGCAGGGCCGCGTCCATCTCGGCGCGCAGAGAGTCCATCGTCACGCCCGGTCGCCATTCCTCGCGCGGGCGAAGTTGAATGATAGTCTCGAACATTTCGGTCGGCGCAGGATCAGTGGCGGTCAGCGCGCGCCCGGCCTTGCCGAAGACCGTCTCAACCTCAGGGAATGACCGGATGATGCGATCCTGCATCTGCATTAACTCTGCCGCCTTGGTGACCGACAAGCCCGGCAGCGTGGTGGGCATGTACATCAGCGTTCCCTCGTCCAGCGCAGGCATGAACTCGGACCCCAGTTGGCGCGCGGGCCAGACGGTGGCGAAGAGTGCCACCACGGCCAGCAGGATCGTGAACATGCGTGCCTTCAGGACCCAGGCGATGACGGGTCGATAAAGCGCGATCAGGATGCGGTTCACTGGGTTTTTGTGTTCGGGCACGATATGCCCCCGCACAAAGATCACCATCAGGGCGGGCACCAGTGTGACCGACAGCAAGGCCGCTGCGGCCATTGCAAAGGTCTTGGTAAAGGCGAGCGGGCCGAACAGCCGCCCCTCCTGACCTTCCAGCGCGAAGATCGGCAGAAACGATACGGTGATGATCAGAAGACTGAAGAAAAGTGCGGGGCCAACCTCGGAGGCTGCCTTGATCAGCACCTCGACCCGGTCCGCGCCCGGCTCGGCGCGTTCCAGATGCTTGTGCGCGTTTTCGATCATCACGATGGCCGCGTCGATCATGGCACCAATAGCAATGGCGATGCCGCCCAGGCTCATGATATTGGCCCCGATGCCAAGCGCGCGCATTGCGGCGAAGGCCATCAGCAGGCCGACCGGCAGCATGATGATGGCGACCAGCGACGACCGAACATGCAGCAAGAACAGGAAGGTGACCGCCGCCACGACCAGGCTTTCCTCTAAGAGCGTCGTGCGCAATGTCTCGATGGCCGACAGGATCAGGCTGGAGCGGTCATAGACCGTCACGATCTCCACCCCCTCGGGCAGGCTTGCGGCGATGGTGGCGATCTCGGCCTTGGCGTTGTCGATCACGTCGAGCGCGTTCGCGCCGACCCGTTGCAGCACGATTCCCGAGGCAACCTCGCCCTCGCCGTCCAGTTCCGCAATACCCCGGCGTTCATCCGGCACGATCTCGACCCGCGCGACATCGCGCAACAACAGCGGCACACCGCCATCGGCGCGGATCGGCACCATTTCCAGGTCGGCGATGCCGCCCAGATAGCCGCGCCCGCGCACCATGAACTCGAACTCGGACAGCTCGACCGTGCGGCCGCCAGTGTCCATGTTGCTGGCGGCAACCGCGTCGCCGATCTCGGACAGGGTGACGTTCAGCGCCCTCATCCGCACTGGATCGACAGTGATGGAGTATTGCTTGACGAAGCCGCCGACGCTGGCCACCTCGGATACGCCATCGGCGCGGCTGATGGCAAAGCGCATTACCCAGTCCTGCAGGGACCGCAGCTCGGCCAGGCTCAGGTTTTCGCCCTTCAACGCGTATTGATAGACCCAGCCCACGCCGGTGGCATCCGGGCCAAGTGCGGGCGTTACCCCGTCAGGCAGCCGCGCCGCAGCGGCGTTGAGGTATTCCAGCACGCGCGAGCGCGCCCAATAAGGATCGACGCCGTCCTCGAAGATCACATAGACGAAGGAGATGCCGAAAAAGGAAAAACCGCGCACCACACGGGACCGCGGGACCGTAAGCATGGCGGATGTCAGGGGATAGGTGACCTGGTCCTCGACCACCTGTGGTGCCTGTCCGGGATACTCGGTCAGCACGATCACCTGCACATCCGACAGGTCGGGGATCGCGTCGACGGGCAGGGTGCGCAAAGACCAGATGCCCGCCGCCACGGTGAAGGCGGTCGCGAACAGGACCAACAGCAGATTGCGGGCCGACCAGGCTATGACTTGGGCGATCATTGCTGCACCTCCGGTGTGGCCAGCGCTGCAAGGGCGGCGTTCAGGTTGCTTTCCGCGTCGATCAGGAATGTCGCGGTGCTGACCACCACGTCGCCCGCCGCCACGCCGGTGACGACCTCGATCATGCCGCCGCCTCGTCGACCCACGGTCACCGGTTCGGGCCGGAACCGCCCCTCGCCCAAATCGAGGATCACGACCTGCCGGTCACCGGTGTCGATCACCGCGCCTTCGGGCACCTGCACCACGGGCGCGCCGCCCAAGCTGATCTCCACCTCGGCAAACATGTTGGCACGCAGGCGTCCGTCGGGGTTCGGCAGTTCGATCCGCAGCTTGCCCGTGCGGGTCATCATGTCCACTTCGGGATAGATCGCGTCGATCCGGCCCGTCATCGAACCATCCGCCAGACCGCGAAAGCTGACCCGAACCTCGTCTCCTTCGGCGATCTCCATCAACGTGGCTTCTGGCACCTCGGCAATCACCCAGATGGTGGAGATATCTGCGATACGGAACAACGTCTCGCCCGCCTCGGACATCATGCCTTCGACCGCCATCCGCTCGAGCACCACACCACCGCGCGGGGCCGTGATCGGGATGCTGACCGTTGCCTGACCTTCTGCGGCGATCCGGTCGATCACATCGGCAGGTATCCCGAGGTTTTCCAGCCGCTGGCGCGCACCTGGTCGCTGCTTTCCTTCGCTGCGCAAATCTGTGACGAACTGCGCGATAGCCTGCGCAATCTCTGGCGAGTAGAGAGTGACCAGCGGTGCACCTTCGGCAATCACGCTGCCGGTCGTCACGTTTGCCACGGATTCGATGAACGCGTCAGCGCGCAGCGAAATGACACTGACCCGCCGCTCGTCCAGCGTCACGATTCCGGGCGCCCGCAATATGGCGACCAATGGTGCCAGAACGGCCTCCGTGGTGCGTACTCCCGTGCGCTGCAACTTGCCGGGAGAGACCGTGACCGACCCGTCGTCACTGCCCTCGCCATCGTAAACCGGGATGTAGTCCATACCCATGGAATCCTGCTTCGGCACCGGCGAGGTGTCGGGCAGTCCCATCGGATTTCGGTAGTAGAGAACGCGCCGGTCGCCCGCGGTCTCAGGTTCGGGCACGGCTACCGGATCGAACGTCACATCCTCGCTGGCGAAAACAGGCAGGAAGGGTCGACCATCCGAGGACGATGCTTTTTCCGCCGACCACTCGGGCAGTCCGTCCGGGTGGCGCCAGTAGATGACGGGTCCGGTTGCATCCGTGCCCTGCTTGGCGACAGCCTCTTGGCCCGCAAGCATGGCGATCTGCATTTCCGCGAAATCCCGCAAGCTGGAGAGGGTGATGCCACCCTCTCCGGCTTTGAGGCCAGCCCATCCGGCACCTGCGGCGACAAGCGTGATCGCCACCAGTTTGCCAAAGGCGCTCATGGCGTTGCTTTCAGCTCGATCTGGGCTTCAACCGTCTCCTCTTCGCCCTGCACCTTGGCGGCAATCGAAAACCGCCAGCCGCCGGCCATAGTGATATCTGTCGCAAAGCGGTAGTTGCCTGGCGTCTCTGCAGGCATAGCGGTGACGGGTGAGGTCATCGTCTCCATGCCATCTGGGGCCATGTCCATGCGGGTGGCAAAGATCACGGCACTCTCGACGGGCGTGCCACTGCGCAGGTCGGTCAGGCTGACCTCGATGATCGCGCCTGAGCCGACGCGATGATCAGTGGATACAAGTTCAAAACGGAAGTCTTCAGCGCCGCCAAAGGCAGTCGTGGAAGACAGGGCAAGCGCCAGAACGGCACAACGAATGCGGGAAAGACGCATCTTGGGGACCTCATGAGGATTGAATGGAACGACAGGAGCCCGAGCCATAGGCCCGGACACCACTTGCATCGGCCGCGTGTCGAAACACGCAGGCGTCAGATGCGCGGAGGTCGTTTCAATCCTTCTGGTCGCAGGCCGTCGCCTGACCAGGGTGGGTCCGGATATCCGATCCCGGAAATCAGTGCCGCGAAGACACCGGTGTCTACCAAGGGTGTCGGCAAGACAGTTGTGGTGACGGCACAGCGCAGCATCGCTATGCAGGCCAATTCGCAAGACGGGTCATCGGGGCAATCATCGTCGCAGCAGGGCATCGCTGCCATGGCGATTTCATTCGTCAGAGCGGAAGCAGGTTGCGACGTTGCCGAGACGAGCACCGCCACGGTCAGGAACAAGGCAAGGAAAAGGCGCAGGACTGCTTGCATCGTTGTTTTGTGTTGGATTTAGGCGGCAAGATCAAGTCGCATCGCCGTGAGCGCCACCGTAGACGCATTGACCAAGATCAATCGTGCGATCAGTTCGAAGAAGATGTGATGGCGGGCAGCGTCAATCTGGCATCGACAGACTCCGGAACGCGGAGATGGTCGTGGGCACAAAGCGAGTGATCGCCCAGCACTTCGATGACCCGGCAGTCCGCAATGCGCCCACCCGCGCATTGAACGACCATACGTTCAAGTTCGGCCTTCAGAGCGGTCAGGCGCGCAAGGCGGCTTTCAACCTCGGCCAGTTGCGCCTTCGCGATGGCATCGGCTGCCGCGCAAGACTGATCGGGTCGGTCCGACAGACTGAGAAGGTCCCGGATAGCTTCCAGTGTGAAGCCGAGGTCGCGGGCATGACGGATGAAGGCAAGCCGTTCCATCGCCTTGCGGCCGTAGAGCCGCTGGTTGCCCGCGCTGCGCTCGGCCTCGGGAAGCAGGCCGATCTGCTCGTAGTAGCGGATCGTCGGAACCTTCACCCCAGCGGCCTCGCCCAGTTTTCCGATGGTCAGCATCAGTTTTCCCTTGAAGCTATAGTTGCTAGAGAGATTAAACCTGCGAATCAATAATGGCAACTGCCCCAGCTCGGGCGGGGGAGCGATCATGGCTGACAAGAATTCCGATACGACCAACGCGACAGCAACGGTCGAATGGACCGTCACCGGGATGGATTGCGCCGCTTGCGCGACCAAGATCAAGAATGCGGTCGGGCGTCTGCCGGGTGTCAGCGATGTGAATGTGGCAATCATGTCCGAACGGTTGAAGCTGACGCTGGCCGATGGCACCACTCCGCGCGAAAAGATCGAAGGCGCCGTGCGGTCGCTTGGCTATCAGATCGAGCCGCGCAAGGCGGGGGCGAAGAAGGACTTCGTGCTGCCGGGTGCGGTGCCCGAGGATGACCACGACGAAGCCGAGGGCCACAGCCACGACGATGGCCATGATCACGACCATGATGATTCCGGGCAAGACCATTTGGGCCGCGATCACAGCGGGGAAGATCACGCTAAGCACGATCGTGCAGGCCGTGACGCTGTCCCAAAGACCGCAAAAGCATCTGCGCGCGACGACACCGGGCACGGCAGCCCCGGCCATGTTCATGACGACCCCGCAGATCGTGGCAAGCGCTGGTATCAGACGGGCAAGGGCAAGCTCGTCATATTCACCGCCCTTCTTCTGGGTACGGCCTGGATCATCGAATATCTGGCGCCCGAGATCGGCAAATGGGCCTTCGTTTCCGCCTGTCTGATCGGGGTAGCCCCTGTGGCGAAGCGCGCCTTTGCCGCGCTGCGGATGGGGCAGCCTTTCACCATCGAAAGCCTGATGACGATTGCGGCCATCGGCGCGCTGTTCATCAATGCGGCCGAAGAGGCGGCGCTGGTCGTTTTCCTGTTTGCCGTGGGCGAGGTGCTGGAAGGCGTGGCCGCCGGCAAGGCGCGCGACGGCATCCGAGCGCTGGCCAATCTGGTGCCCAAGACAGCGCAATTGGTCACAGGTGACACCACGCGCGAAGTTCCAGCCGCGACCCTGTCCGTGGGCCAAACCGTGCTTGTGCGCCCCGGCGACCGGATTCCGGCCGATGGTGAGATCACCGATGGCACTTCGGGCGTGGACGAAAGCCCGGTCACCGGCGAAAGCGTACCCAAGACGCGCGGGCCGGGGGAATCCGTGTTTGCAGGCTCGATCAACACCGAGGCTGCTCTGCGGGTCAAGGTTACCAAAGGTCCTGAAGACAACACCATCGCCCGCATCATCCGCCTTGTCGAAGAGGCCGAGGAGGCGCGTGCGCCGACCGAACGCTTCATCGACCGCTTCAGCCGCTGGTATATGCCCGCCATCGTCGCCGTCGCGGCGCTGGTTGTGCTGGTGCCGCCGCTGGCCTTCGGTCAGCCTTGGGACACTTGGGTTTATCGCGGCCTTGCCCTGCTCCTGATTGGTTGCCCTTGCGCGCTGGTCATCTCGGTCCCCGCTTCTATTGCCTCGGCCATGTCCACCGGGGCGCGGCGTGGACTGTTGATGAAGGGCGGCGCGGTGATCGAAGCGGCGGCCAAGGTCAACCGGATCGCCTTTGACAAGACCGGCACGCTGACCCACGGGCGACCGAAGGTCACCGATTTGGTTGTGTTTGGTTCGACAACCGAAGCAGAATTGCTCGCCGTTGCGGCGGGGGTCGAAACCGGGTCAAGCCATCCGTTGGCCATTGCCATCCTGAACAAGGCCAAAGAAGCAGGAGTCACGGCGCTGCCGTCGCGGGAGGCCAAGGCGTTGATGGGCAAGGGCGTGGTCGCAACCGTGGGCGACGCATCGGCATGGGTCGCCTCGCCGCGCTACGCGATGGAAAACGGCGGTCTTGATGGCATTGGCCTGCGGCAGGCCACTATCTTTGAGGAGGATGGCAAAACCGCCGTCGCCGTGTTCCGCGAGAAAACTCCGCTCGGTCTGATCGCAATGCGCGACGAGCCGCGCACTGATGCGACCGAAGCGGTCCGGCAACTGAAAGCCATGGGCATAACGCCCATCATCCTGACAGGCGACAACCCGCGCACGGCGGCGGCGATCGCAGGCAACCTGGGGATGGAGTTCCAGGCCGACATGATGCCCGAGGACAAGCTGAAGTTCATCAAGACGATGAGCGAACAGGGCGGCGTGATGATGATCGGCGACGGGATCAACGACGCACCGGCGCTGAAGCAGGCGAGCGTGGGCGTGGCAATGGGATCGGGCACCGATGTGGCGTTGGAAACCGCCGATGCCGCCATCCTGCGGGACCGGGTGACCGACATTCCGGCCACCATCCGGCTGTCGCGGGCGGCAATGGCCAACATCCGCCAGAACGTGACCATCGCACTTGGGCTGAAGGCGGTGTTCCTTGTGACCTCAGTTTTCGGTCTGACCGGCCTTTGGATCGCGATCCTTGCTGACACGGGAGCGACAGTGCTGGTGACGCTGAACGCCCTGCGTCTGCTGCGGTTCAACCCGGAACGCGAGAGCTGAGCAGATGATCTCCGGATTTGGCTGGGCCGCTCTGGCCCTTCTTTTCGGTTACCTAGCACTGTTCTTCTGGGGCAGCGCGCTGGCCGCACAAATGGCGGGACGACCGGTCTGGCTGTTCGCCCGCGCCACGGGGCGTGACCGTTTGGCCGCCAAGGGGTTCCGTATGGCCTTTGCGCTCGCCTTCTTCGGGCCGCTCCTTTGGCTTGCCGTGCCCATGGTCCACAAGGTCGACCCGCTCTGGACCGAGGGGCGCGCCGTCCTTCTTGGCCTGATCGGGGTCTTTGTCGCAGGGCTTGGTGCGATGGTGGCATTTGCCGCCCAGATGTCTATGGGATCATCTTGGCGCGTCGGCGTGGTCGGTGGCGAAACTGGCGATCTGGTCTCGGGAGGGCTTTATCGCTTCAGCCGCAACCCGACCTTTGTTGGTCAGGCGGCGCTGCTTGCGGGGGTCGCCTTGGCGGTTCCGGCAGTCCCGACGGTCCTGGCCCCGATCCTGTTTCTCTGGTCCGCCAGTACGCAAGTCCGATCGGAAGAGGCAGCCCTGCGCGCGGCAATCGGGCCGGACTATGACCAGTACGCAGCATCGGTTCCCCGCTGGATCGGCATCAACCGTAAGGCCGCGCGATGACCCGCACTATGCTGATTTCGCTGATCGTCGCTACAGTGTTGGCTGACCAATTGACCAAGGCTGCTGCGCTGTCACGATTGTCGCAAGGGACTGCCGTCCCGATCCTTCCGAGCTTCAACCTTACCCTCGGGTTCAATGAGGGCGCGAGCTTTGGCATGATGGGCGGGGTCATGGCCGGTAAGCCGCTCCTGATGGCAGCGCTGACAGGCGCACTGACAATTACCTTCACCATCGTGGCGTTCCGGGCGCAACGCCGGTCAGAGCGGGCAGGTTTTTCGTTAGTCGTGGGCGGGGCGCTTGGCAACATCATCGACAGGCTGCGGCAGGGTGCCGTGACCGATTTCCTCGATCTTTACTGGCGCGATTGGCACTGGCCCACGTTCAACGTCGCCGATATTGCGATCACTCTGGGTGCGGTCCTTATCCTTGCCGCCTCACTTCCATTTCGCCGCCGCAAGGAGCCGGTTCTTGACCAAAGATGACCCGCAAGAACTGTCAGGCGACGACCTCGCCCTGACCGCCGCCTTCCTGACTGCGCTGGCGGCCACCCTTGGCGCGCTTTTCATCGGTGAGGTGCTGGGCCAGATGCCCTGCACGCTCTGCTGGTATCAGCGCATCGCCATGTTCCCCTTGGTTCCTATCCTGGGCCTGTCACTCTGGCGCGGCGATGGCATCGCGCGCGCCTATGCCTTGCCGCTGGTTCTAGCGGGGCTGGCGCTGGCTGCCTGGCACTCCGGGCTCTACCTCGGGTTTATCCCCGAATTTGTCGCACCCTGCACCAAGGACGGTCCGTCCTGCTCGGGACCGGCACAGATCATTCTGGGCATCCCCATCCCCTACCTGTCGCTGGCAGCCTTTGCCGCGATCCTCGTCTGTCTCATCTTGCCAAAAGGAAGCCGCGCATGAACCGCCGCACTTTGTTGATCGGGGCCTCAGCCCTCGGGCTTGCCGCCTTCGGGGGCGGAGCCTTTTTCCTGAACCGCCAGCGTCAGGCCGAAGCTGAAGCGGTCGCCACCGCGACCCCGGCCGTGGACCCGGCTCTCCTTGTCCGCCCCCACTCTCCCAGCTTTGGCCCGGAAGGTGCGCCGGTCACGCTGGTCGAGTTTTTCGACCCGTCTTGCGAGGCCTGCCGCGCTTACCATCCGGTCGTCGAAGAAATCCGACGCACATTTCCGGATCAGGTTAGAATCGTACTGCGCTATACCCTTTTCCATGAGGGCTCGGACGAAGCGGCACGCATCCTCGAGGCCGCGCGGATGCAGGATAAATTCGAACCGGTGCTCGACGCGCTCTTTGAGGAACAACCTGGCTGGGCCGTACACGGATCGCCGGAAATGGACGTCGCATGGGAAATTGCCGCCAATGCGGGTCTCGATGTGGAACGTGCCGAAACCGACAAGCTGTTCCCGGGTATTACCGGCACCCTCAATCAGGACATGGCGGACGTCGAAGCTCTTGGCATTCGACAGACACCCACGTTTTTCTTGAATGGCAAGCGACTGGAGAATTTCAGCGCCGAAAGCCTGATTGCCGATGTCCGGTTCGCGGTTGAGAATGCCTGACGGGGCGTTCAGGAAAGGCGCGATCAAGACTTGGTGGCGGAGGCCGCAAACAGGGCGAGCGTCCGTTCGCTGACGTGATGTTCAATTCCCTCGGCGTCGCGCTCGGCCGTCTCTGCGTCCAGTCCGAGACTGAGCAGGAAACGCAGCACGATTTCGTGCCGACGGCGGCATTCGTGCGCAAGAGCGCGGCCCTCGTCCGTTAGAAAGACTGACCGATACTTCGCACGGCTGATCAGGCCCCCGCGGGCAAGACGGTCCAATGTTTTTGTCACGGTGGGCGGCCGCACGCCAAGGCGCGCGGCGATATCCACCGGGCGGGCTTCGCCGTGTTCGTGGATCAGTTCTGCGATCAGTTCGACATAGTCCTCGGCCAGTTCGCGGCTGCGCGCATCCCGGACGCCCTGGAACGCCTCGGCGCGCAGGTCTGCGGGGCGGCCATCGGTCGTGGAAGGTATAGGGGATTCAAGATCACGCTGTGTCATAACCTCAGTGTCGCACATGGAGGATTGACAAGTAAAGTCGCACCTCTGATTGTTAGCATTGTCTAACTTTATGCGCCAGGACTTTGGCGCCTCTGCGACCCAAGGAGCCACAGTCCATGCCCGCAAACGCTTGGCGCCAGGAACGTGAGACGCCGTCGCTGTCCGAGGTCTTCCGCAGCATCGCGGTCGGCAATGGTGGCACCAGCCGTTTTCGTCGGTTTCTTGCGTTCATCGGCCCCGGATACCTCGTTGCCGTAGGCTACATGGACCCCGGCAACTGGGCCACGTCACTCGCAGGCGGGGCAGCGTTCGGCTACACGCTTTTGTTCGTCGCGCTCTTGTCGAACATCATGGCGATCCTGCTGCAATCGCTGTGCGCTAGGCTGGCAGTCGCCTCGGGGCGTGATCTGGCGCAGGCCTGCCGCGATGCTTTCCCAAAATGGATGTCGGTGCCGCTTTGGCTGCTGGCTGAAGGCGCTATCATCGCCACCGATCTGGCCGAGGTGATCGGCACCGCCATCGGTCTGAACCTGCTGTTCGGCATCCCGCTGGAAATCGGCATCTTCATCACTGCCGCCGATGTGTTCTTGATCCTGTGGCTGCAGAACAAGGGGTTCCGCTGGATTGAGGCGTTGATCATCTCGCTCACGGCGCTGATCGCCGCATGTTTTGTCGTCCTGATCGCCCAGGCCGACCCGGTCTGGGGCGAGGTGATCGCCGGGTTCGCCCCCAGCCGCGAGATTTTCAACAATCCGACCATGCTGTTTCTGGCGCTCGGGATCATCGGCGCGACCGTCATGCCCCACAACCTCTATCTGCATTCGGGCATCGTGCAGACCCGCGCCTTCGGCCTTGATCTGCCTGCCAAGCGCGAGGCGCTGCGGCTGGCGACTTGGGACAGCACCATCGCATTGATGTTCGCGCTGACGATCAACGCCTCGATCCTGATCCTGGCAGCCGCCACGTTCTATACAGTTGGTCAGAATGATGTGGCCGAGATCGACAAGGCGCATCTCCTTCTCGAACCGCTGCTGGGGTCGTCCCTGGCACCGATCCTGTTTGGCGTGGCGTTGCTCTGTGCGGGCCTCAATTCCACCGTCACCGCCACCATGGCAGGGCAGATTGTCATGGAAGGGTTCATCAACCTGCGCATCGCCCCCTGGGCACGGCGCTTGATCACGCGGTGCCTTGCCATCGTGCCGGCCATCTTCGTGATCCTGATCTACGGCAGCGAAGGAGTCGGGCAGCTCTTGATCCTCAGTCAGGTTGTGCTGTCGTTCCAGCTTCCCTTCGCCATCGTTCCCTTGGTGATGTTCACCGCCAGCCGCGCCAAGATGGGCGAACTGGTGGCACCCCGCTGGCTGACCGGCCTCTGCTGGTTGATTGCGGCCGTGATCATCGTGCTGAACGTGAACCTGCTGTCGACCGTTCTGCTGAGCTGACCCCAGCCACTTCCTTCCGGATACGGAAGGTGAAACCAGTCACGGCGTCCTGCTTGAAGTTCAAGGGTGTCGCCGTACAGCGAAATCAGATCAGCAGCACCTGAGTGCCGACCTGCGCCAAATCGTAGAGTTCAATGACATGCTCATTGTAGAGACCGATGCAGCCATTCGATGATCTGCGTCCGATCTTTCGAGTGTCATGGGTGCCGTGGATCAAGTAGGCTGGCCAGGAGAGATACAGTCCCCGGACACCCAGTGGGTTGTCCTTGGCTCCACCCTCCACCATCTTCGGCCAGTCCGGATTGCGCTCGAGCATGGATGCCGTCGGACGCCACGGCGGGTTCACGGCTTTGCGGACAATCTCGGTCCGCCCCAGCCGGGTCAGTTCCTCGGACAGAGGGACTGACGAGGGATAGAGCCGGTAGATCGATTGATCCTCTGACCAATAATGCAGTGCGCGTGACTTGGTATCCGCCAGAATTGCACCCCCCCGAGTATTCTCAAAATAGTCCTGCCACTGAGGCATCCGGAAGCTGGACACATTGTTCCGCACGCTGTTGGAGACGGGAGCTTGAAACTCCGTGCTGCCTTCCTGCGCCCAAGTCGGGAGGGCTGCAAAACTGGCCATCCCGACTGCGCCACCCAGCAAAGCTCGCCGCTTCATCAAATCGTTGGCCATGGAACACTCCCTCCTGCGCGGTTATGCAGATGGAAGTATCGTTCGCTCGTGGAAGAGACAAATCAAACAGCCGTTAGCAATCGGCACTCGCGGCGAGCAGCGTGACCATTCTTTCTCGCCTCAACCGCACGCCAGGTCATGTGGCGGCCTGCAAGCGATGCAGATGTCCAGCCGCCACTTAGTAATCTTGTCCTGAGCGAGACAATCCTTCCACAGTTTCAACCGTCTGTCGAAAATCGATCGCTTTCGCATCAATCTGACAATGCCGTGATCTCCCAATGGATGGATTGCACCTCAAGCTACTAGAGCAGTTAGCCGTCACCCCTGAGTTAGAGGCGGTGGCCCGAGTGTTCCTTCCAGACGCACACCAATTTTCCAGCAGGGAGCCTATCCAAAGCTGGGCCAGTTTGGGGGCCGCCGTCGCTGCGGGTGCCCTCTTTGTCTTGGCTCTGCAGCCATACTCGATCCTGCCGCTTGCGCTGATCGCCTTTGCGCTGCTGGCAGTGTTGGTGCGTGGCGCATCCAGTTTCTTCGCGTTCGGACTGGGATACTTCTTCGGCCTTGGTCAATTCGTGCCCGGGCTGTTCTGGATCACCGAAAGTTTTCAGGTCGAGGCGGACCGGTTCGGTTGGCTGGCCCTGCCGGCGGTGTTTGGTCTTTCCGCGCTTCTGTCGGTCTTTCCTGCGATAGCCTGCGCTCTGACGGCACGAATAGAACGCGCCGGATTGCCGTTGGCGCTCTCGATGGCAACAAGCTGGACCGCCATGGAGTGGCTGCGAGGGCATGTTCTCACCGGGTTTCCCTGGAACCTGGCTGCCTACACGCTGTCCGACTGGCCGGTCGCCGCGCAGGCCTCCTCTGTCGTCGGAAGCTATGGGCTGGGATTTCTTCTGGTGCTCTGCGCCGCACTTGCCGGACTTGCCCTTGTCTCGGCCGAGTATGGGAAACGTATCGGACGCCTCGCCACCGCGGGCGCAATCGCCTTGTCGACGGCCGGATTTGGTGCAGTGCGTTTGCTGCTCGCTGATGTGCCGTCAGAAGGTGGCGCGCAGATCCGTGTTGTTCAGCCGAACATCGCGCAAAGTGCGAAGTGGGATGATGCCGCACGGAATGCAAACATCCTGAAACTCATCGCACTTTCGGCTCGGCCCGGCGAGTTCGACATCCTGCTCTGGCCGGAAACCGCTTGGCCAGGGTTCCTGGCAGAGGATGCGGGCGCAAGGGCGATGTTGGGCTGGCTCTTGCCCGAAACCGGCGTCTTGCTGACAGGCAGCCCGGAAAGGGAGGAAACCGGGGCCGGGACAGTCTACCGGAACGCCGTGCTTGCTATCTCTCCCGACGGTACCATTCTGACGCGCTATGCCAAACATCATCTTGTTCCGTTCGGTGAGTACATTCCGTGGCGCAACCTTTTGCCCCTCCAGCGTCTGGTTCAATCCCTCGGAGACTTCACGCCGGGGCCAGGGCCCCGGACATTGGCGTTCGGTCCACACCCCTATGCGGGGATCGCAATCTGCTACGAGATCATTTTTCCCGGACATGTCGTCGATGATGCAATCAGACCGGACTGGATCTTCAACGCGACAAACGACGCCTGGTTCGGTGCTTCGATCGGACCATGGCAGCACTTGGCATCGGCCCGGATGCGGGCCGTTGAAGAGGGCCTTCCACTCGTGCGGGCCGCCAACACGGGAATTTCGGCGGTGGTTGATGCTTACGGGGCAACATTGGCAATGCTTGATATCGACACGTCAGGCGTGATCGACATCCGCTTGCCCCGCCCATTGCCTGCAACCATCTACGCCCGCATCGGAGACTGGGCGCTTCTCATTCTCATCCTCACTTCATGGGCGATCAGTGGCTACTGGGCGCGACGGCAACAGGCAAACCTAAAAAGTGCATCGTCATGATCGGGCCGTTCTTCGCAATCATCGGGTTCCTCTGGGGTTACCTCGTTGCACGGCGGCGCGGCGGCAAGACACTTGACCGCTTGCAGTATGGCGCAGGCTTCGCCATCGCTTTCGGGCTGTTCGGCACCCTCCTTGGCATCGCCCTCGCCAGGTTTCTTGGGGCGGCCTGATCGGCGAAACCTTGCCGGTCCTGAAATCCTCACCTCTTTGTCGGTTGAACCTCTAGTTGCTCGAGGTTCTAGACGGCACTCTGTTCTCATGGTCTAGGCTGTTCATGCGTCTTCGTTCTCTTCAGATCATCCTTTGGATCGCCGCGACTGCGGCGGTCGTCGCGTTCTCGGCAATGCGGTGGTGGCCCGCAACGGACGACAGCGCGGCAGCAGCTTCAGCCTTCAATCCTGCATTCGCGCTTGCGGACAGCCAAGGCAGCATTCGCACGGCTGCCGAATTCCGAGGAAAGTTCCTGTTGGTGTTCTTCGGCTTCACAAGCTGCCCGGATGTCTGTCCGACGACGCTCGCCGAAGTCGCGCAGGTCATGGATGATCTTGGATCTGACGCGGAATCGGTGCAGCCGATTTTCATTTCGATCGATCCAGAACGGGACAGGCGTCTGGGGCTGGCAGACTACACCAAGGCCTTTCATCCAATGATCCTCGGTCTGGCCGGAAGCGAGGCGGAAACACAGTCTGCGGCCGCAAGCTTCAAGATTTTCTACGAGCGGGAGGCCGACACCTCGTCGCCGAATGGGTACACCATGGCGCACAGTCCTGGCCTTTATCTGATCGGCCCGGATGGCGCGTGGCTACGTCAATTCACCTACGGCACACCTGCGGCCGACATCCTTTCCGACCTTCAATCGAGATTCTGACCCATGAAACACTTCCTTCTTGCCGCAGCTCTGATCCTGTCCGCGCCTGCCGTCATGGCATGCGAGACCGTGACCATCGGTGATCTGACCATTGAACACGCATGGTCGAAGGCAACGATCGGCGCGGGGCGTCCCGGCGTTTTCTATGTGGAGATCACCAACGCTGGGTCTGTGGACGATGCCCTGATTGGCATCGCGACTCCCGCAGCCGCTATGCCGATGTTGCACGAGACCGTCGTCAAGGATGGCATCGCATCAATGCCGCATGCGATGTCGATCCCCATACCGGCCGGCCAGAACGTGCAGCTTTCGCCTGGGGGATACCATGGCATGCTGATGGGACTGACCACCGCCCTCAAGGAGGGCGACAGCTTCCCGATTACCCTGTCCTTCGAAAAGGCCGGTGAGGTTACCGTGAACGTCGACGTCCTGTCCTTGCGTGCGGAGGGTCCGGATTGCGCCGACGCAGGGCAATAATCCTCGGTGCTGGAGGGGCAGTCGGAGCCGTCGCCTTCATGCTGGGCGTCGGGGCCTATCGCACGCGCAATCTGCCAACCCGCAGCGAGCTGCTGCCCTTGCCAATCGGCGAGATGACCTGGACATTGACCGATCACCGTGGCCGATCCGTCAGACCCGCAGACTGGGCCGGTCGCCCGGTCATGGTTTTCTTTGGTTTCACCTGGTGCCCGGATGTCTGTCCAACCACACTCAGCGACATATCGCTCTGGCTTGAAGAACTGGGTGCTGACGCCGATCGCATGATTGTCGCGTTGATTTCGGTCGATCCGGAGCGGGACACCCCCGACGTCCTTGCCGACTACGTCAGCAACTTTGATCAACGTATCCTGGGGCTGACGGGATCTGCTGACGAGGTCGCGCAGGCTGCCGCAGATTTTCGCGCAACCTATCGCCGCGTCGCCAAGGACGCCGGTGATTACACGATGGACCATACCGCCGGTGTGTTCCTGTTCCACCCCGATGGGCGCTTCGCCAGCATCATCGACTTTCACGAGGACCGGCGCTTCGCCGTTCCCAAAATCCGCCGAACCCTCAGTTGAAAGGTCATTCTGCCAGATGATCCGCTCCGCATTTCTGATCCTTGCTCTCGCGTCATTCGCCCCGCTCCAGGCAGTGGCCGATCCTCCGACGGCGCATTTGCCCATGGCATTCGAGGCCACAATCGAACCCGGTGACACTTTGGACAGCGTCCTTGGTCACGCAGGGATCCCCGCGACGATCCGGGCTGAAGCTGCACTGGCACTTTCGGGAGTCTACGACCTGACCGACCTGCGACCTGGTCACCGGATCGAATGGACTGCGGCGTCCGGGGATCCAGCATCGCTGAGACGCCTGTCGCTCTTCGTAGAAGATGGTGTGGAGATCGCTCTTACCTTCGACGGGCCGATCGCGGCACGACGGCTTGACCCACCGGTTCGTGAGACGGACCGGCGGGAGACGTTGACCCTCAACGGAACCCTTTACGACGCTTTGATGGCGCGAAATGCACCGGAACGCTTTGCGGTTGACCTTACGGCACTTCTTGCGGGCCAGGTCGATTTCAGGCGCGACCTCAAAGGTGGAGAGACCTTTGCGCTGGTCTGGCAGGAAGATCAGCTTCCCGATGGCAGCATCGCGGGAGAGCCGCGCCTGAGTTACGCACGGCTGGAGCTTACTGATCGCGTCCTCGAACTCGTTGCGACCGAAGCCGCCGGCCCGGTCATCGTCTTTGAAGATGGCGAAGCCGTGCAGCGTTCAGCGGCACCCATCCTTGGTGCACGTCTGTCGTCCGTCTTTGGGCGCCGGAACCATCCCGTGTTGGGTGGGGTTCGCATGCATACCGGCATCGATTACGCGGCGCCGGTGGGGACCGAAGTCTCGGCGACCGGCGCCGGGCGGGTGATCTTTGCGGGCACGATCCGTGGCTATGGCACCACGATCGACATCGATCACGGCGGCGGGGTCGTCACGCGCTATGCACATCTGTCCGAAATCGCCGAAGACGTTCGCGTGGGGTCACGGGTCAAGGCGGGAGACGAGATTGGCGCGGTCGGCGCGACAGGGCTCGTGAGCGGACCAAACCTTCACTACGAAGTTCGTGTCGACGGCAGACCGGTCGATCCTAAAGACCAGGACGCCTTGCCGGAACAGGAGATTGCTTCGGCAGATGATCTCAATGCGCTCGCCATCTGGCGCAGCGAAACTGGCTTCATTTCAGGAACAGACGGAGAACGCGGATGACGGAATTTCGTATCGGCCGCCGCGAGGTCATCCTTGCAGCAACAGCCTTTGCCGTAACCCCTGCCGCCAAAGCTCAGGCAGAGGAAGAACCACCAATCCATGTCGTCAAGGGGCGTGGCTGCGAGTGCTGTGAAGCATGGGTCGACTATCTGCGGGAGCAAGGCTTCACGGTTACGGATGAGGTGTCTATGGGAACGTTGCTGATCCGCTTCAAGATGGACCAGGGCATTCCAACAAAGGCATTTTCCTGCCACACGGGGACCGTTGACGGCTATGCTCTCGAAGGCCATGTCCCGGCTGCGGACATCCGAAGGCTGCTCGACGAGCGTCCTGATGCAGTTGGTCTTGCCGTGCCCGGCATGCCTTACGGCTCCCCTGGCATGGGATCAGAAGACAGTCGGGACGCCTATGACGTCCTGCTGGTTGGCCGGGATGGCAGCCTGGAAGTTTTTACAAGCTATCCAGCAGCGTGACATGAACGATGACCGGGTCGGCGCAGCCTGTGTGCCTTTTGTTGTCTATAAAGCAAGTGGCTTGCATTCACGTTCTTTTGACTAACCGGAGATTTGGCATCGGGGGCATATGATCGTCGCATGCGAATGATGTTGCTCCTCTTTTGGCTGTTCACGGTTTGCGTTAGTTTTCCTAGCGCTGCGTTCGAATACAAGTCGCGAGATGAAGTCTGGAGTATTGGCGACTTAGAGCTTGGCTGCATTAGTGCCGGGTGCGCAGAGACAAGCAGTCATGGTGCTTGCCACTGGATCACCGAACCATCTGCTGTGGTGTGCTCTCATATTCCCAAATGTAATGGGTCAACCTTTGTGCTGGTGCCGGAACGAAGGCCAAGCCTAACCTATTCGCCAAGGTTACCTCCGCCGCGAAGCTGGTTCTGACGGATACAGCACCATTCCCAGTCGGTTCCCGGAGGCCATATGTTCACCAGACGATCTGCCATCGGCTGCACCACAGCAGCTTTTTTGACGACACCAAGCATCTTGCGCGCGCACACTGAAGACACGTTCGTTCTGCCTGAGCAGTTCCAGCCGAAAGAAGTCCGAGTGCGCGAGCAGTACGCGGCGGGAATGATCCTCGTCATACCCCACCAGTTCTACCTCTACTATATTTTCGAGACCGAAAGAGCGATCCGCTATGGTGTCGGAGTCGGCCGGGCAGGTCTGGAATTCAAGGGAACCGCAATTATCGAACGTAAAGCGAAGTGGCCGTCATGGCGTCCGACAAATGACATGATACGTCGAGACCCGGACCGCTACGCAAAGTTTGCGGATGGCGTTCCCGGTGGACCGACCAATCCCCTCGGCGCAAGGGCACTGTATCTGTATCAAAATGGGGTGGACACCTACTATCGGATCCACGGCACCACCGAGCCCTCGTCAATCGGAAAATCGGTGTCAAACGGCTGTATCAGAATGCTGAATGATCACGTTATTCAACTTTACGAGCAGGTCCCGAAGGGAACTCCGGTTCTTGTTCTGTGATTTCGTATGCGCCGGGCATCTGTAGAGGTGCACGCGCTTCTGGTCTGCTGCTTATCAGATTACTAGAACTAAGTGGGGCGGCGTCACATTACCGCCGCCCGTTCACTCCCCAGACCGCACCGCCGCGACGGCTTCAGTCAATTGATCTCGCTCAACGAAACCGGGAATGAGCTGATCGCCAATTACAAAAGCCGGTGTTCCGTTGAAGCCGAGCGCCTCGGCCAGCCTCATCGATGTTGCAATGTGTTCCTCGACCTCCGGGGACTTCATGTCGATCTGCAGCTTTTCGACATCCAAGCCAGTTTCCCCAGCGATGCGAAGGATTGTTTCGGCTTCAAGCCTGCCGCGCATGGTCATGAGCGCTTCATGAAACTCGGCATATTTTCCCTGCACTCGTGATGCCAAGGCGGCTCGGGCGGCAAAAGCTGACCCTTCGCTAAGGATTGGCCACTCTCGAAGCACAAGACGAACGCTCTTGTCCGCTTCCAAAAGGGCATCAATCTCCGGCGCAGCTTGCTTGCAGTACGGGCAGTTGTAGTCGAAAAACTCGACCACAGTGACATCGCCATCGGGGTTCCCTAAAATCGGCGCGTTTGAATCCTGCTCCAGGGTGCTGCGTTCTGCTGATAGCGCGCTTAGGGCTGCTTTGGCTTCAGCTTCGGCCTGGCGTTGCTCAAGGGCCTGCAAGGCTTCCAAGACAAGCTCTGGGTTTTCTCTGAGAGCCTCAGCAACCAGTTCTTTTACCCTGTCTTCGGATAGCTCTTGGGCACCAACTTGGCTGCCCATAAGGAAGCCGGAAATCAGGACAATGGACGTGACTGCTCGAAGCATGGATATTCCTAATGTAAGGCTGCGTATCGGTTTGCACGATGCAACCTCCAGCTACTAGAGATGCAAGGGATACTTGTTCTGCAAGGCAAGAAAACCGGGCACGTCGCGCCTTCTTAGTCCGTTGCGGACCCCATTTGATCGCGATGCATGGTATACACACCTCGGATTGGACGCCGCGCCGGCGGAAACCGCTTCAACACCGGGGAGCGGGGCGCATCAGCTGGACTAATCACAAACGACTCTGTGGTCCATCGTGTTGCCAGTTGTGTCTCGGTGACCTCGATCATAGGGTATTTCTGATCGACATAGATGCCAGACGACGCTTTGGCCTTGTCGAACAGGACGGCCTCGAGCGCTCGGATGCGACCACTGCGAACTGGACACTAGCACACATGGTATCTATCGGGACACGACGCGTTTTCTTACTGGGCACTGTCGCACTTCTGCTGTCCGCTTGCGCAGGAAAGTTTCGAACTTACGACGGGCCACCGGTCACGCGGTTGCGGATTTACAAGTCCCAGCGGCTACTTTTTCTCGATGGCGAAACGGGTCCATTGAAGACATATCCGATCGGCCTTGGATTTGCACCGAAAGGGCACAAGCAGTTTGAAGGTGATGGAAAGACGCCCGAGGGTAGCTACGTCATCGACAGGCGGAACCCAGATAGTCTCTATCACTTGTCCATAGGCATTTCCTATCCAAATGATGCAGACGCTTCCTTTGCATCCGAACAGGGGCGCCCTCCCGGAGGCGATATCTTCATTCACGGCGGCCCCCGACGCGGAATAGAGCCTCTCAATGTCCAAGACTGGACTGCGGGCTGTATCGCCGTAAGCGACCGGCAAATCGAAGAGATATACTCGATGGTGCGGGATGGCACGCCTATCGAGATTTTCCCTTAGAAAATTATTGGAACTTTTCAGGCGATAGCTCGGTTTCCTTGGGCTGATTGTGTGCGGTAGATTCGCCAATACGGAGACACAGCGTGCAGCATCTACCGTTGTTTGAGTTCTAAAAGCTGATCGGGGAGCGCAACCTCTCCGGCAGCCCGATAGCGCAAATTCCCGTGTCAAACAGCCTTTGGCCAGCGGCGGTGGAGGTCGTCGATGACTATCGAGTGTGCGTGTTGCTTCCCGTGTTCGGCCAAATGTGGGTGATCCAGTGGCAACTCAGGATGATCATGGGGCAGAATGGTCTGGTCGCTCGCGGGCCATAGTCGCAGCACGGCTGCAAGGCTCGCTGCGCCTATGACCGCCAGCGTGATCGCCGCAGCGGAAAGCCCCGCATTGGCACCGATCCAGCCTGCAAGGGGATAGGTGACCAGCCAGCAGGCATGGCTCAGCGCGAACTGCGCGGCAAAGACGGCGGGGCGATCCTCAGGGCGGGCGGAACGGTTCAGGATGCGCCCGATGGGGGTTTGGGTCAGGGAAAAGCCAAAGCCGATCACCGCCCACAACGCCATCAGGGCGACCAGCCCCGGCATCAGCGGTGTCACCGCCACGCCCGCCACCATCAGCCCGGCCCCGCCCAGCATCACCGGGCGGTCCGCCAGACGGTCCAGCAGACGCGGCAGCAGGAAGGCCGCCACCATCGACCCCGTGCCAAAGGCGGCAAAGGCCAGCGCCACCTGCGATCCGCCCAGACCAAACCGGGCCTGCACCAGAACAACCGTGTTCACGTAGATCATTGCGCCTGCCGCCGCGACCGCCAGTTCCATGACCATCAGCCCCCGCAGGCGCGGCGTGGCCAGATAGATGCGGATGCCCTTGGTGGTGCTGGCCCAGAACTGCCCTGCCTCTGCAGGTGCGCGCATCGGCAAGGCAACCGTGACTACCAGCAGCGCGGACAGCACAAATCCCGCGACTGTGCCCCCGAACAGCACCGGAAAGCTGACCACCGTCAGCAAGGCAGCGGCCAGAATTGGCGAAAGCAACTGCTCCAGATCCTCGGTCAGTCGCATCAGGGACAGAGCGTTGGTGTAAACGCGCTCGTCTGGCAGCACGTCGGGGATGGTGGCCTGAAACGCCGGGGTGAACCCGGCCGAAGCCGCTTGCAGCACAAAGATCAGGACGTAGACCTGCCAGACCTCGGTAACAAACGGCAGGAACAGCACGACGCCTGCACGGGCCAGGTCCAGAGCCACCAGAAACGCCCGGCGCGGCAGCCGTTCGGCCAATGCGGCGGCGACAGGGGCCAGAGTGACATACGCAATCATCTTGATTGCCAGCGCCGTGCCGAGCACTAGCCCGGCATCCGCCCCAGCGAGTTGCCAGGCCAGAAGGCCAAGCGCCACAGTGGCAAGCCCCGTGCCGACCAACGCCACAAGCTGTGCTGCGAACAGGTGTCGGAAAGTGCGGTTGCGCAGCGTGTTCAGCATCTTACAGCAGCTTGGTCAGTGCTTTGATCTCGGCCAGATCGTGATCGCCCCCGGCCGTGACGCAGTGGTCAATGTGGTCGTGGATCAGCGCCCGCTTTGCTTCGGCCACCGCGCGTTCAACGGCGTGAAGCTGCGTGGCAAGTTCGACGCAAGGCCGCCCCTCCTCGATCATGCCGATAACGCGGCGCAGATGCCCCTCGGCGCGCTTCAGCCGGGTGGCGATGGCGGTGTGACTTGCATGGACATGAGGTTCTGACATATATCGAGCCTATCCCCCCTAGGGGGATGAGGCAAGCAAGGAACAGGGGAGTGCATCCCCGAAGGATAAGGCAATGAAAAGGCGCTTGGCAGGATGGGGCAGGCTTTGGTCGTTGTGTGCGGCCATTGTGATGGCGCTATCCCTTGCCGCAGCGCCCGCCATCGAGGCCGTAAAGCATGGCCCCGGCGCAATGGTGGCCGAGGCCGATCACCGCGCCTATCATACCGAGCACGGCCATTCCCATGACATGCCAAGCGGCCACCACGATTCTGGCGACCATGACCATGTCAGCGCGGCTGTTCTCGCGTCACCTGGGGCCGCGTTCCATGCCCCACCGACGCGCACCCTTCGACCGGAAGGCATGGTCGCAGATGGCACGATCCGGGAGGGCCCGCGACGGCCGCCGCGCCTGATGATCATCTGAGCCGCCGCCTGCGTCAGCGGGCGGTCAGGCCGATTCATCAATCAGGATCTACGATATGACACCCAATTCCCAGGCGCTTCTGCGTCCCCCTGTGCCGTGGCCAGCCCTTGCTGCGCTCTGTACCCTTCTTGCCTCCCTGCTTCTGGCAGGCGCGGCCCTTGCCCATAACGTCACCGAAGGCGACGCAGGCTATGTGCAAGAGGTGACGGGCTTTCGCCCCATCGCCTTCATCTACCTCGGCGCCAAGCATATGGTGACGGGTTACGATCACCTCCTGTTCCTCGCCGGGGTAGTCTTTTTTCTCTACCGGTCGAAGGACATCGCCACTTACGTCAGCATCTTTGCCATCGGCCATTCGGTCACGATGATCGCGGGTGTCTGGTGGTCCATCTCGATCAACGCCTACATCATCGATGCGATCATCGCGTTTTCGGTGGTTTACAAGGCGCTCGACAACCTCGGCGCGTTCCGGCTGTGGTTCGGGGTGCAGCCGGATACCAAGGCCGCGACGCTGATCTTCGGACTGCTGCATGGCTTTGGTCTGGCCACCAAGATTCAGGACTATGACATCTCGCCTGACGGGCTGCTGGGCAACCTCATTGCGTTCAACGTCGGGGTCGAACTTGGCCAACTGATGGCACTCGCCCTGATCCTGACCGCGATGACGCACTGGCGGGCGCGACCTGCCTTTGCCCGGCAGGCTTATGCCGCGAATGTCCTGATGATGGTGGCTGGCTTTGCCCTGATGGGCTTGCAGATCACCGGCTATTTTGTCGCCTGAAAGGAGGGCTGACCCATGACCAACCGTTTTGATACCCCGAAAGCCCCCCTGCGGGCGGAACCCCGCACCCTGGCAACAAACGTCCAGTCAGTGCCCGCTACCCCCGGCGGCCTGATCCGGTCCACCCTGATCGCGGCAGGGGCGGCCGGGGCAATCCTCGTGCTTTTCTGGCTGCCCGCCGAGTATGGCATCGACCCGACCGGCGTCGGTGCGCTGACCGGCCTGACCGAGATGGGCGAGATCAAGCAACAGCTCTCCGCCGAGGCAGAGGCCGATGCACAGGCGGCCGTCGCTTCGGCCGTGGCCCCCGCAATCCCGACTGCCGCCTTGGTGCCGGAGGAGGTCCTGCAACGCCTTGACAGGATCGATGCCCAGCTTGCCGCCCTTGCCACAGTGATCGGTGCCCCCGTCGGCACAGCAGAACCGGCTCCTGCGCCCGAACCTGCACCGCAGCCCGCGCCTGTCGCCGAAGTCCCCGTCGCCGTGACCCCCGACCCCGACCCCGTCGAGGGGGCGGTAGCTGAGGCTACCGAAGCCGCCTCTGCGGCTCCAGAATGGCGTGACGAGGTCAGCTACACTCTTGCCCCCGGCGAGGGGATCGAGGTGAAGCTTGTGATGGAGGAAGGCCAAGTCGCCCGCTTCGCCTGGACCGCGAACGGCGGTGTCGTCAACTACGACACCCATGCCGACGGCGGCGGACAGAGCATCAGCTACGAACAAGGCCGCGCCGTTCCGGAACAGGCAGGCGAACTGGTGGCAGCCTTCACCGGCAACCACGGCTGGTTCTGGCGCAACAGGACCGATGCGCCGGTCACGCTGACTTTGCGGACAGCAGGCCAGTATGCCGAGATGCGCGCACCCTGAACTCCACTGCCGAAGGGTGCAACAAGTTGGAGCGCGCGTTTTACATCCTTAGGGACACATGCGGCAGCCACTCCTGCAAGTTGTCCGTTTGCATCAGGGGTAAGTTCAAAACGCTGCGCGGCACCGGCAACGAGAAGGATTGCGTTGCCGCTCCATCCTTCTGCCGAAACCGGCTGGTCCGCACCGTCATAAAGAAACACAACGGCATTGGGCGTATCGTTGGCGACCAGTTCCGCGTGCCACACACCTGCATCGACTTTCCAACTGCCATTGAGACCAGGACGCGGCTCATGGGCGAAGGCGCAAGTGCTGCGACAGAAGCCAAGGCAGACATGCCAAGGCGTAAAGACATTCTGGACAGGTTCATTTTGTATCGATTTGTTGCAGTGGCTTTTCTTTATCTAATGATATCCTGGAGCTGATCGACGGCCCCCCGACCATTCCAGTCGAACGGCCCCTGAAGGCGACTGATCTCGTTCCCTCGGTTGTCGACCAGCAGCGTTGTGGGCAGTCCGATGAAGGCGAAGGCGAGTTGAACTCTTAACGGCTCCGCCCAGAAGAGCGGCAGATGCCGAATGCCGACTTCGTTGTAGAATTCGCGTCCAAGGGTGATCCCGCCTTCGTCGATGTTCAAAGGCAGAACCATGAAACGATCGCCGCCCAAGGCTTCTTCCAACTGGTCAAGCGCCGGCATCTCCTCGCGGCAAGGCGGGCACCATGTCGCCCAGATGTTGAGAAGTACGACCCGCCCAATGAAGTCGTCCAGTTTGCGAGTGGTTCCCGCCTCGTCGAGGATCGGCGGCGAGAGAAGTGGCTGCGTGTCCTTTCCCAGGCGGAAGGGCGGGCGCGCCACCGCTGGTATCGCCATGAACGGCGTTGCAAGTCCACCAAGAATAGCTCGACGTCCGATGCAGTCAGACATGGCATGTCCCCTGAGAGATGGGTCCGGACCTACGACGCTGCCGTTGGTCCAGCGAGTTTCAGGCTGAAACCACGAACTCCGTCATCATGCCCGTCGAAAGGTGGGGCATGTGGTGACAATGGAGCATCCAGCGCGCGGCTTCACCTACGTCCAACGCAACCGTCACCATGCCTATCGGCGGCACATGCACGGTGTCGCGTACCGCACCTGCAAAACGCGCACCGCCTGTGCTGACCACCTGAAACGCGTGACCGTGCAAGTGCATGGGATGCGCCATCATCGACATGTTGTGGAACGTGATCTCTACCCTTTCGCCGGATTTCGCGTTGACAGGGACATGGTTGCCCCAGGTCTGGCCGTTGATCGTCCAGACATATGGCATCATCGACCCGCCTAACATCAGCATGGGCTGCGATACGGGCGCACGTTCCGGCAGCGGAGAGATTGCGCGCAGCGCACCTTCCTGCGCCAGATCGCCGCTGAAGGAGGGATGGTCTCCCTCCGACATGTCGGCAACCCTAGTCACCGTCGCACCTGGAGTGGCGAGGATCAAACCCGTCCTTTCTTTGGCGCCCTCGCGTAAGGCGAGGATCGGGAAGGCCCCGCCCCCGCCCGGTACATCCAGTTCGATGTCGAGCCGCTGGCCCATGGCGACGCCGAAGCGGCTGCCGGGCATGGGATGCACCAGCTCGCCATCGACAGCGACAAGCAGCCCCGGCAAGACGCCGGTGTCGATCCAAAACACGGTTGCGGCCGCGGCGTTGATCACGCGGACGAGGATCCGACCACCCTTGTCCACTTGCACGACTTCGGGGTCATCCAGCGTCCGGTCGTTGGCGAGATAGGCATCGAAATTGTAATCGTTCAAGTCCATCGCCATCCCGTCAATGCCCGGCATCGCCATGATGCCGCCCTGCCCCATGGCACCCATTTCCATCCCGGAGTGGTCCATGCCGCCCATATCTGTGCCGCCCTGCCCCATCTGGCTGTGATCCATTCTGGCCATTGATGCACCGCCGGTGATCTCCGCCAGCACCTCGGCGGGCGGCTTGAACGCAAAGTCGTGCAGGAACAGCGTCACCTCCTGCCGGTCAGCTGCAACGTCCTCGGGCCGCCGCACGATCAGCGGTGCTGCCAGCAGCATCATTTCGTGCGCCGGAATATGCGCATGCATCCAGTGTGTGCCGGCCCTCGCGGGAAAGTCATAGGCCCGGGTTTCGCCTGGTTGCAGCACTGGCATCGGCATGTCTGGGACGCCGTCTTGAGCATTATCCGGGATCTGCCCATGCCAATGGATGATGGTCGGATCGGCTAGCGAGTTCGTCAGATCGACGGCAAAGCGCTGCCCCGGATCCAAGACGAGGCCCGACTGGCCATTGCTACCAAGGAGTCCCCAGACGGAGGCGGCTCTGCCGCGCACGTCGATTGTGCGGGTGGTGGCGGTCAAGGACAGCCGACTGGATTGAGCCCGGACCCGGCTGGGAAGCAAAAGGGAAGCAGCCGAAGCCGCAGTGGTGGCTAGAAAGCCGCGGCGAGTGAGAGGCGACATGTAAATTCTCCTGAATATCGCAATATGCGCTAGACTTGTGGCCATTGGCCGAGGCCAGAACCACCAATTCAGATCACCTCGATCTTGAGAGGCCGCCCGAGGTGCACAATTGCGAGCGACGGGCAGCGCAAAGGGTGTTGTCCTAGCGAATGGCCGGTGCCGCCGGTGAGGCTGAGCAACCCTGTTCGATCTACCAACCCTCTCTCCAGCGGCTCTTGTTGGTTCACAGATCGACCCTTCGCAGACGCAATGCGTTGGTGATGACAGAGACCGACGACAGGCTCATCGCAGCAGCTGCGATCATCGGCGAAAGGAGAAGGCCGGTTATCGGATAAAGGAGCCCGGCTGCGATCGGTACGCCAAGTGCGTTGTAGGCAAAGGCAAAGAACAGGTTCTGCTTGATATTGCGCAAGGTTGCGCGTGCCAACTTGCGCGCCCGGACGATGCCCATCAGGTCGCCACCCAAAAGAGTGATGCCCGCGCTTTCCATCGCGACGTCAGCCCCGGTACCCATGGCGATGCCGACATCCGCTGCTGCCAGCGCAGGGGCGTCATTCACGCCGTCGCCGGCCATGGCGATCTTGTGACCTTCACGGCGCAGTTGGTCGATTAGTTCCTTCTTCGCCTCGGGGAGTACGCCCGCGCGCACCTCGTCTATGCCGAGCTTGGCCGCGACCGCTTGTGCGGTGCGTTCGTTGTCGCCGGTTGCCATGATGACGCGCAGCCCCTGAGCGTGCAATTCCTTTATCGCCTGTGCAGTCGACTCCTTGATTGGGTCAGCCACGGCGACGATACCTGCGAGCGCACCATCGACAGCGATGAACATCGCGGTCTTGCCCTCGGCGCGCAGAGTGTCCGCCTGTGTCTCCGCGCGCGCAGTGTCTAGGCCCAGTTCCTGCATCATGGCCGCGTTGCCAAGCGCAACCGAGCGGCCTTTGACCTTGCCACGCACACCCTTGCCGGTGACCGCCTCGAATCCTGTGGCCTCTTGTCGGGACGCGCCCTGCGCGTCAGCCCCCTCGACAATTGCTTCGGCGAGGGGGTGTTCCGACCCACGTTCCAGAGCCGCCGCCAGTGACAAAAGGTCTGCGACGGCCACGTCCCCAAGCATCACCGTATCGGTCAGTTTGGGCTTTCCCATCGTTAGTGTGCCCGTCTTGTCGACGATCAGCGTATCGACCCCTGCCATCCGCTCCAGCGCCTCAGCGTCTTTGATAAGCACACCCGCCTGAGCGCCGCGTCCAGCCGCCGTCGTAATCGAGATTGGGGTGGCAAGACCCAACGCGCAGGGGCAGGCGATGATCAGCACCGACACCGCCGAGGCGATGGCAAAGACGAGGGCAGGCTCAGGGCCAAAGATCATCCAGGCTGCGAAGGCCAGAATTGCGATGCCGACCACGGTCGGTACAAATATCGCGGACACCCGATCGGCCAGCCCTTGGATTGGTGCGCGCGACCGGCGCGCGTTCGATACCATGGCCACGATCTGAGCCAAAACAGTGTCTGCGCCAACCTTGCCAGCCTCGATAACAAGACTTCCGTTCTTGTTGATGGTGGCCCCCGTTACCGCATCGCCCGGCCCTTTTTCGACCGGCATCGACTCGCCGGTCAGCATGCTTTCGTCCAAGGATGAATGACCTTCGATCACCACGCCGTCGACTGGCACAGCGTCTCCGGGGCGCACACGCAGCCGGTCGCCCTCCATGATGTTCTCCAAAGGCGCATCGTATTCGGTGCCGTCCGGCAGAATGCGCCGCGCCGTCTTCGGCGCGAGGTCGAGAAGCGCGCGGATTGCATCGCCGGTGCGTTCGCGTGCGCGCAGTTCCAGGACTTGGCCGACAAAGACCAGAGCCACAATGACCACCGCCGCTTCATAGTAGGTGCCAACCCCGTGACCCATCCGGTAGACCTCAGGGAACACGCCAGGCAGGAACGTCGCGACCAGCGAATAGAGGTAGGCCGCCGCCACCCCAAGGCTGATCAGCGTCCACATGTTGGGCGACCGGTTCACGAGCGAATCCCAGCCTCGCTTGAAGAAGGGAAGGGCCGCCCAAAGGATGATCGGAGTTGCCAGCGCGAACTCCAGGTAACTGGCCACCTGATGCCCGATCCAGTCACGCACCGGCAGAGCCACGAACTCTCCCATCGTCAACACGATCAGCGGCACCGCCGCCGCCGCCGAAATCCACATGCGGCGGGTGAAATCGGTTAACTCATGGCTGGGCTCGTTCGAGGGTAGCATCGGCTCCAGCGCCATGCCGCAGATCGGACACGAGCCGGGCGCGTCACGGATAATCTCAGGATGCATGGGGCAAGTGTATTGCACATTGGCCGGGGCAACTTTCTTGCGCCCTGCCGCACGGCCGGAGGCATAGAACCACGGATCGGCCTGAAACTTCGTCTGGCACTTGCCCGAGCAGAAATGGAAATCCTTGCCGCCAAACGCCTCGGTCCGCGTGTCGGGTTTCAACGTGACGGTCATGCCGCAGACTGGGTCGATGGAAGTTGGCCCAGTTCCACTTTGTGGGGCGCCTTGGCTTTCAGGCATGTCGGGGTCGGGATGGGCATGGCTGCCGTGCGGATCGGTGGATTTCATAGCGTTCTCCTGTCGCGGTCAGCGCCGCGCGAAGGCAGATGCAAAGGCCTACCGACTCACGATGCGCCTTCCCATCATTGGAAGGTCAAGCGAAGATTGCAGTTGCGGGTGCAATCAAATTGCCGCAACAACTTTGGCCAGTAGGTCGCGCACCTGACCAGCGACAGCATGCAAGGTGGGATTGTCGATGGCCTGCATCGACGCCACCGGATCAATAGCACTCACCTCGACACCGTCTTTGACCTCGCGCAGGATAACGTTGCAGGGCAGCATGGCACCGACGCGCGGTTCCATCCCGATGGCTTCCATCGCCATCTTCGGGTTGCATGCCCCAAAAATGCGGTAGGCTGGCATATCCACGTCCAGCTTCTTCTTCATCGTTGCCTTGACGTCGATTTCGGTCAGCACGCCAAAGCCATTGTCGGCCAGCGCGGCACGGGTCCGGGCGTCGACCTTGTTAAAATCCGCGCCGGTGATCAGCCGGTTGATCGTATAGTCCATCGGGTTTCCCTTCCGCTATTTGCGCAAGTATTTGACCAGCGCCGCAATCGCGAGGCCGACCAGCACAAGGGTGACGATCATCCAGAGCCAGCCGAAGCCCATTCCAAATCCCATACCGTAGCCGTTCATCTTCATGGCCTCCTGATCTGTGTTGGGATTCATCCCGCTAACCGGAGATTTGCCCAGTTAGCGGGAGAATAAAGCGCGTCAGTCGTTGTCCATCATCCCATGACCCATGCCCGGCATGTTGCCCTGCTGCCCGCCCATGTGGCTTTGCATCATTTCTGCCATGGCTGCCATTTCAGCCTCCGTGACCTGTGCGTCACCGTCGGCGTCGTGCATCTGGAAGGCACGCACGGTCATCGGTCGGGTGTGGGCCGCATGCATCACCGCGAATTCCTCCAGCGACAAAGTACCGTTGGCGTCGGTGTCGTAGGTCTTGAGTTCAGCCTGAATCCCGGCTGTCATTTCCTCGGGGCTAAGCGTGCCGTCTTTGTTGGTGTCGAACGTGGCCATGGCATAGCTCTGGCCGCCGGCCATCATTCCCATGGCGCCACCCATCATGCCGCCATGCTGGCCCATCATGCCCATGCCTCCGTCCATCATGCCATCATGCTGCATCTGACCCTGCTGGGCGACGACCGGCACGGCGACAGCGGCTACGCCAAGGGCGGCAACGGTAGCGAGGGCGAATTTTGTCGAACGTTTCATTCTGTCTCTCCTGGATCAAATTGCGATGGGTCCAATCTGGGAGCGAGGTGTCCCACAGGTTTGTCAGGGCGACGCCTGTTTTGTATCAAACTGTCGCAAGCAGAGGTCCTGAGAGAGGTTTGCGACAATCTTCTGTCCGCAGCACTACCGCGTTCAGCTAGGGTCGACATCAGGAGACAAGATGATGACCCAGCCGCCGCATATTCTGATCGTCGATGACAACCGTGATATCCGCGATGCCCTGGTGAAATATCTGGAAAAGAACGGCATGCGCGCGACTTCTGCCGCCAATGCCGTCGCAATGGATGCGGCGATGAAGGTGGGTCAATTCGATCTGATCGTGCTGGATGTGATGATGCCGGGCGAAGATGGCCTCTCGGTCTGCCGACGTTTGCGTGCGCAGGGGGCCATTCCGATCTTGATGCTGACAGCCCTGGGTGATGAAACTGACCGTATCGTGGGGTTGGAGGTCGGGGCCGACGACTATCTGCCCAAACCCTTCAATCCGCGAGAGTTGCTGGCCCGGATCAAGGCGATCCTGCGCCGATCCGACCGGGGGGGCGTCGTTGGTGGTAGCCTTGCCGGGCACAGATTGGCCTTCGACCGATGGGTGCTTGATACCGACCGCCGGACGCTGACCGACGACGATGGCATCGAGGTCGCACTCACAACTGCAGAATTCCGTCTGCTGACGGTGTTTCTGGAACGGCCGCGCTTCGTGCTCAGCCGCGAACAACTGCTCGATCTTACATCGGGTCGCGCCGCACAGGTGTTCGATCGCACCATCGACAACCAGATTAGCCGCCTGCGCCGCAAGATCGAGGCCGATCCGGCCAAGCCTGTGCTGATCGCAACTGTCTGGGGTGGTGGCTACAGCCTTGCCGCAGACGTGAGTGCAATGCCGTGAGCGCGCGCTTCTCGATGTTGCGCAAGCTCTTCCCGCAATCTCTTGGCGGGCAGTTGCTGATCATGTTGCTTTTGGCGTTGGCCATCACACAGGGGCTTGGCCTGTTGCTGCTGACAGACGAGCGGAACCGTGCAGTTCGTGCAGCCCTCGGGCTGGAGGCGGCAGGGCGCGCCGCGAATGTTGTCTTGCTTCTGGATGGCGCCCCCACTGATCTGCGCATGTCGATACTCCGCGCGGCAAATTCTCCGCTTGTCCGGTTTGAAGTGGGACCCGAGCCTGCAGCGTCCCACGACAGCGCCGAGGCGGACATGGTTCTGCGCCAGATCCGCCAGATCCTTGGCGAGTCGGAACGGGAAGTGCGCGCCGATGTTCATGCGCTGTCCCTCGCGTCCCTGCCATTGCCAGAGGGAGTACCTGCGTCCATGCGCCCGATGCATGAGGCGATGATGGCGGGGCGGACCGACCCCATTGAGCTGACGCTGTCGATCCGTCTTGCGGCGGGCGACTGGCTGAACGTACGCACGATGTTTTACCGCCCTGCCCTGCAGTTAACTCCGCAGGCCCTGCTGCCGGTGGTGTTAATGGCGGTTGCGGTAGCTTTGGTGGCCTGGTGGACTGCGCGGCGCGTCGTCGGCCCGATGCGTGCTCTTGCTGTTGGCGCCGACCGCTTGGGCCGTGGGCTTGATGCCGATCCGCTGCCGACGACGGGGCCATCCGAGGTGCGCGAGACCACGCAGGCCTTCAACCGGATGAAGGCCCGACTGACCCGCTTCGTGAACGAGCGCACGCACATGCTCGCCGCCCTGGGTCATGATTTGCGATCGCCGCTTACAGCAATGCGGCTCAGGATCGAAATGCTGGACGAAACCGAGGATAGCGTACGCCTGAAGGCACTGGTCGAAGAAATGCAGGCCATGGTCGAGGCGACCCTGGAATTCGCACGCGGGGTTGCGCGGGCAGAACCCGCCGCTGAAGTCGATCTTGCCGTCCTGCTGGCTGATCTGGTCAACGATGTAGGGGGAGAACAAGCCAATCTTGCCCCGTCGTCGCCTCTGCCCATCACCGTCCGCCCGCACGCCTTGAACCGCGCTCTAAGGAACCTGATCGACAATGCTGTCCGCTATGGCGGGGTGGCGATGGTAAAGCTGGACCGAACGCCGGGATTGGCCATCATCACCATCGCGGACAAGGGCCAGGGATTGCCCGAAGACCAGCTTGAAGTGGTCTTTGAGCCGTTCGTACGCTTGGAAGGGTCTCGCAGCCGAGATACCGGCGGCGTCGGCCTTGGCCTGGCAATCGCCCGCACGATCATTCAGGCACACGGCGGGACAGTCGTGCTCCGCAATGTGCTGGCAGGTGGACTGGAAGCAGTTGTATGTTTGCCTCTCGGTGATGCGTGATCTCATCTAACAAGATCGCCTAACCTTCTTGGGCTATCGAAGCCAACCCACAAAAAAGCTGTGGTCACATCTGGCCTCTAAACCGCTGCACGCCACATCCTGAAACGCCCTTGGCCAGTCACCTCGCAGATCAACCCGTGCGCCTCCATCCAAGAAAAGTTTCGCTGAACAGCCGCACGACTGGCGCCGCTCAGAGTCTCGGCCATCGGCGCAGAGACCAAGGGCCATTCAGTCAATGCAGCGCGCAAAGCCGGAGGCGTACGGCCAGACAAAACTGACATGGCCGTCTCCACCCGAGTGGACCATATTTCGAGATCGTCGAGGTGCCGCATCGCTGCGAGGCATGCGTTGTCCATTCCGTCCAGCCAGCGGATCAACCGCTCTGCCGGAGGTCCGCCGGCCCGAAGCCCCCCTGCCCCACCCATTGCTACCGGTGCGAAGATTCCACCCTTCCCTTCTGCTCCAGCAATCCGGCCTGCCGTGACCGCAGCCTCCATCCGGTCACCATGCTGACCGAGACCTGCCAAGCTCCAAAGGTGAAAGCCCAGACAAGCCCGGGTGATAGGGTGAAAGTGTCGGGCGGCTCCCATCAAGGCGAGCCAACCATCGGCGCGATCAGTGAAACGCTCGGCGTCATCCGCTATGTTCTCAGGGTCCCGCCGGTCGAGAAAATCGGCTAGCCCAGCTTCGGGGCCAGGCCCTCCAGTGAGACGTCGAACGGCCCATCCAACACGAGACAGCGCCCCAGAGTCTTCCTGAGCGCCAGACAGACGAAGCGCGATCCAGAGTGCAAGGCGGTCAGGGCTGACCCGGTCGCCAACGAACCAGCTTAGCTCTGCAGCCTCGATCAGTGCTAATCTGTGCCGCCAACCCGATGGCCCGCGTCGCAGACGGTCGTCAAGCGCGCCCAGTCTCCCGGCTACTCGTGCAAGGCGGGCCGCACAACCCGCTTCGGCCCGGGCCCATGCCGCAACGACTGAGGTTTCGCTGGGTTCAGATCTTGGGCCTGGAAGCAGATAATCAGGTTCCTTATCCATCGGTCCTGGCAAGAACCACAGGTCGTCTTCGGACGCCTGTTCTCTTCCCTCGGGATCGCCGAGGGCTTCGTCAGGACTATCAGGCAGAACAGTGAGGTAGGGCTTCATATGTGCAAAATACGACTATTATGCAAACTACCCAAGGGTTTTCTGTGGGGCTGCATTTGCTCCTTATATAGTACGCGCGCGCGGTGTCCGTGGAGAGCGCTCTAGTCGCGTACAGCGCATGGAAACCAAGGGGTTTCCAGCGATCAGCACCACACAGCGTACCCTTGCATTCGTTTACAAACGGTCGTTTATTAGTAGTATATGAAATTGCAAACGGCCTGTTTTGATGCCCCTGATCGGCTATGCGCGCGTCTCGACCGAGGATCAGACCCCCCTGCCCCAGTCGCAGGCCCTGAAATCCGCGGGCTGCGCAGAGATCCATGAAGAGCAAGCATCGGGAGGGAACCGCGCGCGGCCCGTGCTGGCCCGCGTGCTCGAGCGGATTAGCAAGGGCGACACGCTGGTTGTCGTGCGCATCGACCGTCTGGCGCGGTCGCTGTCGCACCTCCTCGAAGTGATCGAACGGCTGGAAGCCAGAGGCGCCTTCTTCCGATCGCTCATGGACCCGATCGACACGTCCTCGCCGCAGGGCAAGTTCACCCTGCAGGTTCTGGGTGCTGCGGCCGAGTTCGAGCGGGCCCTGATCCGCGAACGCACCAAAGCCGGGCTAGCCAGTGCAAAGACTAAAGGCCGGGTTGGCGGCAATCCGGGCCTGCGCGCGCGGGATCCGGCGGCGCTGCGCAAGGTGAGGCTGGCCCGGCAGGACGGCTACATGGAGCGGCTGAATGAGACGGCGCAGGACTGGGTTCCCCATGTCCGTCGCCTGCGCCCCAACTTGGCCTGGGAAGACGTGGTGCGCATCGTCAACGGCCCCCTGCCCCGCGAGCGCCAATGGACGCAAAGCCGGCTTTTGCGCGCCGTTAGCGCCTACGTCCGCGACGGCTTTCTGCCCGAGAGTGTGCTCGCCCGCGCCGACCGCCGCGAGACCGACGACCGCCTGCCCGCCATCGTCGCCGCCATCAAGGGCGCGGACCCCGACATCACGCTTCAGGCGATCTGCTCCCGGCTGGAGGCGATGCGCGAGCGCACGCCCCGCGGGCGGACAAGCTGGCAGCCGTCATCCGTGAAGATGCTGCTAGAGCGTGCCGAGAGGCTGGGGCTGCTAGAGTGAAGTCGCGGGAATCGGTCGCACGATTCTGAAGATCTGCGTTACGTAGGCGTCGACAATACATGTTGTGGCCACGACATCGCGGGCTACGAACTGTTGAAGTGCTCTACGAACAAGGTTGCCCAAGACGCTGATACTTCAAGGTTTTTTCTCGTCAGAAATTCGCCGTCTCAACGCCCCTAGGCCGCTCAACGGTTTGGACTGGATTTACTCACCAAAACTGTTAAGGTCTACAAAACAATAAAGACTTGAGGGCAGTGATGAGCGGGATACGGGCCTCCCAAAGATTCGATATAATGTCCAAGCGGCTCGGTAGCCGGTTGCGTGAACATGCGCAGGAGACGTTCCCACCGGATGCCCAGAAGGGTCTCCGTCGCTTCGCGATGCGGGAAGCAGCCGATCTGCTTCGGATCAACCAGAACACCTTCCGCCATCATGTGTCAAATCTCGAAGGTTTTCCGGAAGGCCTGCTCGAGGGTGGCAACCGCCGCAGCTTCTCTGCCGAGGACATGGTCGAAGCCCAACGCGTCCTTCTTGAGACGGGTAGGATCAAGCCCGATGAGCACCCTCACAGAAGAGCCGGCGAACCGTGCCAGGTCGTGACGATCTTCAACCTGAAGGGCGGCAGCGCGAAAACATCGACCGTTGCTCATGTTGGTCAGCTTCTGGGCCTGCGCGGCTATCGGGTCCTGCTTATCGACCTCGACAGCCAGGCAAGTCTGACAAACCTGTTCGGGGTTACCCCTGAACTCGATCCGGACATGCCGACCTCCTACGATCTGATCCGATCCGAGGGGCCCCTGCCCGCCTCAGTTATCATTCGAAAAACGAACTTCCCGACAGTGGATCTGATTCCGGCATCCATGGACATCATGGAGTACGAGTTTGAGGTCGCTTTGAGCTTCAGACACGGTGCCACCACGTTCCACAGTCGGATCCGTGAAGCGCTTGAGCCTGTCTTGAACCGATATGATGTGGTGATCTTCGACACGCCGCCGCAGCTGAACTTCTCGGTGATCTCCGCCCTCTTTGCTTCCACTGGGGTCCTGATCCCGCTCAACGCATCCATGCTTGACGTCATGTCTCTGGCAAGCTTTCTCGGCATGGCGAGCAACCTGATGGGCGTCGTCGAGGCGCATGCTCCCGAGCACGGCCTGAACTTCGTGCGGGTGCTGATCACCCGCTACGAGAACACCGACGGTCCACAGGTCCAGATCTCGTCTCTGCTTCGGACGGTCCTTGGCGATGCGGTCCTCCCTGCCGAGTTCCTGAAGTCGACAGCGGTAGGTGATGCCGCAAACACCCAGCAGAGCATCTTTGAGGTCGAACCTCGCGACGTGAACCGCAGAACCTACGAGCGTGCGATCGAGTCCGTTTCGCGCGTGACCGACGAAGTCGAACGCGAAATCCTCAAGGCGTGGGGGCGTAGCCATGGCGCGTAAGGTCTTCGGGGACTCACTCAAGAACGCGATGGGCAATACCGCAACGCCGGACGAAGGTGCGGATCTCGATCTGAAGCGCACGAGCCCGACAGTCGCTCGTGCGCAGGCATCTGTGCTCGAAGAAGACAAACACGCCACGCGCCTGATTGACCCGAGCACCGTGCGGATGTCCGCGGTCATGGACCGTATCGATCCGAGCGATGGCCTAGAAGAACTTGTCTCCTCAATCCGGGAACATGGGCAAAAGGTTCCCATTCTTGTCCGCCGAACCCAGGACGGAGCACTTGAGATCGTCTATGGGCGCCGCCGTCTTCTCGCCTGTCGTGAGCTTGGTCAGAAGGTGCGTGCGACGGTCATGGAGATGACCGAAGAGGAAGCTCTGATCGCTCAAGGCGTGGAAAACAATGCCCGCCAAGACCCCTCGTTTATCGAGAGGGCCCTGTTCGTCGCTGGGATCATTCGGGAACTTGGTAAAACTGACGAGACACGCAAGAACGCACAGACCATCGCCTATCGGGCACTTCAGATCGACGAGTCGCTCGTCTCGCGGATGAACCGTATCGCAACCGGCATTCCGATGGAGCTGATCCAAGCTATCGGACCTGCACACGGCGTTGGTCGGCGAGTCTGGGAGAAGCTTTTCAGGCTGTGCGAGAAGGACGTCGCGAGAGCCAGAGAAGTTGCCCGTGAAATCCCCCGCAACTTGCCAGGCCCAGACCGACTTGACGCAGCGGTTACGCTGCTTACGGCCACCAAGGCAACTACACCCAAGGTTGAGCAAGGTGAGCGCGTGAAGATCGGCCGCAAAGGCAATCGCATCACCATCGACATGGACCCTGACCTTGCCCCGCGCGTTGAAGACGCCATCCGGAAGCTGATCAGCGAGCTTCTTGACCGCGGTCAAGATGGCCCAGAGTGACGACCCCGTGTCTTGACCGCGGTCAAGACATCAAGAGCAACGAGCAGAAAACGAAAGGAGGACCGGCTAGAAAAGGAAAGACCCCCCGAAAGCGGTGCTTCCGAAGGGCCTCAATCAGTCTCGACACCTGATTGATACCCTCAAAACGAATCGAGTTCAACACCGCTCGCGGTGACCGGGGAAGCTTTTTCTTCCGAAACACCATGAGACATGTAACCCAAACACGAACCGCCATGGCGGAACCGAGAGCTATTGCCTGCCCTACTATCTACGAACTTCTGGGACCGGTACGCGCCCTGCGGAAAGAACTTGGCCTGACGAGCAACGACATCACAGTCTTGACGGCCCTGATCAGCTTTCTTCCCCGTGATCGACAAACCACAAATGGTGAGACCACACCCAAACTTACCGTTGTGTTCCCCTCCAACGCCTCCTTGTCTGAGCGCGCAAACGGCGTCGATGAGAGGACCCTACGTCGCTGCTTGGGCCGTCTTGACGCAGCCGGCCTCATCGACCGGAAGAACTCGGCAAACGGCAAACGCTTCCCCCTGAGGTATGGCGGCATCATCCGGGACGCGTTTGGGATCGACTTGAACCCACTGATACAGAACCACGACGCACTGGCGGCCGAAGCGTTGAAGGTTGCGGAGAAGCGTGAACGCCTTCGCTCCGTCAGGGCAGAAGCACTAGCACTGCGCGCATCCCTCCTTCAGGACCAGCGCCTCGACGAAGCGCGATTGTCCTCACTCGGAACGATCAGGAACATCCTTCGACGAGCAACCCTCACGGTTGATGCAATCTTGCAGATCATCGCTGATCTCCGCGAACTCGGAGCCAAGGCCGCGCAGAGCTACGGAGAGTGCGAGAGTTCAAGCGTGCCCATAGACGAAGTCCCTGCACACGACCAAGCCCACAGCGATGCTAGCATGCGCGAAATGTCCGCCAGAAACGGACAAAATGACCGGCAGATAGAGTCCATAAAAAAAGAATCTTTTAAGAAAGACGAGCAGGCAAAGCAGACCGGCGCTGACCAAAACAGTGCGGGGCCTTCCATGAACCGAGACCCTGCAAAAATGTCATGGACAGACTTCACACATGTCTCTGACTTCTTTCCAGACCCACCTCGAACAGGAGAAGCCCTCAACCGTGTTCTCTTCGATATCGGGCGATTGCTTAGAATACGCCAGGAAAAGCTGATGCGTGGCCTCCAGAAAACCGGCGCTGGACGGCTTCTAGTGATCTTAGATTACCTGTTGGGAAAAGGAGAAACGATCAGGCAGCCCGAGGCATACTTTGAAACGATCCTGGGCGCATAGAACAAGCAGCTTGGACTTCTTGACCGCGGTCAAGAACGCCGAAGAGAGAGAAAGGTTGGGGGTTTGATGGGTGACGGGAAGTGAGATCGGGAGAGTGGCTTCCGGCGCCCGTCGTGGAGAAGATCTGATGGCGAAAGTTGTCCAGAAAGTCACCCTGTCCCCCTCGCGGGACATCCCCTTCGACAAGCTCGTGCTGAGCCAGTCCAACGTGCGGCGCATCAAGGCAGGCGTCTCGGTCGAGGAACTGGCCGACGACATCGCGCGGCGCGGGCTCCTGCAGAGCCTGAACGTTCGGCCCGTGCTCGATGCTGACGGTGTCGAGACCGGCACCTTCGAAATCCCCGCCGGTGGCCGTCGTTTCCAGGCGCTCTCTCTCTTGGTGAAGCAGAAGCGGCTGGCGAAGACCGCGCCGATCCCCTGCATCGTGCGGGACGCCGCGTCAGAGATCCTCGCCGAGGATGACTCGCTCGCGGAGAACACGCAGCGCGTTGCCCTGCACCCGCTCGATCAGTTCCGCGCATTCCAAGCCCTGCGCGAGAAGGGTCAGGGCGAGGAGGCGATTGCGGCGGCCTTCTTCGTCACGCCGCAGATCGTCAAGCAGCGACTGAAGCTCACCTCCGTGGCCCCTGACCTGCTCGAGGTCTATGCCGAGGATGGCATGACGCTCGAACAGCTGATGGCGTTCACGGTGAACCCGGATCATGCGCGTCAGGTCCAGGTCTGGGATGCGGTCAAGAACTCCTGGAATAAGGAGCCCTATGCCATCCGGCGCATGCTGACGGAGACCTCGGTCCGCGCTTCGGATCGTCGCGCAGTCTTCGTGGGCGTCGATGCCTATGAGGCGGCGGGCGGTGTCGTCCTGCGTGATCTCTTCCAGGGCGATGACGGTGGCTGGCTCGAGGACCCTGCCCTCCTGGACCGGTTGGTGGCCGAGAAGCTTCAGGCTGAAGCCGAGGCGCTGGTCGCCGAGGGCTGGAAGTGGATCGAGGTGGCGACCGATCTGCCCTATGGCTACAGCCACGGTCTGCGGCGTCTGGCCG